>Ga0208610_100399_pt1 | contig 15860 bp, 11 predicted proteins | sample SubbioR11Jul_8A2_FD_184815 | JGI IMG/M metagenome (GOLD analysis project Ga0208610, IMG submission 184815) | Serpentinite rock and fluid subsurface biosphere microbial communities from McLaughlin Reserve, California, USA - CR11Jul_8A2 (SPAdes) | ecosystem: Environmental > Terrestrial > Deep... | reverse complement strand
CCGGCGATGTGATCAGCATCATCGGCAGCTCGGGTTCGGGCAAGAGCACGCTGCTGCGCTGCATCAACCTGCTGGAAAAGCCGCACCAAGGGCGCATCATTGTGGCCGGCGAGGAACTGCACCTGCGGCCCACGCGCACCGGCGAGCTCGAGGCCGCCAGCGCGCAGCAGTTGCAGCGCTTGCGCACCCGGCTGGCGATGGTGTTCCAGAGCTTCAACCTCTGGTCGCACATGACGGTGCTGCAAAACATCATCGAGGCGCCGGTGCACCTGCTCAAGCTGTCGCGCGAGCAAGCCGTGCAGACGGCGCGCCTGTACCTGGAGCGCGTGGGGCTGAGCGGGGTGGAAGACCGTTACCCGGCGCACCTGAGCGGCGGCCAGCAGCAGCGGGTGGCGATCGCGCGCGCGCTGGCGGTCGAGCCCGAAGTGATGCTGTTCGACGAACCCACCAGCGCGCTGGACCCGGAACTGGTGAGCGAGGTGCTGCGCGTGATGCAGCAACTGGCCATGGAGCACCGCACCATGGTGGTGGTGACGCACGAGATGGGCTTTGCACGCGAAGTGTCGAACCACCTGATTTTTTTGCACCAAGGGCGCATCGAGGAACAAGGCGAGCCGCGCGAGGTGCTGGCCCGGCCCCAAAGCGAACGCTTGGCGCAGTTTTTGGCCGGCAGTCTGAAGTAGGCTGCAAGCAGATCAGATAATGGGCGCATGACCGTTGCACCCTCCTCCCTTTTTTCGCCCTCTGTCGCCCTGCCCGCTGCCGCTTTGGCAGGCGCACTCAATCGTCCTTTGATTTTGGGCTCGAGCTCGCCCTACCGGCGCGAGCTGCTCCAGCGTTTGCAGCTGCCCTTCACCGTGGTGGTGCCCGACATCGACGAAAGCCCGCTCCCCGGCGAAGCCCCGGCGGCGCTGGCCCAGCGGCTGGCCCTAGCCAAGGCGCAGGCGGTGGCCGAGCGGCACCCGCAAGCGCTGGTGCTGGGCTCGGACCAAGTGGCCGATTTGAACGCACAAGCCCTGGGCAAACCCGGCAACCACGAACGCGCCCGCGCGCAGTTGCGCCGCATGAGCGGCCAAAGCGTGTGCTTTCACACTGCGGTGGCGCTGCTGTGTCTCGAAAGCGGCTACAGCGGCAGCGCCTTGGCGCCGGTGCGGGTGCAATTTCGCCCGCTGCTGGACGATGAAATCGAGCGCTATCTGCAGGCCGAACAACCCTACGACTGCGCCGGCAGCGCCAAAAGCGAGGGGCTGGGCATCGCCTTGCTCGAGCGCATCGAAAGCGACGACCCCACCGCCCTGATCGGCCTGCCCCTGATCCGCACCGCCCAGCTGCTGCGCCAGGCTGGGGTGGCGTTGCCATGAACCGCAGCGCGCCGCTGGGCACCCTGTATCTGGTGCCGACCCCGCTCGACTTTGGCTGCCTCGACCCGGCAGAGGCAGCCCCGCCGCTCGAGCACAGCCTGCCCCTGCTGACCATCCAGACCGCTGCGCGGCTGGAGCACTGGGTGTGCGAAAACGCCAAAAGCACGCGCGCCTTCCTCAAGCGCGTCGGTCTGGTGGTGCCGCTTTCGCAGCCGCTGCAAGCGCAGCAGATCGTCGAGCTGCCGCGCGAGGTGCACAAAAAAGGCGACCACGACTCCCACCAAGGCCACGACGCCACCGCCCTGCTGGCCCCGGCCTTGCAGGGCCACGATGTGGGGCTGGTGAGTGAAGCCGGCATGCCCGGCATCGCCGACCCCGGCGCCTCGGTGCTGCGCGCCGCGCACCAGCTGGGCCTGCCCGTGGCGCCCCTGGTGGGGCCGGTTTCGCTGATGCTGGCGCTGGCGGCCAGCGGGCTCAATGGGCAGCGGTTTGCCTTTGTGGGCTACCTGCCGCAAGAAAGCGCGGCCCGGGTGCAGCGCATCCGCGAGCTCGAGGCCCTAGCCCGGCGCAGCGGCCAGACGCAAATCTGCATCGAAACCCCGTACCGCAACCCAGCGCTGCTCGACAGCCTGCTGGCCACCCTGCAACCTCAGACGCGGCTGGCGCTGTGCGCGGGCCTGGGCTTGCCCCAGCAAACCATCCACAGCGCCAGCGTCGGTGCTTGGAAGCCACACCGCCCGCGCCTGCCGCTGGAGCTGCCCACGGTTTTTTTGTTCGGTCGGTAGAGGGGCTGGGGGCCGCCGCGCCGCATCAGGGTCGGGCCAAAGCCCCATCACTCCATGGCGGCGCGCAGCTCTTGTGAGATTCCCCCTAGGCGCCGGATGCCCATGCGCGCCAGCGCCGTGATGAAAAGCAATGCGCCTTCGGCGTCGTCGCGGCTCCACTGCTGAAAGCGCTCCCACGACAAGCTGTTGAGCACGGCACCGTGGGCGCCGGCGTGGGCGTAGGCGGTGCGGGCGATCCCGTTCAGGAAGGCCATTTCGCCAAACACCGCCCCGGCCCCGATCACCGACAAACGCAGTCCCTGTTCTGGCGTTTCAGAGGTCGAGAGCGTCACCGTGCCCGCTTCGACCCACAGCAGCGTGCGCTCGCGCTCGCCTTGGCGGATGATGACCTCGCCCGGCGCGTAGCGCTGGCTGCTCATCAGGGCACGCAACGCCGCCCGTTGCGCGGAATCGAGGCCGTCGCTCAACTCCCCCAGTGCCGCCGCCTGCACCGAATCGGCCTGCACCGAATCCGCCTGCGCTTCCGCTGCAGGGCGGCTGGCCAGAATCTGGTCTTCGGCCCATTCGAGGGCGTGGTCGAGGTCGGTGTAGGTGTGCAACCGGGCCATGCGTTGCGCCGCCAATCCGCGCACGCCACACAGCAGCAGCGCCACGTTTTGCGTCTGCAACTCGTGCGCTAGGGCGATCAGGCGCAAGCAGCCGGTTTCGTCCCAAGAGGGCACGCGCGAGGCATCCAATATCACGCAGCGGTGCCCATTCAGATGGGAGCGCACCTGCTCCACCACCTGGGCTGCAACCCCAAAGGAGACGATGCCTTGCAGTTCAAACACTGCCACCGTGGCCATGCGTGGCGCCAGCCAGCCTTCATCCTGTGGCCCGCGCACGTGGCGCGAACGCAGTTTGCCTTGCAGATGAATGCGCCGGATGGCGTGCTCCCCCGATGCGCGCAGCAGATCCAAGGTGGCCACCAGCAGACCCGCCAGCAACGCCAAGGCACCGCTGGAGCCCACAAACACCAAAGCCACCACCCAAGCCTGCAGGCGCGCGCCCCGGCCCTCGCGGGCCTTGAGCAGCCCCCACAGAGGAGGCGGAATCATGCGCACACCGGTGATCAGCAGCGCCCCCATCAAAACCGCCATCGGCACCCAAGGCAGCCACAGATAGCCGCTGAAGGCCACGGCGATCATGGCCAGCGCGTGCCACTGCCCGGCCCGCAGGCTCGGTTTGCCCGTGTAAAAGAGCGCGGTGAGCGAGCGCGACAAGCTGGTCGAGGCCGGAATCATGCCCATCAGCGCACAGCCCACCCCCACCCAGCCCTCGCGCCCCAACACCGGCCCGGGCGCAGTGCGTTGTCCGTGCTCAACCTCCAGTTGCTGGTGATAGACCAACACCTCGAGCGAGTTCACCACCGCCATCAACAAAGCCAGCGATGCAAGCTGAAAACCCACCCTGTCGAATACCAGCCACCACGGCGCCGCCCACCAGTCGGGCACCACGGGCAGCATAAATACCGCTTGCTCGGCCGCCATGCGCAGCTCGACCCCGGGGGCCCAGTACAGCCACGGCAAGGCGACTAGGGTGACGGCGATCAGCAGCGTGGGAAAGCGCGGCCACAGGCGCTGCAACACATGGCTGAGGGCCACCACAGCCAGTGCGATCCCTACGTGCCAGCCCAACAACGCGCCCCAGTGCGCGCCGCTGATGAAGTACAACCCCTTGATCTGCGCCAAAATGAGCGACAAGCCCACCCCGGCCGCAAAACCTTGCGTCACCGCAACCGGAATGAAGCGCGCCATGCGGGCCAAACCACTCCAGGCAATCAGGCTTTGCAACACAAAACCCAGCGCGGCGAAAACGCCGGTGATCGCCAGCGCCTGCGCGGCAGTTATCGACGCCGCTGCGCCGGCATCGACCACCAAGGCCAACATGCCGCCAAAAAGCAGCGCCACGGCCGTCGAGGGCCCATAGACCGCCCCCTTGCTGCGCGCCAGCAGCGCCAGCAAGGCCCCCGGCACGGCCGCCGACCACAGAGCCAAGAAACCAAACGAGCCCAAGGTGGCCAACGGCGCAAAAGCCAGCAGCCCGACGCCTATGGCATGGGGAATCGAGATCGACAGCGCCGCCGCCGCGCCGACGATGGGCCGACTGGCCCGGTGGGTGCTGGTTTTTTTGGCTGGAAGCTCGAATGTTATCTGTTCGGGTGCGTGGTTCACGCGGCCATTATCGCTTGAGAAAATGACACAATTGGGGCAATTTCAGGCGGGGCGTTGTGTTGCCCCATCCCTTACCCCGAGGGCCTGCGCCGGAGGGTGAACTCGGGGTCAGCCGGCTCGGATTTCTAGCGGCAAGTCCGCAAGAATTGCCTGAGCACCGGCAGGTTATGCAAACCCAACGCATTGACACCATTGTTTTTTTCACAAAAACAGCCCAAAGGCGTTAAAATTGACGGATGGGTTCTACGATGAAGCTTGCAGACCGGATGCGCCAGTCCATTCGGCGCCGCTCCGGCCACGTTGTACTGCGCGCCGAACTCGCGCGGCTGGGCAGCGCATCGCAGATTTCGGAAGCGCTCAAGACGCTTCAGCGCGACGGGGAATTGCTCCGCTTGGGCGCAGGCGTTTACGCCAAGGCCCGCCGGGACGAATCCACGCACGAGGTGACGCCAGTCGTGGATGTCGAGACGCTGGCGCGTGAGGTGGCGCTAAAGCTAAAGGCTCATGTAACCACCGGCGCAAGGGGCACGCTGGTGCTGGACACAGGCGACCGCCGTGTTTCCCGCAAGCTGGCCCTAGGCCAGAGCGCCGTGCAATACGTCAACAATCGCAATCGCAGGGCCTTCACGGCATTAAGAATCAAGCCTTGGGACACAACGACGTTCCCAACCACCGATGTGGGCAACTATGTGCGCTGGCTTGCGGGCTCTTATGGGGTTCGGTATGAGCCGACTGCCGCCGATCAATGGGCCGAGACGGTAACCCGCCTAGCCGGAGACGAAGTTCGCTCCGGCCCGGTGCAGGATCTGCTGGTCGCCCTCAAGCGTGCAGGCAGGCTGACCAAGGATGACATGGCGAGATTGCTCGTGAACTACCTGCGGGAGTGCAAGCAGGGTGTTTGATCCGTTCAAGGATTTCGAGACCTCCGGCTACCTGCGAAACAAGTTCGCCGAGAAGGATCCGCAGATCGTCCAGGAACTGGAACACCAGATGTTCCGGGTCAGCTTGGACGAAGCCATCGCATACTTGGCGAAACGGCGAAGTGCCTTGCGCTATGAAGACTTCCTCGCCGTCTGGATGGCAACGGCCGCACCATGCTGGTGGTCCACAGCGAGTTATGCCATCGAGCCGGCTTCTGCATCGAATGGCACCGCACGAGTAAGTCAGACTACCTGACCGCATTGAGCACCGAGATCGCTACGCCGGGCAAAGGCATCCTGGACGCCTACCTGCTGCCCTTCGTTGGTGAGAACCAGGAACGCGAAGCCTGGGGCGGCATGCTCGGCGGTTTGCCGGGCCTCGACGGCAAAGGGGGGGCGGACGATGCCGTCGCAGGCAACTACACGGACGCTGAAGTCTCCCGTCAGTACCGCGAATTCGAGCGGCGGCGCGGATACCACATCGATCCTTCAGCGGACAACAGCAACGGATCTGATTAAGGATCGCCCCTGAAACGAAACGAGGACCGTAAGGTCCTCGTTTTTACAGGAATTTTTTGGGGTGGCTGATGGGACTCGAACCCACGACGACAGGAATCACAATCCTGGACTCTACCAACTGAGCTACAGCCACCGCAAGCCTTAGATTATACCCCTGATTCAGGACGCGGCGGCGGTTTCGGCGGTGGGGCGTGGCTGCAAAATTTCGACTTCGAAGCGCGTGCGCAAATGCCGCAGGTAGGCTTGGGTTTCGGCTTGTGCCCACAGGTCGGCGAGCTGGTTGCGCTCCAGCCCGGCGCGCACCGCGTCGGGTGCCTCGCGCTCGAGCACGCGGTTGATGCGGATCACGGCGTAGCCGTCGGGGCCCATATCGACGCCTACCCAAGTCGGGGCATCGGCGGATGCTGGGGCGGCGGCACTCAGCACGGCGCGCAGCACCTCGGCGGGCGCGCCTTGCGGTTCGGTGCGCGACAGGGCCACGGCGGGTGACAGCCGGCCTTGGGCCGCTTCCGGGGCTTGGCGCCAGGCCGCCAAGCGGGCTTGCCCTTCGGTGCGCGCGGCATCCAGCGCGCGGCGCTGCAGCAGCAGTTCGCGGACTTGTGGGCGCACGGCGTCTAGGGGCTGCAGCTGCGCGGGCCGGTGCGCGAGCACCCTTGCTGACACCAGCTGTTGCCCGGCCTGAACCTCGATCGCTTCGGTGTTGCGCCTGAGCGTGAGCGCGTCGCTGGCAAACAGGGCCTGCAGCAGCTCGGGATGGGTCAAGGCGGGAGCAAGCCCGGCGGGCTGGGGGCCGCGGCGCACCACCGCTTGGGCGCGGTTGACGGTCAGGCCCAGCGCCTGCGCGGCGGGCGCTAGAGAGTCGGCCTGCTCATAGACCAAGTTGGAAAAGGTTTCGGCGGCTTGGGCAAAGCGCAGCTGCGCCTGTTGCTGGCGCAGCTCGGCCGCGAGGCGCTCGCGCACGGCCTCGAAGGGCTCGGCGGCCGGCTGGCGCACCTCGAGCAACTGGATGATGTGAAAGCCGAAATCGGTCTGCACCAGGTCTGAAATGGCGCCGCGCTGCAGCGCAAACACCGCCTGCTCAAACGGCGGCACCATGGCGCCACGGGCAAAAAAGCCCAAATCGCCCCCCCTGGCGGCAGAGCCGGGGTCTTGAGAGTGCGCGCGCGCGAGTTCGGCAAAACGGGCCGGGTTGAGGCGCACCTGGGCCAGCAGCTCTTCGGCGCGGGCGCGCACCTGGGCTTGTTGTTCGGGGCTGGCGCCCGGCTCGAGCGTGAGCAGGATGTGGCTGGCGCGGCGCTCTTCTTTGGCGGCGAGCTGGGCGCGGGTTTGCTCGTAATGCGCGCGCAAATCGGCTTCGCTGATGGTGATGCCCCGCGCCACCGCGTTCAAATCAAGCACCAAGTATTCGACATCGACTTGTTCGGCCGACTGAAACAGGTTCGGATTCTGGGTGTGGAAGGCCTGCAGGTCGGCCTCGGTGAGGGCGACGCCGGCGCGGAAGTCATCAGGCCGGAACACCGTGAACTGGATTTCGCGGCGCTGGAAAAATGGCTGCAAGGCCTGTTCGGCCAGCTTCGGGGGGGCGAAAGCGGTCACGGCCAAGCCCTCGAGCAACTGGCGGCGGATCAGGTCGGCGCGCACCGATTGCTCGAATTGCTCGGGTGTCAGGCCCTGCATGGCCAAGATTTGGCGGTAGCGCTCCAGATCGAGCGTGCCGTCGGGGCGGCGCAGCTGGGCGATGGTGGGGTCTTGCGCCAGTGTGGCAGCGAGCTGCTGGTCGGTGACCAGAAAACGGGCATCTTGGGCCGCCAGGGCCACCAGTTGCTCGTCGATCATGCGCTCGAGCGTGGCAAAGCGGCTGGCCTCGGTGTCGAGCTGGGCGCGCTGCAGGCCCGGCGTTTGCTCCAGCAGTCGATCGATCTGGTTGCGGTGCCGCTCTTCCCACTGCTCGCGCGTGATGTCGGTGCCGCCGACGCGCGCCACGGCGTTGGGGTCAGCGCCCAGTTGCCCATAACCCTCGACCCCGACGAGCACGAAGGCCGGGATGATCAGCAACATCAGAACCGCCATCAGGAACTTGATGTTGTTGCGAAAAAAATCAAACATGTGGGCGCTGCCTGCAACGTGGGAATGAATGCCGGGCTCATCGGCATGGGGCTGGTGGGTGGTGGGTGCTGACGGGTTCGAACCGCCGACCTACGCCTTGTAAGGGCGCCGCTCTACCAACTGAGCTAAGCACCCCACCGGGAAACCCCTGATGTTAGCCGAACGCACCGGGGAAGGCGCGCTGGGCTGAAATGGCTGGCGCATTGTAACCGGGGCTCAAGATTCGTTTTCTGGGGCGCTTGCACGGGCGCGCTCTGATGCGCTATAGCAAACGCGCCGGCAGCACGCCGCGCAGCGCATTGCACACCACGATGGCCTCGGCGCGTTGCAGGTCGGCCCGCGTCAGGCGGGCCTCGCTGGCGGCCCAAGCGGGGTCGGCGAGCAGCAAGCTGCGCTGGATGCCGGGCAAGGCGCCGCCAGATACGGGCGGGGTGAACCAGCGGCCGCCCAAGCGCAAAAAAACGTTGCTGCGCCCGCCCTCGAGCAGCTCGTCGGCGGTGTTGAAAAACAGGCTGTCGAAGGCGCCCTCGCGCTCGGCGGCGCGGATGCCGGCGTCGTAGTGGCTGCGGCGCGTGGTCTTGTGCGCGGCCAGCGGGTTGTGCAGCGGCAGCGGCTCGGGGTGCAGCCGCAGTGTCACGACACCGGGCGGCAATGTCGCCAAAGGAGCGTGCGCAAGGCTGAGCCGGCCGCTGTGCGACAGCGCCAGCCGCACCCGCGCCGGGCCATCGGTGGGCAGCTCGGCCGCGCGCTGGCGCAAAAGCGCCTGGGCCGCGTCGGGGTCGAAGGCGAAACCCAGCGCCCGCGCGCTGGCCGCCAAGCGCGCCAGATGCAGCCCCAGATGCTGCAAGCCGCAACCGGGAAGGTGCAGCATGGTCTCGAACAAATCAACGCCGGGGTCTAGACTGGTGAGGAAGCGGGCTTTGAGGCGGCATTCGGCCAGCTCGTCGGCGGCCACGCTGTCGTGCACGATGCCCGCCCCTACCCCTAGGCTGAGCGGCCTCAATCCTTGGTGCGGCGGCCCGAGCGTGAGCGTGCGGATGGCCACCGAGAGGCAGAAGTCGCCCACGCGCTGGCCTGCTGGCGCGGCGTCGAGCCAGCCGATGGCGCCGCAGTAGGGGCCGCGCGGCGTGCTCTCTAAGGCGCGGATGAGCTGCAGGGTGCGGTGCTTGGGCGCGCCGGTCACCGATCCACAGGGGAAGGTGGCGCGCAGCAACTCGGGCCAGCCGACCTCAGGCCGCAGCCGGGCCTGCACGGTGGAGGTCATCTGGTGCACGGTGGCGTAGGATTCGATCTCGAACAGAGCCGGCACCTGCACGCTGCCGGTGAGCGCGATGCGCCCGATGTCGTTGCGCAGCAAGTCCACGATCATCACGTTTTCGGCTTGGTTCTTGCAGTCGGCTTGCAGATTGCGGGCGCTGGCGAGGTCGGCCTCGCGGTCGCCCACGCCATCGATGTCTGTGTCGCATTCTGGTGCAAGGATGCGCGCGGCCGTGCCCTTCATGGGCCGCGCGCTCAAGACCCCGTGCTGCTGGCGCAAAAACAGCTCGGGCGAGCAGGAAAGCAGCCAGCGGTCGTCGGGCAAGCGCAGCAGCGCGCCAAAGGGCACCGGTTGGCGCGCGCGCAAGGCCGCGTACAGCGCCACCGGTTCGCCCCAGGCCTGGCCCTGCAAGCGGTAGGTGTAATTGACCTGGTAGGTCTCGCCGGCGCGGATGGCGGCGTGGATGCGCTCGATGGCGGCAGCAAAACCCGCTTCATCGACGCTCTCTTGCAGTGCCAGCGTGCCGCCGCCGGCATCAGAGCCGGGCCAGCTCTGCAGCCAGGCATCGACTTGCTCGCGCGCGAGCCGCTGCAGGTGGCTGAACATGAGCAAGCGCAGCGCCGCACCCGGATAGGCCGCCGAGGGCTGGCCGAGCACCAAGGCCTCGCCCCATTCGTAGTCGGCCAGCAGCAGCGCGTGCAAACCGGCACGCTGGTCTTGCGCCACGGCAGCCCACAGCGCCTCCAGCGCGGCGCGGTCGGTCGCATCGGTGCAGACGTGCTCGCGCACGAAGCCGGTGTAGAGCCGGCTGCTGGGTTGCGCGGCGCTGGCCTCGCAGTCGTCGAGCAGGGCAAAGACCGGCTGCAGGCCGGCGCCGGGGGCTGGAAGCGCTGTCTGGGCTGCCGGGGCTTCCGGAGCCGCCGGGGCTGCGCTCATGCGCCGACCACCTCGGCGATCGCCCGCCCCAAGTCGGCGGTGCTGGCGCGGCCGCCGAGGTCGGGGGTGCGTGGCGCGTCGCCTCCCGAAGCCAGCACGGTTTCGATGGCTTGCAGCAGCGCGTCGTGCGCCTTGCGGTGGCCCAGAAAATCGAGCATCATGGCCCCGCACCAGATCTGGCCGATCGGGTTGGCGATGCCGCGGCCGGCGATGTCGGGGGCCGAGCCGTGCACCGGCTCGAACAGCGAGGGGTGGCGGCGCTCGGGATTCAGGTTGGCGCTGGGCGCCACGCCGATGGTGCCGGTGCAGGCGGGCCCGAGGTCGCTCAGGATGTCGCCAAACAGGTTGCTCGCCACCACCACGTCGAAGCAGTCGGGGCGCTGCACGAAATGGGCGCACAGGATGTCGATGTGGAACTGATCCACGTGCACGCCGGGGTACTGGCGCGCCATGGCCGCCACGCGCTCGTCCCAGTAGGGCATGGTGATGGCGATGCCGTTGCTCTTGGTGGCGCTGGTGAGGTGCTGCTTGGGGCGGCTCTGCGCCAGCTCGAAGGCAAAGCGCAGCACCCGATCGACGCCGTGGCGGCTCATCACGGTTTCTTGCAGCACGATTTCGCGCTCGCTGCCCTCAAACATGCGCCCACCGACGCTCGAGTATTCGCCCTCGGTGTTTTCGCGCACGATCCACATATCGATCTCGCCCGGGGCGTAGGGTGTGCCGTCGCGGCGGCGCAGGGGCGCGCTCATGCCGGGCAGCAGGCGCGCCGGGCGCAGGTTTACGTACTGATCGAACTCGCGCCTAAAACGCAACAGCGAGCCCCAGAGCGAGATGTGGTCGGGGATTTTCTCGGGCCAGCCGACGGCGCCAAAATAGATCGCGTCGTGGCTGCCGATCTGCTCTTTCCAGTCGTCGGGCAGCATCTGGCCGTGGCGCTCGTAGTAGGGCCAGCAGGCGAAATCGAAATGGTCGAACTGCAAGCCGATGCCGAAGCGGCTGGCGGCCGCTTCGAGCGCGCGCAGCCCTTCGGGCATGACTTCTAGGCCGATGCCGTCGCCAGCGATGACGGCGATGCGGTGCGTTTTCATGGGGGCGGCTCCTAGGGTGGGGTCGGTGGGGGACAATAAGAGGCCGGAATCGTTGAGATTGGCGCTGGGCTGGGTGCCTGAGCCGGGTTGGATTGGCCAAGTATCCAAGTATCAGGCTTTGGCGATCAGGCTTTGACTTGTGCGGGGCTGCGCACCACCAAGCTGACGCCAAGCGCAGTCAGCGCCACGCCGGCCACGGTCAGGGCGGTGATGGGCTCGTCGAACAGCAGCCAAGCCAGCACGGCGGTGCACGGCGGCACCAGGTACATCAGGCTGGCCACCGAGGCCGCGGCGCCGCGCTGGATCAGCAGATAGAGCAGCGAGCTGGCCCCCAGCGTGAGCGCCAGCACCGACCACGCCAGCGCCCCGGCCAGTTCGGCGTTCCAGTTCATGCCGCCGGGCTCGAGCAGCGCCAGCGGCAGCGTGACGGCAAACGCCGCCAGCAGCTGCACCGTGTTGGCGCTGCGCACATCGCAGGGCTGCACATAGCGTTTTTGGTACAGGGTGCCGGCGGTGATGCTCAGCAGCGCGCATACGGCCAAGCCGACGTTGAACCAGGTGGCACCGATCTGGCCCGTGGTTGCGCCCACGGCCGCCTGCGCATCTGGGGGCACGAACTGGTGCCACAACACCAGCACCAGCCCGGCCAAGCCCAGCAGCAACCCGAGCCACTGGCGCCGCGTCACGGCCAAACCGGTCGAGGCGGCAAAGGCCGACAACCAGATGGCGGTGAGCACCGGCTGCAGCCCTACCAGCAGCGCCACCAGCCCCGCGCCCATGCCGGCCTTCACCGCCGCCCACACGCCGCCCAAGTAGCCGGCGTGCATCAGCAGCCCCAGCACCGCCAAGTGCCCCCATTGCGAACGGCTGCGCGGCCACGCCACCCGCGCCCACCAGACCCAGAGCAAAAACAGGGCGATCGACAAGGCATAGCGCCAAGCCAGAAAGGTCATCGGCGGGGCGTGCGGCATGCCGTAGCGCGCCACGATGAAGCCGGTGCTCCAGATCAGCACAAACACCCACGGCATGGCGCGCAACCAAGCGTCGTGGGGCGTCTGGGGCGTGCGGCCGAGCATGGGTGAGCGCTGCAGCGCGATAGGGGTGCGATATGGGTGCGAAAGGGGCGCTGTTTTAACGCGACTTGGCGCGGATTTCGGGCAGCGCTTTGATCAGGTAGTAAACCATCGACCAGACCGTGAGAATGGCCGAAATCCACAGCAACACCGTGCCCCAAAGCCGGGTGTCGATCAGGCCAAAGAGCGTGGCGTCGTAGAGCAAAAACGGGATCGCGATCATCTGCACCGCGGTTTTGAGCTTGCCCACCGCGTGCACCGCCACGCTGCGGGTGGCGCCGATGATCGCCATCCACTCGCGCAGCGCCGAAATGGCGATCTCGCGGCCGATGATGATCAGCGCCACAAACACATCGGCCCGATCTAGGTGCACCAGCACCAGCAGGCAGGCGCAGACCAAAATCTTGTCGGCCACCGGGTCCAGAAAAGCACCGAAGGCCGAGGTCTGGTTGAGCCGGCGCGCCAGGTAGCCGTCGGCCCAGTCGGTGAGCGCAAACAGCACAAACAGCACCGTGCCGACCAGATTTTGCGTGCTCTGCTCCAGCCCGGGCCAGTAAAACACCGCCACGATCACGGGGATGGAGACGATGCGCGCCCAAGTGAGCGAAGTAGGCAGGTTAAAAAACATGGGCCTGATTATGCGAGGGTTTGTCCGGATTCTGCCGCGCCGTTCAGCGCAAAGCCTTGTAGATTTGTTGCGCCAGCTCGGTCGAAATGCCCTCGACCCCGGCCAGATCGGCCACGCTGGCCGCCGCCACGCCACGCAAACCGCCAAATCGTTGCAGCAACCGCGCGCGCCGCTTGGGGCCGACGCCGGGGATGTCTTCGAGCTGGCTGCCACCGGTGCGGGTGCGCGTGCGCTGGGCGCGCATGCCGGTGAGGGCAAAGCGGTGCGCCTCGTCGCGGATTTGCGCCACCAGCATGAGCGCAGCCGAATCGGCCCCGAGGGCGATTTTGTCGCGGCCGTCGGCAAACACCAGTTCCTCGAGCCCGACTTTGCGCCCGGCGCCCTTTTCCACGCCGACGATGCGGCCCACATCGGCCCCGAACTGCTCGAACACCTGACGCGCCACGGCCACCTGCCCGGCACCGCCGTCGATCAGCACCACATCGGGCCAGCGTGGGCCAGCGCTGGTTTCGGGTTCTTGGGCTGCAGCCAGCTTGCCGTACCGGCGCAGCAGCACCTGGCGCATGGCGGCGTAGTCGTCGCCGGGCGTGATGCCCGCGATCGCATAGCGCCGGTACTGGGCGCTCTGCATCTTGTGGCCCTCGAACACCACGCACGCGGCCATGGTGGCCTCGCCCGCGCTGTGCGAGACGTCGAAGCACTCGATGCGCAAGCGCTCCAGCGCCTCGTCGGGCAGATCGAGTGCCTGCGCCAGCGCGCGCGTGCGCGCCTGCTGCGAGCCCTCCTCGGACAACAAACGCGCCAGCTGCAGCGCCGCGTTTTGCTGCGCCATCTCGAGCCAAGCGCGGCGCTGCTCGCGCGGCTGCCACACCGCATGCAGCTTGTGCGCGCTGGCTTGGCCGAGCAAATCGAGCAGGTGCGCGCTCACCGGCGCCCCCAGCACCAGCAGCGGCGGCGGCGGGTGGGCGCTGTAATGCTGGGCGATGAAGGCCTCCAGCACCCGGGTCTCTAGGCTGGGTGCCGACGCAGCGGCGGCATCCTCTGCCTGCGCATCGGTCATTGGCTTTGGGCGTGGTTCTGCGTCTGCTTTTGCGACGCCATCTGCGTCCCCGCCTTCGCTTTCATCTAATCCTGCATCTGCGCCCTCCTCCACGCTGGCCAGCAGCGCCCCGTCGGCCACCTGCGCCGGAAAAAAAGGCCGGTCGCCCAGATGGCGGCCACCGCGCACCATCGCTAGGTTGACGCAAGCGCGCCCACCCTGCACTTTCACGGCCAAAATATCGGCTTCTTGGTCGCGCACGTTCTCCATCGCCTGCTGCTGCAGCATTTGCGCGAGGCTGCCGATCTGGTCGCGCACCTGGGCCGCTTGTTCAAACGCCAGTTGTTCGGCGTGCGCTTGCATGCGTTGCTCCAGCGCCGTCAGCAAGGTGTCGGTTTGGCCGCGCAGAAAGGCGGCGGCGTCTTGCGCATCGCGCGCGTAGTCGGCGGCGCTCACCAGCCCCACGCACGGGCCGCTGCAGCGCCGGATCTGGTACAGCAGGCAGGGGCGGCTGCGGTGCACAAACACCGTGTCTTCGCAAGTGCGCAGCCTGAACACCTTTTGCAGCAGCTCGATGGTCTGCTTCACCGCCCAGCCGTTTGGGTAGGGGCCAAAGTACTGACCGCGCCCGTCCACGGCGCCGCGGTAGTACGACAGGCGCGGGAAGGCCTGCGGCTGCGCCGCTTCGAGCGGTGGTTGCGCTGCTGCTGTTGCGGCTGTTGCGGCTGGCGCTGCCGCCAGCGCGCCCACATTGCGCACCCTGCCTGCGATGCCTGGCGAGCCCGCCGTGCGCCCCACGCCGCTGCCCAAGCGCAGGTAGGGGTAGCTCTTGTCGTCGCGGAACAAAATGTTGTAGCGCGGCTGGCTGGCCTTGATCAGGTTGTTTTCGAGCAGCAGCGCCTCGGCCTCGGAACGCACCACGGTGCTCTCAAGGCGCGCGATCTGGCCCACCATGTGGCCTATGCGCGTGCCATCGTGGCGGCGGCTGAAGTAGCTGGACACGCGCTTTTTCAGATGCCGCGCCTTGCCCACGTAGAGCAGCGCACCGGCGGCGTCAAAAAATCGATAAACCCCCGGCAAGCCCGGCAGGGCCGCCACGGCGTGCAGCAGCGCTTCGGGGAAAGGGGTTGGGGTGTGCGCGTCCTCGGTCATGGTGCTGCATTGTGGCACTGGGCCGCGCGCAAGGCCAGCGACAATCCTGTGCCATGAAAGCCGCCGCACCCGCACCTGCCCCTGCCGCCCCCCGGCTCTGGGACATTTTTTGTCACGTGATCGACAACTGGGGCGATCTGGGTGTCTGCTGGCGGCTGGCGCGGCAACTGGTGGCGCACCGCCAGCGCGTGCGGCTGTGGGTGGACGACGCTTCGGCGCTGTCCTGGATGGCGTCCCCCGGCGCGCTGCAAGGCCCAGGCCCCAGCCCTAGATCCAGCCCCAGCCAAGCCAGCACCAGCGCCCAGCCCCTGTACCAAGGACTAGGCGAATTGGCGGAGCTGAGCGTGCACCACTGGCCGCGCCTGCAGCCCGAGACCGCGCCGCCCACCCTCGAGCCCGGCGATGTCCTGATCGAAGCCTTTGGTTGCGACATCGCGCCGCACTGGGTGCAGGCCTTGCAACCCGAAGGCCGCACCGGCCAAGTGTGGATCAACCTCGAGTACCTGAGCGCCGAGCCTTGGATCGAGCGTTGCCACGGCCTGCCTTCGCCGGTGCTCAGCGGGCCCCTGGCCGGGCGCGTCAAGTGGTTTTACTACCCCGGCTTCACGCCCGGCAGCGGCGGGTTGCTGGGGCCGGATCGGGCCGTTGCCGATCATCCGTCTGCTGCATGGCCTGCACCCGTCCAAGAAAACGCCACCTCCCCCGCCCAAACCCACGCAGACTCAGACGCCACCCCCTGGGCACCCCGCATCACCCTGTTTTGCTACGAACCCGAAGCGCTG
>Ga0208610_100398_pt1 | contig 15866 bp, 11 predicted proteins | sample SubbioR11Jul_8A2_FD_184815 | JGI IMG/M metagenome (GOLD analysis project Ga0208610, IMG submission 184815) | Serpentinite rock and fluid subsurface biosphere microbial communities from McLaughlin Reserve, California, USA - CR11Jul_8A2 (SPAdes) | ecosystem: Environmental > Terrestrial > Deep... | reverse complement strand
CGCTGCCCGGGGGCATCCTGCGCGCGCTCGGCGGCTGGCTCTCCGACCGCTACAGCGCGCACAAGGTCACCTGGTGGGTGCTGTGGGTGAGCTGGGTCTGCCTATTCCTGCTGTCGTACCCGGCCACCACCTACACCATCGAGACCACCGAGGGCCCCTGGACTTTCACCCTCGCGCACAACGTCTGGACCTTCACGATCCTGCTGTTTGTCCTCGGCACGGCCTCGGCGTTCGGCAAGGCCTCGGTCTTCAAGTACTGCTCCGACGACTATCCGCAGAACATGGGCGTGGTCCTGGGCATGGTCGCCATGGTCGGCGCCCTCGCTGCCTTCCTGCTGCCGATCATGTTCGGCGTGCTGATGGACGCAACCGGCATCCGTTCGACGGCGTTCATGCTGCTGTATGGCGTGGTCTGCGTGTCGCTGGTCTGGATGTACCGCACCGAGGTCCGGCGCTACGACCCGCTGCGCGACCACATGACCAGCGGTAGTCCAGCGGCGCCGAGCGCTCCGCCCGCGGCCCCGGTCGCGCGCTGAGTCACCCCTTCCCACGAGGAGAGTCCGACCATGAATCCCGCCTCCAAGCCGGCCGCGCGCGCCGGGTTTTTCGACGTCGCCGAGTGGCGGCCCGAGGACGAACGCTTCTGGAATTCCAACAAGTGGCTGGCGATCCGCACGCTGGTCATCGCCTTCCTCGCGCTGCACCTGGCCTTCGCGGTCTGGTTCACCTGGAGCGCGCTGGTCGTGCGCCTGCCCGGGCTGGGCTTCGATCTCAGCGTCGAACAGCGCTTCTGGCTGCCGGCGATGGCGCTGCTGATGGGCGCGGTGGCGCGCTTCCCGCACACGTTCCTGGTGCTCAAGATCGGCGGCATGTGGACCACCTTCATCTTCACGGTGGCGCTGCTGATCCCGATCTTCGGCATCGGGCATGTCGTGCAGGACCCGACCACGCCGTTCTCGACGCTGCTGTTCTGGGCCGGCGTCGCCGGCCTGTGCGCGGGCGGCCAGATCTCGTCGACCGCGGCCAACATCAGCCTGTGGTTTCCCAAGCGCATCGGCGGCACCGCGCTGGGCTTCACGATCGGCTTCGGCAACCTGGGCGCCTCGACGGCGCAGTTCCTGGTGCCGGCGGCCATCGGCGTCGGCCTGTTCGGTGCGGTCGCCGGCGAGTCGATGGTCTTCAGGGTCCTCGACCCGCAGACCCGCGAGGTGGTGCGCGAGATCCTGATGTACCCGCAGAACGCGGTCTACATCTGGCTGATCCCGACGCTGATCCTCTCTGTGCTGGTGCTGTTCGGCATGAAGAACCACCCGCAGCGCGGCTCGTTCGCCGAGCAGATGCAGATCGTCAAGCTCAAGCACACCTGGATCCAGACCCTCCTCTACACCTTCACCTTCGGCACCTTCTCGGGCTTCGTCGCCTCGACCCCGCTGCTGATCCGCGAGGTCTTCGGCCGGCTGCCCGACGCCCCCGACCCCCTGGCCTACGCCTGGATCGGGCCGCTGGTGGGCGCGCTGATCCGGCCGCTCGGCGGCATCCTGTCCGACAAGGCCGGTGGCTCGAACGTGACGATGCTGGTGTTCCTGATCATGGGCAGTTCGGCCGTCGCGCTGACCTTCCTGACCGCGCCGACCTCGGCCGCGCAGTTCACGGTCTTCTTCGTCGTGCTGCTGGGCATCTTCCTCGGCGCGGGCATCGGCAACGCCAGCGTGTTCAAGCAGATCGTCATGATCTTCGAGCCCAAGCAGGCCGGCCCGGTGCTGGGCTTCACGGCCGCCGCCGCGGTGCTGCTGCTGGGCTTCTTCGTGCCGATCCTGTTCGGCCTCTCGTTCTCGCTGACCGGCAGCCCCAACGCGGCGCTGTGGTTCTTCGCCTGCCTGTACGCGGTCGGCATCGCGCTGAACTACTGGTACTACTGGCGCCAGGGTGCCGAGAAGCCCTGCTGAGCCGGGCGACGCCGCGCCGACCCCGAGCGAGCCAGCCTCGAGCCCATGAACGCCGCCCGCAGCATCGCGCACTGGGACCCGGAGGACCCCGGGTTCTGGCAGCGCCACGGCCAGCGGGTGGCCACGCGCAACCTGTGGGCCTCGATCCCCGCGCTGGTGCTCGCCTTCGCGATCTGGATGCTGTGGTCGGCGCTCGTCGTGCACCTGCCGGCGGCGGGCTTTCGCTACTCGACCAACCAGCTGTTCTGGCTGGCCGCGCTGCCGGCGCTGTGCGGCGCGACGCTGCGCATCTTCTACGCCTTCGCGGTGCCGGTGTTCGGCGGCCGGCGCTGGACGACCTGGTCGACCGCGAGCCTGCTGCTGCCGGCCATCGGCATCGGCTTCGCGGTGCAGGACCCGAACACGCCCTACGAGTGGATGCTCGCCCTGGCCCTGCTGTGCGGGCTGGGCGGCGGCCACTTCGCCAGCGCGATGTCGCACATCAGCTTCTTCTACCCGAAGGCGCACAAGGGCTACGCGCTGGGCGTCGGCGCCGGGCTCGGCCACCTGGGCGTGCCGCTGGTCCAGCTCGTCGTGCCGCTGGCCATCGGCGCGGGCACCTTCGGCGTGCTGCTGGGCGCGCCGCCGACCACGCCCGAGAGCGCGCCGCCCTGGCTGCACCATGCCGGCTTCGTCTGGGTGCCCTTCATCGCCGCAGCGGCCGCGCTGGCCTGGTTCGGGCTCGACGACCTCACCGCCGCGCGCGGCGGCTTCGCCGAGCAGGCGGTGATCTTCACGCGCCGGCACAACTGGCTGATGTGCTGGCTCTACGTCGGCACCTTCGGCAGCTTCATCGGCTACTCGGCCGGCCTGCCGCTGCTGATCGCCAGCCAGTTTCCGGCCGCCGACGCGCTGCTCTACGCCTGGCTCGGGCCGCTGGCGGGCGCGCTGGCGCGCCCGCTGGGCGGCTGGCTGGCCGACCGCCTCGGCGGCGCGCGGGTGACGCTGGCCTGCTTCGCCGCGATGCTGCTGGGCGTGCTGGTCGTGCTGCACGCCCTGCCGCAGGACGGCCAGGGCGGCCAGTTCGGCCTGTTCCTCGCCGCCTTCCTCGTGCTGTTTGCCGCCGCTGGCATCGGCAACGGCAGCACCTTCCGGATGATCCCGGTGATCTTCCTGACCGCCCGCCAGCGTGCCGCCGAGCCGACCCCGGCGGCGCAGGCGCGTGCCGTGCACGAGGGCAACCGCGAGGCCGCCGCGGTGCTGGGCTTTGCCGGCGCCATCGGCGCCTACGGCGGCTTCTTCATCCCCAAGAGCTACGGCACCTCGATCTCGCTGACCGGTGGCCCCGAGGCCGCGCTGTGGACCTTCGTCGTCTTCTACCTGACCTGCATCGCGATCACGTGGTGGCACTACGCCCGCCCGCTCGCCCCCATGCCCTGCTGAACAAGGAGCCCGCACCATGAGCCACTTCCTCGACCGCCTGACGCATTTCTCGCTGCCCAAGGAGGCCTTCGCCAACGGCCATGGCGTGACCACCGGCGAGGACCGCACCTGGGAGGACGCCTACCGCAACCGCTGGGCGGTCGACAAGATCGTGCGCAGCACCCACGGCGTGAACTGCACCGGCAGCTGCAGCTGGAAGATCTACGTCAAGGGCGGCATCATCACCTGGGAGACCCAGCAGACCGACTACCCGCGCACCCGCCCCGACCTGCCCAACCACGAGCCGCGCGGCTGCGCGCGCGGGGCGAGCTACTCGTGGTACCTCTACAGCGCCGCGCGGCTCAAGTACCCGATGGTGCGCGGCCGGCTGCTCGAGCGCTGGCGTGCCGCGCTGCGGGTGGCCCGGACGCCGGTCGACGCCTGGGCGCTGATCGTCGAGGACGCCGCCGCGCGCCGCGACTACCAGCAGGTGCGCGGCATGGGCGGCTTCGTGCGCTCGAGCTGGGACGAGGTCAACCAGCTCGTCGCCGCGGCCAACGTCTACACGATCAAGAAGCACGGCCCCGACCGCATCATCGGCTTCAGCCCGATCCCGGCGATGAGCATGGTCAGCTATGCCGCCGGCAGCCGCTACCTGTCGCTGCTGGGCGGCGTGTGCATGAGCTTCTACGACTGGTACTGCGACCTGCCGCCGGCCAGCCCGCAGATCTGGGGCGAGCAGACCGACGTGCCCGAGTCGGCCGACTGGTACAACTCGAACTTCATCATCGCCTGGGGCAGCAACGTCCCGCAGACGCGCACCCCGGATGCGCACTTCTTCACCGAGGTGCGCTACAAGGGCGCGAAGACGGTCGCGATCACGCCCGACTACTCCGAGGTCGCCAAGCTGGCCGACCTCTGGCTGCACCCCAAGCAGGGCACCGACGCGGCGATCGCGATGGCCATGGGCCATGTCGTGCTGCGCGAGTTCTACTTCGACAAGCGCAGCACCTACTTCGACGACTACGCGCGCCGCTACACCGACCTGCCGCTGCTGGTCCTGCTCGAGGAGCGCACGGCCGCCGACGGCAGCCGCGTGCTCGCCCCCGGGCGCTACCTGCGCGCGAGCGACTTCAACGGCAAGCTCGGCCAGGCCAACAACCCCGAGTGGAAGACGGTGGCCTTCGACGCCGACGGCCGCGCCGTGCTGCCGCAGGGCTCGATCGGCTTTCGCTGGGGGCCCGAGGGCCGCGACGACGCCGGCAAGTGGAACCTCGAAGCCAGGGAGGCCCGCCACGGCGGCGAGGTCAGGCTCAAGCTGTCGGTGCTCGAGGGCGAGGGCCACCCGCACGAGGTCGTCGAAGTCGCCTTCCCGTACTTCGCCGGCGCCGAGGTGCCGCACTTCCAGAGCAACCAGCAGCACGGCGACCTCAACCGCGCCAAGGTGCCGGCCGTGCGCCTGCCGCTGGGCAAGGACGGCGAGCCGCGCCAGGCGCTGGTGGCCACCGTCTTCGACCTGCAGGCCGCGCAGTTCGGCATCGACCGCGGGCTGGGCAGCGGCGCGCGCGACTACGACGACGACTACCCCTACACCCCGGCCTGGCAGGAGAAGATCACCGGCGTGCCGCGCGACCAGGTCATCACCGTCGCCCGCCAGTTCGCCGACAACGCCGACAAGACGCACGGCAAGTCGATGATCATCATCGGCGCGGCGATGAACCACTGGTACCACGCCGACATGAACTACCGCGGCGTCATCAACCTGCTGATGCTGTGCGGCTGCGTCGGCCAGAGCGGCGGCGGCTGGGCGCACTACGTCGGTCAGGAGAAGCTGCGGCCGCAGTCGGGCTGGCTGCCGCTGGCCTTCGCGCTCGACTGGGCGCGCCCGCCGCGCCAGCAGAACTCGACCTCGTTCTGGTACGCGCACACCGACCAGTGGCGCTACGAGAAGATCGAAGTCGGCAGCATCCTTTCGCCGCTGGCCGACCGCAGCGCCTACGGCGGCAGCCTGATCGACTACAACGTGCGCGCCGAGCGCATGGGCTGGCTGCCCAGCGCGCCGCAGCTGAAGACCAACCCGCTGCAGGTCGTCAAGGACGCGCAGGCCGCCGGCGTCGACCCCAAGGACTACGTCGTCAAGGCGCTCGAGGACGGCTCGCTGCAGATGAGCTGCGAGGACCCCGACGCGCCGCAGAACTGGCCGCGCAACCTGTTCGTCTGGCGCTCCAACCTGCTGGGCTCGTCGGGCAAGGGTCACGAGTATTTCTGCAAGCACCTGCTGGGCACCGAGCACGGTCTGCAGGGCAAGGATCTGGGCCGCGACGAGGCGCGCCCGACCGAGGTCCGCTGGCACGAGCAAGCACCCGAGGGCAAGCTCGACCTGGTCGTCACGCTCGACTTCCGCATGAGCACGACCTGCCTCTACAGCGACGTCGTGCTGCCGACTGCGAGCTGGTACGAGAAGAACGACCTCAACACCAGCGACATGCACCCGTTCATCCACCCGCTGTCGACCGCGGTCGACCCGGTCTGGCAGAGCCGCTCCGACTGGGAGATCTACAAGGGCTTCGCCCAGGCCTTCAGCGAGGTCTGCAAGGGCCACCTGGGCGTCGAGAAGGAAGTCGTGCTGACGCCGCTGATGCACGACACCCCGGCCGAGCTGGCGCAGCCCTTCGAGGTCCAGGAGTGGAAGAAGGGCCAGTGCAAGCTGATTCCCGGCAAGACCGCGCCGCAGATCACGGTCGTCGAGCGTGACTACCCCAGCGTCTACAAGCGCTTCACCTCGCTCGGCCCGCTGATGGGCAAGCTCGGCAACGGCGGCAAGGGCATGGCCTGGAATACCCAGACCGAGGTCGACCAGCTCGCCGAGCTCAACGGCGTCGACGCCGAGGGCCGCCCGCGCATCGTCACCGACATCGACGCCTGCGAGGTCGTGCTGCAGCTCGCGCCCGAGACCAACGGCCATGTCGCGGTCAAGGCCTGGCAGGCGCTGTCGAAGATCACCGGGCGCGAGCACGCGCACCTCGCGCTGCACCGGGAGGACGAGAAGATCCGCTTCCGCGACGTCCAGGCGCAGCCGCGCAAGATCATCAGCTCGCCGATCTGGTCGGGGCTCGAGAGCGAGAAGGTGTCGTACAACGCCGGCTACACCAACGTCCACGAGCTGATCCCCTGGCGCACGCTGAGCGGACGCCAGCAGTTCTACCAGGATCACTCGTGGATGATCGCCTTCGGCGAGGGCCTGAGCAGCTACCGCCCGCCGGTCGACCTGAAGACCACCGACGCGATCCAGGGCCGCAAGCCCAACGGCCACAAGGAGATCGTCCTCAACTTCATCACGCCGCACCAGAAGTGGGGCATCCACTCGACCTACAGCGACAACCTGCACATGCTCACGCTCAACCGCGGCGGGCCGGTGGTCTGGCTGTCGGAGGACGACGCGAAGCAGGCCGGCATCGCCGACAACGACTGGATCGAGCTGTTCAACATCAACGGCGCGATCGCCGCGCGCGCGGTGGTCAGCCAGCGCGTCAACCCCGGCATGGTCATGATGTACCACGCGCAGGAGAAGATGATCAACACGCCCGGCTCGGAGATCACCGGGGTGCGCGGCGGCATCCACAACTCGGTCACCCGCGCGGTGACCAAGCCGACCCACATGGTCGGCGGCTACGCGCAGCTGAGCTACGGCTTCAACTACTACGGGACGATCGGCACCAACCGCGACGAGTTCGTCGTGGTGCGCAAGATGCGCAAGGTCGACTGGCTCGACACCCCCCACGACGACCATCTGGCCCGCGCCTACCAGGCGCAGGGCGAGAACCCCTGAACCCGCCCCGAGCGCAAGGAGTCTAGCGATGAAAGTCCGCGCACAGATCGGCATGGTCCTGAATCTGGACAAGTGCATCGGCTGCCACACCTGCAGCGTGACCTGCAAGAACGTCTGGACCAGCCGCCCCGGCGTCGAGTACGCCTGGTTCAACAACGTCGAGACCAAGCCGGGCATCGGCTACCCCAAGGAGTGGGAGAACCAGGACAAGTGGCGCGGCGGCTGGGTGCGCCGCGCCGACGGCACGCTCGTGCCGCGCCAGGGCGGCAAGTGGGCGCTGCTGATGAAGATCTTCGCCAACCCGCACCTGCCGCAGATCGACGACTACTACGAGCCGTTCACCTTCGACTACGAGCACCTGCACTCGGCGCCGGAGATGAAGCACCAGCCGACCGCCCGCCCGCGGTCGCTGATCACCGGCCAGCGCATGGAGAAGATCGAGTGGGGGCCGAACTGGGAGGACATCCTCGGCGGCGAATTCAGCAAGCGCAGCAAGGACAGGAACTTCGACGAGATGCAGAAGGACATCTACGGCCAGTTCGAACACACCTTCATGATGTACCTGCCCCGGCTGTGCGAGCACTGCCTGAACCCGACCTGCGTCTCCTCTTGCCCCAGCGGCAGCATCTACAAGCGCGAGGAGGACGGCATCGTCCTGATCGACCAGGACAAGTGCCGCGGCTGGCGCATGTGCGTCTCGGGCTGCCCGTACAAGAAGATCTACTACAACTGGAAGAGCGGCAAGGCCGAGAAGTGCATCTTCTGCTACCCGCGCATCGAGGCCGGCGAGCCGACCGTCTGCAGCGAGACCTGCGTCGGGCGCATCCGCTACCTCGGCGTGCTGCTCTACGACGCCGACGCGATCGCCGCGGCCGCCAGCGTCGAGCGTGACAAGGACCTGTACCAGGCCCAGCTCGACGTCTTCCTCGACCCCAACGACCCGCAGGTCATCGCGCAGGCCCGCCGCGACGGCGTACCCGAGGCCTGGCTCGAGGCCGCGCGGGCGAGCCCGGTGTGGAAGATGGCGATGGACTGGAAGGTCGCGCTGCCGCTGCACCCCGAGTACCGCACGCTGCCGATGGTCTGGTACGTGCCGCCGCTGTCGCCGATCAGCGCCGCGGCCAACGCCGGCCAGCTCGGCACCAACGGCGAGATCCCCGACGTGCGGCAGTTGCGCATCCCGGTCAAGTACCTCGCCAACCTGCTGACCGCCGGCGACACGCTGCCGGTCGAGCGCGCCCTCGAGCGCATGCTGGCGATGCGCGCCTGGCAGCGCGCCAAGCATGTCGAGGGCCGGCCCAACCGTGCCGCGCTCGACCAGGTGCAGATGACCGAGGCCGAGGTCGAGGCGATGTACCGCTTGATGGCAATCGCCAACTACGAGGACCGCTTCGTGATCCCCAGCGCGCACCGCGAGTACGCCGAGAACGCCTTCAACGTGCGCGGCGGCTGCGGCTTCTCGTTCGGCAACGGCTGCAGCGAGGGTGTGACCGAGACCAGCCTGTTCGGCAGCGAGAAGAAGCGCACGATCCCGATCAAGGCGGAGGTCTGAGATGGCCGCGTTCACGCCCCCGCTGCACAAGATGGTGCACACCCTGCGCGCCGCGGCCTGGCTGCTGCGCTACCCCGACGCCGAGCTGCGCGCGGCGCTGCCGGCGCTGGCCGCGGCCCTGCACGCCGAGGCTGCGCTGGCGCCGCCGCGCGTGGCCGAGCTCGACGCGCTGGTCGCGCGGCTGCGCAGCCTGCCGCCGCTGCGCGCCGAGGCCGAGTACGTCGAGATCTTTGACCGCGGGCGCCAGACCTCGCTGCACCTGTTCGAGCATGTGCACGGCGACAGCCGCGACCGCGGCCCGGCGATGGTCGACCTCGGCCAGACCTACGCGCGGGCCGGCCTGCACCTGGCTGCGGGCGAACTGCCCGACTACCTGCCGGCGGTACTCGAGTACGCCAGCACCCAGCCGGCGCCGCAGGCCCGCGAGTTTCTCGGCGAGATCGCGCACATCGTGCGCGCGATCTTCAGCGCGCTGCTCGCGCGCGGCAGCGGCTACGCCAGCGTGCTCGCTGCCGTGCTCGACCTCGCCGGCGAGCGCGCCGAGCCGGTCGTGCTGCCCGCCGAGCCGCCGCTCGACGAGACCTGGCAGGAGCCCGCCGCCTTCGACGGCTGCCGCACCGCCGGCGCCGGCCGGCCTGCGCAGCCGCAGCCCATCCACATCGTCCGCCCGGCCGCGAGCGCCCCGCCGCGCTCGCGCGCCGCCTGATCGAGGAGTCACGCCATGAACGCCCTGGACTTCTTCCTGTTCGCCATCTTCCCGTACCTGTGCCTGGCCGTCTTCCTGATGGGCAGCCTGGCGCGCTTCGACCGCGACCAGTACACGTGGAAGAGCGACTCGTCGCTGCTGCTGCGCAGCAGCGGCATGCGGCTGGCGAGCAACCTGTTCCACTTCGGCATCCTGTTCCTGCTGGTCGGCCACTTCTTCGGCCTGCTGACGCCGCAATGGGCCTACGCCTGGCTGATCAGCCCCGAGACCAAGAAGCTGGTCGCCAACGTCAGCGGCGGCATCGCCGGCGCGGCCTGCTTCATCGGTCTGACCATCCTGCTGCAGCGGCGCATCTTCGACGCCCGAATCCGCCTGACCAGCCACCGCACCGACCTCGCGATCCTGATCATCCTGTGGGTGCAGCTCGCGCTGGGCCTGTCGACGCTGCTGTTCGCGCGCGGCGGCCCGGCCGAGGTCGCCGAGATGCTGATCGTCTCGAAGTACCTGCAGAGCCTGGTGGTCTTCCAGCCCGACGTCGCGCTGCTGGCCGGGGTCTCGCTGCTGACCAAGCTGCACATGCTGCTGGGCATGCTGATCTTCCTGCTGTTCCCGTTCAGCCGGCTGGTGCATGTCTGGAGCGGGCTGGCAACCCTGGCCTACCTGTGGCGGCCGCGCCAGATCGTACGCTCGCGCCGGCTCAACGTCCCGGCCGACCGCCAGCCGCGGCGCGCGCCATGAGCGCGCTGCAGGCCCACCCGGACGCCGCGCTGGCCGCCGCGGCCGGGCTCGACGGGCAGCCGCCTGCGGTCAACGGCGTGGCCCTGGCGCAGCCCGGCGAGGCGCCGAGCGCCGAGGAGCTGCGCCGGCGCGCCGGCATCGAGCTGCTGCGCCAGGCCGCGATCGCCGCCGGCCTGCTCGCCGCCGACGACCCGCCGCCGCTGCAGGGCGTGCCCAGCGAGGCCGCCAGCGAGGCCATCGAGGCCTGGCTGGCCGCGACGATCGTGCTGCCCGAGCCCGACGACGAGGCCTGCCGGCGCCACCACGCGGCGCACCCCGAGCGCCACGCGCTCGGCGAGCGCGCGCATCTGCGCCATGTGCTGTTCGCGGTCACGCCGGGGGTCGACGTGGTCGCGCTGCGCCAGCGCGCCGAGGCCACCCTGCTCGACCTGCGCGCGAGCGGCCCCGGCGAGGCCGACCGCTTTGCCGCCGTCGCCGCCGAGCGCTCGAACTGCCCGAGCGGCGCGCGCGGCGGCGACCTCGGCTGGCTGGCCGCCGGCGACTGCGCGCCCGAGTTCGCCCGCAAGGTCTACGGCCACCCCGAAGTCGGCGTGCTGCCGCGGCTGGTGCACAGCCGCCATGGTCTGCATGTGGTGGAGGTGCTCGCGCGCGCGCCCGGCGTCGTGCCGCCGTACGAGGCGGTGCGCGAGGCGGTCCGGCTCGCGCTGCAGCAGCAGGCCTGGGTCAACGCGGTGCAGCAGAGCCTGCACCGGCTGGCCGCCGCGGCCGAGCTGCACGGCGTCGACCTGACCGGCGCCGCGACCGTGCAGCCGGCTTGATGTGCATCAAGCATGAACCGCTGCGCACTGGCCTACAGTGCGCCGCATGCTGGGCGTTCTGAGGGCTGCGTCGCTGGCCGCGAAGCTCGGCGCCATCGGCGCGCTGCTGCTGCTGCTCGCGCTCGGCTCGACCGGGCTGACGCTGTGGGTCACCTGGAAGCTCGACGGCGGCGCCGCCGCCGTCAACGAGGCCGGCCGCCTGCGCATGCAGGCCTGGCGGCTGGCGCAGGCGGTGGGCGAGCACGACAGCGCGCGGGTGCGGCAGCATGTGCAGGAGTTCGACGCCGCGCTCGACCTGCTCGCGCGCGGCGACCCGGCGCGGCCGCTGTTCGTGCCCAGCGACCGCGCGACCGACGCCGCGTTCGCGCAGGTCCACGCGCGCTGGGCCGACTACCGCACGCAATGGCTGGCCAACGCGGTGCCGCCGCAGGTCTCGGTGGCCGCGCAGACCGCGGCGCTGGTGGTCGAGATCGACGCCTTCGTCAGCGCGATCGAGGCCCAGCTCTCGCGCTGGACGGCGGTGCTCACGATCTTCCAGCTCGGCCTGATCGGGCTGGCCATCGCCGGCGGCATCGCGATGGTCTACGCGTCCTTCCTGTTCGTGCTCAACCCGCTGGCGCGGCTGCAGGCGGGCTTGCGCCAGATCGAGTGCGGCGATCTGGCCACGCGCGTCGAGGTCGATTCGGCCGACGAGTTCGGCCGGCTCGCGCAGGGCTTCAACCGCATGGCCCAGACCCTGCAGGACTTCTACCGCGACCTCGAAGGCAAGGTCCGCGAGCAGACCGAGCGCCTGCGCAGCGAGCGCGAGCGGCTGAGCGTGCTGTACGAGGCCAGCGAGTTCGTCGCCCGCGCGCCGACGCTCGAGGCGCTGGCCCAGGGCTTCGTGCGGCGGGCGCGTGCGGTCGGTGGCGCCGACGCCGCGCTGCTGCGCTGGTACGACGCCGCCGGGCACCGCTCGGCGCTGCTGGCCACCGACTGCGTGCCAGCCGAGATGATCGAGGCCGAGCGCTGCCTGCACGACGGCAGTTGCCACTGCGGCCAGCCGGCGGCCGACCGCGGCGCGCGGGTCATCGTCCTGCACCCGGGCGGGGCGACGGGTGCGGCCGCGGCCAATGCCGTCGACCCGGCTTGCGAGCGCCACGGCTTCGAGCGCCTGGTCACGGTGCCGGTGCGCCTGCACGACCACACGCTCGGCGAGATCGACCTGCTCTACCGCGGCAGCGGCGGCCAGCTCGGCGCCGAGGACCGCGTGCTGCTCGAGACCCTGGCCAGCCACCTGGCCAGCGGCATGGAGGGCGTGCGCGCCGCGGCGCTCGAGCGCGAATCGGCGGTCGCCGAGGAGCGCGCGCTGCTCGCGCGCGAGCTGCACGACTCGATCGCGCAGGGCCTGGCGTTCCTGAAGATCCAGCTCCAGCTGCTGCGCGGCGCGCTCAGGCGCAACGACGCGGCGCAGGTGCAGCTCGCCGTCGACGAGCTCGATGCCGGCCTGCGCGAGAGCGCGGCCGACGTGCGCGAGCTGCTGCTGCACTTTCGCACGCGCACCAACAGCGACGACTTCGGCGCCGCGATCAAGACCACGCTGCGCAAATTCCAGCACCAGAGCGGGCTGGCCACGCACCTGGAACTGCACGGCAGCGGCGCGCCGCTGCCGCCCGACGTGCAAGTGCAGTTGCTGCACGTCGTGCAGGAGGCGCTGTCGAACGTGCGCAAGCACGCCGGCGCGAGCGCGGTCTGGGTCGACGTGCAGCAGCAGCCGCCCTGGCGCATCGAGGTCCGCGACGACGGCCACGGCTTCGACGCCGAGGCCGCGCTCGACGAGACGCATGTCGGCCTGCGCATCATGCGCGAGCGCGCTGCGGGCATCGGCGCGGGCGTGCAGATCCGCTCGCAACCCGGGCAGGGCACCTGCGTGCGCGTCGAACTGCCGCCGGCGCAGACGCTGGCGGCCTGAGCGAGGCGTGGCAATGAGCGACGAGACGACGACGCTGCGCGTGATGGTCGTCGACGACCACACCCTGTTCCGGCGCGGCCTGGTCGCGCTGCTGAGCGCCGACGGGCGCTTCGCGGTCGTCGGCGAGGCCGCCGACGCCAACGAGGCGCAGCGCGTGGCTGCGCAATGCCGGCCGCAGGTCATCCTGCTCGACAACCACCTGCCCGGTGTCTGCGGGGTCGACGCGTTGCCCGCGCTGCGTGCGGCGGCCCCGCAGGCGCGCGTGCTGATGCTGACGATGAGCGAGGACGAGCGCGACCTCGCCGCCGCGGTGCGCGGCGGCGCCACTGGCTACCTGCTCAAGACCGCCGACGGCGAGGAGCTGGGCCAGGCCGTCGAGCGCGCCGCGCGCGGCGAGGCCAGCTTCGGCGCGGCGATGGCGGCCAAGCTCGCGTCGGCCTTCGCCCCGCTCGAGCCCGGCGAGGCGGTGGCCGCGGGGCCCGCGCCCGGGCCGGCCACGGCGGCCCCAGTCGCGGCGCCGGCGGTCGACGATCGGCTGGCCGCGCTGTCGCCGCGCGAGCGCGAGATCCTCGAGCTGATCGCGCGCGGCGACAGCAACAAGGAGATCGCGCGCACGCTGGCGATCGCCGAGACCACGGTCAAGATCCACGTCCAGCACATCCTGCGCAAGCTCGACCTCAGCTCGCGCGTGCAGGCCGCGGTGCTGGTCGCGTCGCGGCGCCGGGGCGCGCCGTGAGGCCGGCGGGCGCGACCGCAGGGCCACGCCCGCTGCTGTCCGACGGGGCTTGACGCCGCCGCCGGCGCTGCGCCGCGGCCCTGGGTCCAGGGCCGGCAGGCCTCACACCACGTTCCTATACTGCGGCTCGCGATGACCGAGCCCGCGACCGCCACCCCCGCCGCCGAGCGCCCGGCGGCCGTGCCCTTCGGCACCGCGCTGCGCTTCTGGCTCAAGCTCGGCCTGATCAGCTTCGGCGGGCCGGCCGGGCAGATCGCGATCATGCACGCCGAGCTCGTCGAGCGCCGTCGCTGGATCAGCGAGCGGCGCTTCCTGCACGCGCTGAACTACTGCATGCTGCTGCCGGGGCCCGAGGCGCAGCAGCTCGCAACCTACCTGGGCTGGCTGCTGCACCGCACCTGGGGCGGCCTCGCCGCGGGCGTGCTGTTCGTGCTGCCCTCGCTGCTGCTGCTGATCGTGCTGTCCTGGGTCTACGTCGCCCATGGCGAAGTGCGCTGGATCGCCGGCATCTTCTACGGCATCAAGCCGGCGGTGGTCGCCATCGTCTTCCACGCCGCCTGGCGCATCGGCTCGCGCGTGCTCGCCAACCGCGTGCTGTGGGCGATCGCGGTGGCGGCCTTCGTCGCGATCTTCGTGCTCGGGGCACCATTTCCGCTGATCGTCGCCGCCGCGGCGCTGGCCGGCGGGCTGGGCGCGCGGCTCGCGCCGCGTTGGTTCGAGCCAGGCAACGGCGGCCATGCCGCCGGCGGCAAGTCGTACGGCCCGGCGCTGATCGACGACGACACCCCGCGCGCGCCGCACACGGTCTACCGGCGCCGGCGGCTGGTCGCGGTGGTGGCCACCGGCCTCGCGCTGTGGGCGCTGCCGATGGCGCTGCTGCTGGCCTGGCAGGGCGTCGATGGCATCTACACGCAGATGGCCGCATTCTTCACCAGCGCCGCGCTGCTGACCTTCGGCGGCGCGTACGCCGTGCTGCCCTACATCTACCAGGGCGCGGTGCTGCACTTCGGCTGGCTGAGCCCGACGCAGATGATCGACGGTCTCGCGCTGGGCGAGGCGACGCCGGGGCCGCTGATCATGGTCGTGGCCTTCGTGGCCTTCGTCGGCGCCTGGCAGAGCCCCGAGCTGCTCGCGCAGTTCGGCCCCGACCAGCTGTTTGCCGCCGCCGCGCTGGCCGCGGTGCTGGTGACCTGGGTCACCTTCCTGCCCTCGTTCGTCTTCATCCTCGCCGGCGGCCCGCTGATCGAGGGCACGCGCGGGCGGCTGGGCTTCACCGCGCCGCTCACGGCGATCACCGCGGCGGTGGTCGGCGTGATCGTCAACCTCGCGCTGTTCTTCACGTACCACGTGCTGTGGCCGCAGGGCTTCGGCGGCGACTTCGACGCCTTCGCCGCGGCCCTCGCCGCCGCCGCGCTGGTCGCGCTGGCGCGCTTCAAGCGCGGCGTGATCGAGACGCTGGTGGTCTGCGCCGGCGCCGGGCTCGCGCTCACCCTGCTGGGGTAGCCGCGCGCGCGGCGCGGCGGGTCAGCCTGCGCGGGTCTTGCAGGTGCTGATGCCGAAGGGCAGGTAGGCCGGGCACCAGCCGAGCGCGGCGGTGGCGATCGGCACGATGCCGAGGTAGCCCCAGACGCCGACCGTGCCGGTGGCCGCCAGCGCGACCAGCGCGATACCGACGACCAGGCGCAGGATGCGGTCGATGCCGCCGACATTGGATCTCATGGTCACTCTCTGTGGGCTGGCGCGCGGCCACCCCCATGGCGGCCGCCGCAGTCGCGAGCGTATGCCGGGCGCCGGCGCCGCGCGGTGACCGGGGTCACGCAGCGCCGCCGGCGGCCAGCGCGCGCAGCGCGGCGGCGTCGACGATCTCGATGCGCTCGCGCCCGACGCGCACCCAGCCGGCGCGGTCGAAACGGCGCAGCAGCCGGGTGACGATCTCGCGCACGGTCCCCAGCTCGTCGGCCAGCGCCTGGTGCGTCGTCTGCACCACGGCGCCGTGGCCCAGCAGCGCCGCAGCCAGCCGCTGGTCCAGGCGCTGGAAGGCCACCGCCTCGACCAGCGCCATCAGCTCGGCGATGCGGTCGGCGAAGATGCCGAACACATAGCGCCGGAACGGCTCGTGCGCGCACCACTGGGCAAAACCGGCCGGGTCGAGCACGACCAGTTCGCTGGGCTGGGTGGTCAGCGCATAA
>Ga0208610_100390_pt1 | contig 16098 bp, 13 predicted proteins | sample SubbioR11Jul_8A2_FD_184815 | JGI IMG/M metagenome (GOLD analysis project Ga0208610, IMG submission 184815) | Serpentinite rock and fluid subsurface biosphere microbial communities from McLaughlin Reserve, California, USA - CR11Jul_8A2 (SPAdes) | ecosystem: Environmental > Terrestrial > Deep... | reverse complement strand
ACTGCGCCCACTTCAGGCGCGTGTTGCCGATGTCGATGGCCAGGAAGCTCACTCTCTGCGGGCCCGGTCGCGGCGGCGGGCGCTGGCTGCGGTAACCAAGGGTATCAGTTGTGGCGCCGCGCCGCGAGCGCCGCGCGTGCCGGGCGCGGCGGTGCGCTGGGCTAAACTGGGACGGCTCAGTTGACGTTGACGTAAACGTCAATTGAGCCGAGCAGCCGATGTGGGAGACGCCGATGACCGACCTGTCCGCGGAGTTCAAGGCCCTGGCCGAGTACCGCCCGACGCACAAGGTGCGCTTCGTGACCGCGACCAGCCTGTTCGACGGCCACGATGCGGCGATCAACATCATGCGCCGCATCCTGCAGGGCATGGGCGCCGAGGTCATCCACCTCGGCCACAACCGCAGCGTCGACGAGATCGTTACCGCCGCGCTGCAGGAAGACGTGCAGGGCATCGCGGTCAGCTCGTACCAGGGCGGCCACGTCGAGTACTTCAGGTACATGGTCGACCTGCTGCGCGAGCGCGACGGCGCCCATGTGCAGGTCTTCGGCGGCGGCGGCGGCGTGATCGTGCCGGCCGAGATCCGCGCACTGCAGGACTACGGCGTCGCCCGCATCTACAGCCCCGAGGACGGCCAGCGCATGGGCCTGCAGGGCATGATCGGCGAGATGCTGATGCGCTGCGACGTCGACCTCGCCGCCCGCGCACCGACCGACCTCGACGCGATCGCCGGCCATGGCCAGCCGGCCTGGCGTGCGCTGGCCCGGCTCGTCACCGCGCTCGAGGGCGGGCGCGTCGACGCCGCCGTGCTGGCCGAGTTGCGCCGGCGCGCGGCGGCCGCCCGCGTGCCGGTGCTGGGCATCACCGGCACCGGCGGCGCCGGCAAGTCCAGCCTGACCGACGAGCTGATCCGCCGCCTGCGCCTCGACCACGACGACAGCCTGCGGGTCGCCGTGGTCTCGATCGACCCGAGCCGGCGCAAGAGCGGCGGCGCGCTGCTGGGCGACCGCATCCGCATGAACGCGATCGGACCCTGGGGCCGCGGGCCGCGGGTCTACATGCGCAGCCTGGCCACGCGCGCGGCCGGCAGCGAGATCAGCGCCGCGCTGCCCGACGTCGTCGCCGCCTGCAAGGCCGCCGGCTTCGACCTCGTCGTCGTCGAGACCTCGGGTATCGGCCAGGGCGACGCGGCGATCGTGCCGCATGTCGACGTGCCGCTGTACGTGATGACGCCCGAATACGGCGCCGCCAGCCAGCTCGAGAAGATCGACATGCTCGACTTCGCCGAGTTCGTCGCGATTAACAAGTTCGACCGCCGCGGCGCTGCCGACGCGCTGCGCGACGTCGCCAAGCAGGTGCAGCGCAACCGCGGCGCGTTCGACCGCGCCGCCGAGGCGATGCCGGTGTTCGGCACCATGGCCAGCCGCTTCAACGACGACGGCGTGAGCGCGCTGTACCAGGCGCTGCTGCCACGCCTGCACGCGCTGGGCCTGCCGGCCAGCGCCCAGCGGCGGCTGCCGCCGGTGAACACCCGCCACAGCACGCTGCGCAGCGCGCTGGTGCCGCCGGCGCGGGTGCGCTACCTCGCCGACATCGCCGACACCGTGCGCGCGTACAAGCGCCACGCGCGCGAGCAGGCCCGGCTCGCGCGCGAGGTGCAGCAGCTGCGCGCGAGCGCGCGCATGCTGCACGAGGCGATCCCGCACAAGACGCGCGCCCGCGACGCGCTCGAGGAGCAGGCCCGGCTGCGCGAGGAGCGGCTCGACGCGCAGGCCCGCAAGCTGCTCGCGATGTGGCCCGACATGCAGCGCGCCTACGCCGGCGACGAGTACGTCGTCAGGATCCGCGACCAGGAGCTGCGCACCGCGCTCGTGCACACCAGCCTGGCGGGCAGCCGCATCCGCAAGGTCGTGCTGCCGACGTACGAGGACCACGGCGAGCTGCTCAAGTGGCTGCTGCTCGAGAACGTGCCCGGCAGCTTCCCCTACACCGCCGGCGTATTCGCCTTCAAGCGCGAGGGCGAGGACCCGACTCGCATGTTCGCCGGCGAGGGCGACGCCTTCCGCACCAACCGCCGCTTCAAGCTGCTCAGCCAGGGCCTGCCGGCCAAGCGGCTGTCGACCGCCTTCGACTCGGTCACGCTCTACGGCAGTGACCCCGACCCGCGGCCCGACATCTACGGCAAGGTCGGCAACTCGGGCGTCTCGATCGCCACCCTCGACGACCTGAAGGTGCTGTACTCGGGCTTCGACCTGTGCAGCCCGAACACCTCGGTCAGCATGACGATCAACGGCCCGGCGCCGGCGATCCTGGCGATGTTCATGAACACCGCGATCGACCAGCAGCTCGAGCGCTTCCGCACCGACAACGGCCGCGAGCCGACCGACGACGAGGCCGCCAAGATCCGCGCCTGGGTCCTGCAGAACGTGCGCGGCACCGTGCAGGCCGACATCCTGAAGGAAGACCAGGGCCAGAACACCTGCATCTTCAGCACCGAGTTCAGCCTGAAGGTGATGGGCGACATCGCCGAGTGGTTCGTGCACCACCAGGTGCGCAACTTCTACTCGGTCAGCATCTCGGGCTACCACATCGCCGAGGCCGGCGCCAACCCGATCAGCCAGCTCGCCTTCACGCTGGCCAACGGCTTCACCTTCGTCGAGGCCTACCTCGCGCGCGGCATGCACATCGACGACTTCGCGCCCAACCTGAGCTTCTTCTTCAGCAACGGCATGGACCCGGAGTACACCGTGATGGGCCGGGTCGCACGGCGCATCTGGGCGGTCGCGATGCGCGAGCGCTACCGCGCCAACGAACGGTCCCAGAAGCTCAAGTACCACATCCAGACCTCGGGGCGCTCGCTGCACGCGCAGGAGATCGCCTTCAACGACATCCGCACCACGCTGCAGGCGCTGATCGCGGTCTACGACAACTGCAACTCGCTGCACACCAACGCCTACGACGAGGCGATCACCACGCCGACCGAGGAGAGCGTGCGCCGGGCGATGGCGATCCAGCTCATCATCAACCGCGAGTGGGGGCTGGCCAGGAACGAGAACCCCAACCAGGGCGCGTTCGTGATCGACGAACTGACCGAGCTGGTCGAGGAAGCGGTGCTCGCCGAGTTCTCCGCAATAGCCGAGCGTGGCGGCGTGCTCGGCGCGATGGAGACCGGCTACCAGCGCGGCCGGATCCAGGAGGAGTCGATGCACTACGAGATGCTCAAGCACACCGGCGAGCATCCGATCATCGGCGTCAACACCTTCCGCAACCCGCACGGTGAGGCGCTGCCGGCGACGATCGAACTCGCGCGCTCGACCGAGGAAGAGAAGCAGAGCCAGCTCCAGCGCCTGGCCGCCTTCCACGCCCGTCACGCCGACGCGGCGCCGGCGATGCTCGAGCGGCTGCGGCAGGCCGTGATCGCCGAGCACAACGTCTTCGAGGTGCTGATGGACGCCGTGCGGGTGTGCAGCCTGGGCCAGATCACCGACGCGCTGTTCGAAGTCGGCGGCCAGTACCGGCGCAGCATGTGAGCTGCAGCAGCTAGGGGCGCCGCTTCGCGCGCGGGTGGGCCGCGTCGTAGACCTGGGCCAGGTGCTGGAAGTCCAGCCGGGTGTAGACCTGCGTCGTGCGGATATGCGCGTGACCGAGCAGCTCCTGCACGCCGCGCAGGTCGCCGCTGGACTGCAGCAGGTGCGAGGCGTAGCTGTGGCGCAGCATGTGCGGGTGGACATGGGTCGGCAGCCCGGCCTCGCGGGCGAGCTGCGCCAGGCGGGTGCGCACCTGGCTCTGGCTCAGGCGAGCGCCGTGCCGGCTCAGCAGCAGTGCCGGCTCGGTGCTGCCCGCGCGCAGCAGTTGCGCGCGCTGCGCCAGCCAGGCGCGCAGCGCGGCCAGCGCCGGCGCGCCCACCGGCACGCTGCGCCGCCGCCCGCCCTTGCCGAGCACGTGCAGGCTGGCGTCGGCGAGGTCGACCCAGGCCGCGGCCTGCGGCGAGGGCGCCGCGTCGAGCCCGACGAGTTCGCCCACCCGCAGCCCGCAGCCGTAGAGCAGCTCGACGATGCAGTGATCGCGCGCGGCCAGCACGGCGTCGGCGCCGGCCGGGCCATGGCTGGCCAGCGCGACCGCCTGGTCGACGGCCAGCGCCTTGGGCAGCGGCCGCGCGGCGCGCGGCGCGCGCACGCCGTCGACCGGGTTGAGCGCAACCCGGCCTTGGCGGCCCCACCAGCGGTAGAGGCCTCGCCAGCCGGCGAGCACGATCGCGATGCTGCGCGGCGCCAGCGGCTGGGCGTGCATCTGCGCGACCCAGCGCCGCACATGGTGCGGCTGCACCGCATCGAGCGCGACCCCGGCGGCCGCCGCATGCGCGAGCAGCCGCTGCAGCGCGTCGGTGTACATCGCAACCGTGCGCGCGGCCAGCCGGCGCTCGACGACGAGGTGCTGCAGCCAGTCCTGCAGGCCCGGCGGCAGCGCGGCGGTCATGGCCGGGGCGGCGGCCTCAGACGCGCACCAGCCGCGACAGCGCGGCGCTGGCGAGCTCGCCCACGCGCAGCAGGAACTCGGTGCCCATGTCGGCGCTGTAGCGCGTCGGGTCGGGCGAGCCCAGCACCAGCAGGCCGATCGTGCCGCGGCCGGTCTCGACCGCGCCGTGGCGCAGCGGCACCAGCGCGATCGAGCTCACGCTGGCCGGGGCGTCGAGCCACTGCGCGGCCTCGAAGCCGGAGTTGAGCCCGCAGTACGGCTGCCCCAGGCTGGCGGTGAAGCTGCGGATGTCGTCGCTCGCGCCCAGCGTGAAGGGCAGCCCGGCATAGGGCTCGGCGACCTGCCACACGCGCAGCGCCGCCTGCGGCACCATGAACTCGTGCTGCAGATCGCGCACGACGACCTCGGGCAGCGCGGCCGGGTCGGCCGTCAGCAGCAGCGCGCGCGTCCAGCGGTGCAGGCGGTCGGCGATCGCGACGTTCTCCTGCCCGTGGCGGATCATCTCGACGATCTTGTGCTCCAGGCCCTTGATGCGCTCGCGCAGCATCTGCATCTGCCGCTCCTGCAGCGAGACCGCGCGCGGCCCGTGCGGGCTGGCGAGCTGGACGGCGGCGAGCACTTCGGCGTGGCGCTCGAAGAAGCCCGGCGTGTTGACCAGGTAGTTGGCAATGTCGGCCTCGGTGATGCCCTGCACGCCGATGCTCATGGTTGTCTGTCCTTCACAGTTCGATCTCGCCCTCGAAGACGGTCTGCGCCGGGCCGCTCAGGTGCACCGACGCGTCGCCGCCGGCCCACTCGATGCGCAGCGGCCCGCCGCGGGTGGCGACCTCGACCTGCGCGTCGAGCCAGCCCAGCCGGATGCCGGCGACGACCGCGGCGCAGGCGCCGCTGCCGCACGCGAGCGTCTCGCCGGCGTCGCGCTCCCAGACGCGCAGCCGCACGCGGTCGCGCGCGAGGACCTGCACGAAGCCGACGTTGACGCCGCGCGCGAAGCGCGGGTGGCGCTCGATCGCCGGGCCCAGCGTGGTCACCGGCGCGCGGTCGACCTCGGCCACGCGCAGCACCGCATGCGGGTTGCCCATCGAGACCAGGGCCAGCTCGTGGCCGTCGCCATCGACGGCCAGCGGCCACAGGGCCCAGCCGCCGACCTCGCGCGGCAGCAGCCCGGCGGTGTCGAAGGCCAGTTCGCGCGGGTCGAAGCCGGGGCGGCCCATGTCGACCGTGACCCGGCCGTCGGCGGCCAGGGCCAGCTCGAGGCGGCGGTTGACCGTCTCGACCTGCAGCACCCGGCGCTCGGTCAGGCCATGCTCGACGACGTAGCGCGCGAAGCAGCGCGCGCCGTTGCCGCAGTGCTCGACCTCGTCGCCGCTGGCGGCGTTGTAGATGCGGTAGCCGAAGTCGACCCCGGGCGAGGTGGCCGGCTCGACGACCAGGATCTGGTCGGCGCCGACGCCCAGGCGGCGGTCGCCCAGCCGGCGCAGCTGCTCGCGCGTGAGCGCCAGCGGCGCGCGCGTGGCGTCGAGCACGACGAAATCGTTGCCCGCGCCGTGCATCTTCGTGAACCGCAACCGCATGCGGTGATTATCCGCGCGGGCTGGCGTAACGGTCGGGCGCGCCCGGCGGGCGGGTCTTGAAGCGCCGGTGCACCCACAGGTACTGCGCCGGGCGCTGCGCGACCTCGCGCTCGATGACGGCATTCATCGCCGCCGCGTCGGCCGCGTCGTCGCCGCCGGGCCAGTCGCGCAGCGGCGGCAGGAAGCGCACGCACCAGCCCTGGCTGCCCGGCAGCTGGTCGACGACCACCGGCTGCACGACCATGTCGAGCATGCGCGCGATGCGCGCCGGCGCGGTCAGCGTGGTGGCCTCGACCCCGAAGAACGGCGCGAACACGCTGTCGCGCGCGCCGAAGTCCTGGTCGGGCAGGATGACCAGCGCGCAGCCCTCGCGCACGCGCTTGAGCAGGGTGCGCACCGGGGTCGTGCGCGGGTAGACCTCGCAGCCCCCGAAGCGCATGCGCCCGCGCCGCAGCTCGGCGTCGATCACGGCGTTGCTCTGCCGGCGGTAGTGGCTGACGAAGGGTCGCGGCTGCACCAGTTGCAGCGCGACGCCGATCACCTCCAGCCCGAGAAAATGCGGCAGCAGCCACATCACCGGCCGCCCGCCGTCCGCCCCGGCGGGCTCGCCCTCGACGCGGATCAGCCCTCGCAGGCGCTCGCGCGGCGCATACCACAGCAGCGCCAGCTCGACGAAGCCGCGGCCGAGCAGCGCAAAGTGTTCGCGCAGCAGCGCGCGCCGCTCGGCCACGCTCAGGTGCGGGAAGCACAGCTCGACGTTGCGCTGCGCCGTGCGCCGCCAGTCGCCGGCCAGGACCCGCAGCAGAAGGCCCAGCGCGCGCCCGAGCGCGACCAGCGCGCCGGTGGGCAGGCGCGCGAGCAGGCGCAGCAGCGCGATCAGGGCGTGGCTGGCCAGGGTCATCCGCATCAGCCCCGGTGCGGGCCGCGGCGCGGCTGCTTGTAGCGGTCGTAGCCCCAGAGGTACTGCTCGGGGGCGAGGCCGATCACGGCCGCCATCGCGGCGTTGATCGCACTCGCGTCGGCAACCTCGGCCGCCTCGGCGTCGGCCCCGCCGGCGCTGGCCGCAGCGCCCTCGCGCGGCGGCAGCGACACCGGCAGCGGCAGCACCTGCACGCAGAAGCCCGCGCCGCGCGGCAGCCGCCGGGCCCACATCACCGCCGCCGGCGCGCCGGTCTGGCGCAGCAGCCGCGCGGCCAGCGTCATCGTGTACGCCGGCTCGCCGAAGAACGGCGCCCACACGCCCTGGCCCGCAGGCGGAACCTGGTCGGGCAGCAGGCCGACGACCTCGCCGCGGCGCAGCGCGCGCAGCATCTGGCGCACCCCGGCCAGCGTGGTCGGCGCCATCGCCAGCCCGGGGCGCTGGCGCGAGTGCTGCTCGAACTCGCGCAGCCAGGGCTGGCGCGCCGGCCGGTACAGCACCGTCGCCGGGTAGCGCGCGCCCCAGCGCTCGGCGTAGGCCTGCCCACAGACCTCGAAGCTGCCCAGGTGCGGGGTCAGCAGCAGCAGGCCGCGGCCGGCGGCGAGCAGTTCGTCGACCAGCGCCTCGCCCTGCCACTGCACATGGCGCGAGATCGGCTGCGAGGCCGCGCCGACCCACAGCCAGGGCACCTCGGCGACGAGCTTGCCGGCCTCGGCCACCGCGGCGCGGCGCTGCGCGGCGCTGAGCCCGGCGCGGCCGGCGTTGGTGCGCAGCAGGCGGCGGTAGCGGCGCGACAACAGCCAAGCCAGCCAGCCCAGCACCGCGCCCAGCGCATGCAGCCCGCGCAGCGAGCGCCCGGCGAGCCAGCCAAACAAACGACCCATCTTCTTATAATCGGCCCATCGCCGAGTTAAAGGACAACTTGCGGGGCGATGGGCGCACCGGTGGCCGGGGCCCGACAAGTACCGCTAAAGCGTTCGCCGCTTTCCCAGACGCGCACACCGCTGGAGCCGGCAACGCCGGCATCCAGTCTCGACTCAAGCACGGGAGTTTAAAGTGGCGAACGACTATCTCTTCACCTCGGAATCGGTCAGCGAGGGCCACCCCGACAAGGTGGCCGACCAGATCTCCGACGCGATCCTCGACGCGATCCTCGCGCAGGACCCGCGCTCGCGGGTGGCCGCCGAGACGCTGACCAACACCGGCCTGGTGGTGCTGGCCGGCGAGATCACGACCAACGCGCATGTCGACTACATCCAGGTCGCGCGCGAGACCATCAAGCGCATCGGCTACGACAACACCGAGTACGGCATCGACTACAAGGGCTGCGCGGTGCTGGTGGCCTACGACAAGCAGAGCAACGACATCGCGCAGGGCGTCGACCACGCCAGCGACGACCACCTCAACACCGGCGCCGGCGACCAGGGTCTGATGTTCGGCTACGCCTGCGACGAGACGCCCGAGCTGATGCCCGCGGCGATCTACTACGCCCACCGCCTCGTCGAGCGCCAGGCGCAACTGCGCAAGGACGGCCGCCTGCCCTTCCTGCGCCCCGACGCCAAGAGCCAGGTCACGCTGCGCTACGTCGACGGCCGTCCGCACTCGATCGACACGGTCGTGCTGTCGAGCCAGCACGCGCCCGAGATGAGCGACGGCAGGAAGATGAAGCCGGCGTTCGTCGAGGCCGTGATCGAGGAAGTCATCAAGCCGGTGCTGCCGCGCGAGTGGCTCAAGGACACCCGGTACCTGGTCAACCCGACCGGGCGCTTCGTCGTCGGCGGCCCGCAGGGCGACTGCGGGCTGACCGGACGCAAGATCATCGTCGACACCTACGGCGGCGCCTGCCCGCACGGCGGCGGCGCCTTCAGCGGCAAGGACCCGACCAAGGTCGACCGCTCGGCGGCGTACGCGGCGCGCTACGTGGCCAAGAATATCGTCGCCGCCGGCCTGGCGCGGCAGTGCCAGATCCAGGTCGCGTACGCGATCGGCGTCGCGCGGCCGATGAACGTCACCATCTACACCGAAGGCACCGGCCGTCTCGCCGACGAGAAGATCGCGCGCATCGTCCAGGAGGTGTTCGACCTGCGGCCCAAGGGCATCATCCAGATGCTCGACCTGCAGCGCCCGGTCTACGAGAAGACGGCCGCCTACGGCCACTTCGGCCGCGACGAACCCGACTTCACCTGGGAAAGGACGGACAAGGTCGCGGTACTCCGCGACCTGGCGGGCCTGTAAAGGCCCGCGCCGCGTCGGCGGCAGCCCGTCTTCGGCCCCTATTTCACGCGAGCACCGCAGCCACAGGGCGGCGACAATCCGGGCATGCTCGAGCCTGCCCGCGCCCGCCCGTGAGCCTGCATTCGCTGCGCACCCGCATGCTGCTGGGGGCCGTCGTCGTCCTCGTCGCGGCCCTCGCGGCGATGGGCTGGAGCGCGTGGAAGCTGCTCGACGAGACGCTCGCCGAGCGCTTCGCCGCCGAGGTCGACCTGGTCCGGCCGCTGGCCAAGGCCGCCGTCGCGCCGCTGCTGGTCACGCGTGACTACGCCACGCTCGACGGCGTCGTGCAGCGCAGCGTCGACACCGGCGGTCTGGCGCACATGAGCGTCTACGACAGCGACGGCCGGCGCGTGGCCCACGCCCGGGGTGAGGACGTCGGCGACGCGCTCGTGCTGTCCAGGCCGGTCGAGGTCGCCGGCCAGGTGCTGGGCACGGTCGAGATCGGCATCCGCACCAATGCGCGCCTGCAGGCGCGCAGCCAGTTGTTCGAGCGCCTGGCGCTGCTCGGGGCGCTGCTGCTGGCCGCCGGCGCGCTGCTGCTCGGGCTGGTCGCGACCTGGCTGACGAAGGGCCTGCGCCAGCTCGCCGAGACCAGCCGGCGAGTCGCCGACGGCGACTACCGCGTCGCGCTTGCACCCAGCTCGGTGGCCGACGTGCAGCAGGTCACGCAGGCCTTCGAGCGCATGGCGCAGGCCGTCCAGGCCCAGCTCGCGGCCCTGCACGACAACGAGGCCTACCTGCGCTCGGTGCTCGACACGATGGCCGAGGGCCTGGTCGTCATCGACCGCCAGCGTCGCGTGCTCTACGTCAACGACGAAGCAGCCCGCCTGCTCGATGGCCAGGCCACGCGCTACGCCGGCGGCGAGGCCGGCCTGCTGCCGATGCTGCGCGCCGACGGCGGTGCGCTGCCGCCCGAGGAGCGCACCGCCGCGCGCGCGCTGCGCGAGAGCCTGACCCTGCGCGAGCAGATCGAGGGCCTGCCGGGCCCGCCAAGCCCACAGGGCGCAGCGGCGCGGGTGCGCTGGCTGGCGGTCAACGCGACGCCGCTGCACCACGCCGGCGAAGCGGTGCCGTACGCGGTCGTGACGACCTTCAACGACGTCAGCGTCCACATCGAGGCCGAGCAGCGGCTGCGCGGCCTCGCCGACGAGCTCGAGCAGCGGGTGGCCGAGCGCACGGCCGAGCTGCGGCGCGCCAAGGACGTCGCCGAGCGCGCCAGCCAGGCCAAGAGCGAGTTCCTCTCGCGCATGAGCCACGAGCTGCGCACCCCGCTCAACGCGATCATCGGCTTCGCGCAGCTGCTGGGCATCGCACGGCCACCGCTGCCCGCGGCGCAGCGCGAGCAGGTGCGCCAGATCGAGAACGCCGGCTGGCACCTGCTCGAGCTGATCAACGAGGTGCTCGACCTCTCGCGCATCGAGGCCGGGGCGATGACCATCTCGCTCGAGACGCTGGCGCTGCAGCCGATCGTCACCGAGGCCCTGGCCCTGGTGCGCACCCAGGCTGCCGAGCGTGGCGTCGCGCTGCAGGACCACACCGGCAGCGGCGTCTGGGTGCGCGCCGACCGCCGCCGCCTGCTGCAGGTGCTGGGCAACCTGCTGTCCAACGCCGTCAAGTACAACCGGGCGCAGGGCTCGGTGACGGTGGCCGTGCGGCGCAGCGGCGGGCGCATCGTGCTGACCGTGACCGACACCGGGCGCGGCTTCACCGCCGAGCAATTGCAGCAGCTCTACCAGCCCTTCACCCGCTTCGGCGCCGAGGGCGAGGCGATCTCGGGCACCGGCATCGGGCTGGTCATCACGCGCCGGCTGGTCGAGCTGATGAACGGCACGCTGCACGTCGATTCGCAGCCCGGCGCCGGGTCGATCTTCAGCGTCGAGCTGCCCGCGGCCGCGGCGCCGGCGACCGCGACGGCGCTCGCCACGGCCGCGCCGGCGGCGGCCGCCGAGCGCCGCAGCGACGGCCTGCGCCTGCTCTACGTCGAGGACAACCCGTCGAACCTCGCGCTGTTCGAGCAGCTCATGGCGCTGCGCCCCGGTGCCACGCTGACGACCGCGCGCGACGGCCTGGCCGGCCTCGCGCTGGCGCGTTCGCTGCAGCCCGACCTCGCGGTGGTCGACATCGACCTGCCCGGCATCGACGGCGTCGAGCTGTGCCGGCGCCTGCGCGCCGACCCGGCCACCCGGGCGATGCCGCTGATCGCGCTCAGCGCCAACGCGCTGCCCGCCGACATCGCGCGCGCGCGCGCCGCCGGCTTCGACGACTACCTGACCAAGCCGCTCGACGTCGCCCGCCTGCTCGCCGAGATCGACCGCCGCATGCCGCGCGGGGAGGCGCCGGCGTGATCGCGCGCCGCTGCGTGCTCGCCACCGGCGCTGCCGGCGTCGCCGCGCTCGCCGGCGGGCCCGCGGCGCACGCCCAGGCGCTGCGCGGCCGCACGCCGGGCGTGCTCGACCGCCGTGCGCTGCCGGCGGTCATCACGATGAACTGGCTGTACGCCCAGGGGCTGCAGGCCGACCGCGACTACCAGGTCGGCGTCCAGACCTCGATCGACAGCGCGCTGCACGCGCTGGCGCGCGGCAGCGTCGACGCCGTGGCGCTGGCGGCCAGCCAGCTCGCAATCATCCCGCCCAGCACGCCGCGCGGCGAGCGCGTGCTGGCCACCACCGGCGCGATGCCCGGGCCGGTCTACGTCGCGCGGCCGGGCCTGGGCGGCGACGAACTCGGGCAGTTGCGCCGAGCGCTGCTGCGCTTCGAGCCCGACCCGGCGCAGCCCGAGACCGCGGTCAACACGCGGCTGCGCAACCCGCTGCCGGCCGAGCTGGCCGCGCTCGACGTCTTCCTGCCACGGCTGCGGCGCGAGCTGGCGCGCGCCTGAGCCCCGGGGCCACCGGCGCGCGGCCGCTGGGCCTACAATCTCGCCCCATCCGAGGAGCGTTGCAACCCGCGCCGCAGCGGGCCAGGCTCGGAAATCCACCTTGCAACCGCGCTCACCCGCCCGGCGCCGCCCGGGGGTGAGCCACGGTCACGGGCTTGCCTGCGTGCGCGCCGGACGGGTCGTCCACCCCGACCACGGAGCCCGACCATGAACGCCGTACCCAAGCCCGCCGCCGACCACGTCGTCGCCGACCTCTCGCTCGCCGACTGGGGGCGCAGGGAAATCCGCATCGCCGAGACCGAGATGCCCGGCCTGATGGCGATCCGCGACGAATTCGCCGCCCAGCAGCCGCTGGCCGGCGCGCGCATCACCGGCAGCCTGCACATGACGATCCAGACCGCCGTGCTGGTCGAGACGCTGCAGGCGCTGGGCGCGCAGGTGCGCTGGGCCTCGTGCAACATCTTCAGCACCCAGGACCACGCCGCCGCCGCGCTGGCCGCCGCCGGCACCCCGGTCTACGCCTACAAGGGCGAGACCCTGGTCGACTACTGGGACTACACGCACCGCATCTTCGAGTTCGGCGCCCGGGGCAGCGCCGGCGAAGGCCCGAACATGATCCTCGACGACGGCGGCGACGCCACGCTGCTGATGCACCTGGGCAAGCGCGCCGAGAAGGACCCTGCCGTGCTCGCCAACCCCGGCAGCGAGGAAGAGCGCGTGCTGCACGCAGCGATCCGCGCCCGGCTGGCCGAGGACCCGGGCTGGTACAGCCGCAAGAGCGCGCAGATCATCGGCGTGACCGAGGAGACGACCACCGGCGTCAACCGCCTCAAGCAGATGGCCGCGCGCGGCGAGCTGATGTTCCGCGCGATCAACGTCAACGACAGCGTCACCAAGAGCAAGTTCGACAACCTCTACGGCTGCCGCGAGTCGCTGGTCGACGGCATCAAGCGCGCCACCGACGTGATGATCGCCGGCAAGGTCGCCGTGGTCTGCGGCTACGGCGACGTCGGCAAGGGCAGCGCGCAGGCCCTGCGCGCGCTCTCGGCGCAGGTCTGGGTCACCGAGATCGACCCGATCTGCGCGCTGCAGGCGGCGATGGAGGGCTACCGCATCGTGACCATGGACGAGGCCGCCGCGCAGGCCGACATCTTCGTCACCGCCACCGGCAACAAGGACGTCATCACCTACGCCCACATGGCGGCCATGAAGAACCAGGCCATCGTCTGCAACATCGGCCACTTCGACAACGAGATCGACGTCGTCGCGCTCGAGACACGCTGCCGCTGGGAGGAGATCAAGCCGCAGGTCGACCATGTCATCTTCCCCGACGGCAAGCGCATCATCCTGCTGGCCAGGGGCCGGCTGGTCAACCTCGGCTGCGCCACCGGCCACCCCAGCTATGTGATGAGCAGCTCGTTTGCCAACCAGACGATCGCCCAGATCGAGCTGTTCCGCCACGCCGACTACTACGAGCTGGGCAAGGTCTACACCCTGCCCAAGCACCTCGACGAGAAGGTCGCCCGGCTGCAGCTGGCCAAGCTCGGCGCGCGCCTGACCGAACTCAGCGAGGACCAGGCCGCGTACCTGGGCGTGCCGCGCCAGGGCCCGTACAAGCCCGAGACCTACCGCTACTGACCGGGGGCGGCCATGCCTGCGGACGTCGCGCTGAGCCTCGAGTTCTTTCCGCCCAGGACGCCCGAGGGCGCCACCCGGCTCGCGCAGGCGCGGCGTGCGCTGTACGCGCTGGCGCCGCAGTTCTGCTCGGTGACCTACGGCGCCGGCGGCTCGACGCAGAGCGGCACGCTGCAGACCGTGCGCGAGATCCTCGCCGAGGGCGTCGACGCGGCGCCGCACTTCAGCTGCATCGGCGCGAGCCGCGAGTCGATCCGCGCGCAGCTCGCGCAGTTCGACGCGGCGGGCGTGCGCCGGCTGGTCGCGCTGCGCGGCGACCTGCCCAGCGGCTGGGGCAGCGACGCGCTGGGCGAATTCCGCCATGCGAGCGACCTGGTCGCGTATATCCGCGCCGAGACCGGGCGGCGCTTCCACATCGAGGTCGCCGCCTACCCCGAGATGCACCCGCAGGCGCGCAGCCCCGCCGACGACCTGCGCGCCTTCGCCACCAAGGTCGCCGCCGGCGCCGACGCGGCGATCACGCAGATGTTCTTCAACAGCGACGCCTACTTCCGCTTCGTCGACGAGGCCGCCGCGCTCGGCGCGACGCTGCCGGTCGTGCCGGGCATCATGCCGATCACCAACGCCGCCGGCATCATCCGCTTCGCCGATGCCTGCGGCACCGAGATCCCGCGCTGGATCCGGCTGCGGCTGCAGGGCTTCGGCGACGACGCCGAGTCGATCCGCGCCTTCGGCCTCGACGTGACCACCGACCTGGTCGACCAGCTCGTGCACGCAGGCGTGCCGGGGCTGCATTTCTACACGATGAACCAGTCGGCGCCGACGCTCGAGATCTGCCGCCGGCTCGGCCTGGCCGGGCGTGGCACCCCGGCCACACCCGCAGCCGGGTCTTGACCCGGCGCAAACCGGCGCCCGCCGGGGCTCGTTCCGATGGCGGATGTGGTGTTCGACCCGCTCGTCAGAAGGATCCTGACCGTGCCGCAGCGCCACAACGTGCGTGATGCGGCCGCCGGCCGGCTGGGCTCGATCTCGCACCTGCCGCCGACGCTGTCGCTGCAGTACCACTTCACCGGCCTGCAGGGGTTCAGGCCGTATGTCGGCGTCGGCCTCAACTTCACGCGGCTGACCGATGTCGACATCCCCGGCGTCACGCTGCGGCGCAACAGCGTCGGTCTGGCGCTGGGTGCCGGTGTCGATATCCCGGTCGGCGGCGGCTGGCTGGTCGGTGCCGACGTCAGGAAGGTCCAGATCGACACCACGCTGCGCGATGCTGGCACGGGTGCACGGCTGGGCAACTTCGGGATCAACCCCTGGCTGTTCAGCGTCGGCGTCGGCCGGCGGTTCTGATCGCCTCACCGCCGGGTGTCGGCGCCACCGCCACCCGCAGCGCCAGCCACGCCGGGGCCCACCCCGGCGTTTTCGCTGGCTGCCTTCAGCCGTCGCGCTGCCAGGCCAGCCCGTCCTCGGTCAGCACGGCGTCGAGCGGCTCGTCGTGCGGCTCGGCGCGCAGCCAGGGCACATGGCCATGCGCGTAAGCCAGCCCGGCGGTGTACGGGCGCGGCACCAGCGTCGCCAGCGTGCGGTCGTAGAAGCCCCCGCCGTAGCCCAGGCGCACGCCGCGCGGCCCCCAGCCGACGCAGGGCACCAGCAGCAGCGCGGGCTCGAAGGCCTCGGTGTCTCTGGGCTTGGGGATGCCGTAGGCGTCGTCCTCCATCGGGCAGCCGGGGTACCAGACGTGAAAGCGCAGCCGGCGCGACTCGCGCTCGACCACCGGCAGCCCGATGCGCCGCCCGGGCCCGGCCTCGCTCCAGCGGTGGAGCGCGGGCAGCGCGTCGAACTCGCCCTTGATCGGCCAGTACGCGCCGATCGCCGTCTCCGGGCGGCTGACCAGCCAGACGCGCAGCACTTCCTGCAGGTGCATCGCGCGCCGATGGCGGTCGGGCAGCGCCAGCCGCTCGGCCTGCAGCTGCCGGCGCAGCAGGGTCTTGTCCGGCGTGGGTTGCAGCGGCGGCAGCGTCATCGGCGGTCTGCACGGGGTGGCGATGCGGCGTATTGTCGGGCTGCGCGCCGGTGCCGCCGGGCGGCCTGTCGTGCGCCGACATCGCCTTTGGTTACAGTGCAAGCTGATGTACCCCGACTTCAAGCCATCTTCGCCTGCGCGCCTGCCAAGGCGCCTGCTGGCTGCGTTCGCGCTGGCCTGCGGCCTGGCCCTGCCGGCCTGGGCCAACTCCCCGGCCGCCGCCGGGCCGGTCGTCGCCGCGGGCGACCGCATCGTGCTCGACGCCCGCGACGCGCTGCGCCGCGGCGACGCGCGCGCGCTGGCCGAGGCGCAGCGCCGGCTC
>Ga0208610_100389_pt1 | contig 16111 bp, 17 predicted proteins | sample SubbioR11Jul_8A2_FD_184815 | JGI IMG/M metagenome (GOLD analysis project Ga0208610, IMG submission 184815) | Serpentinite rock and fluid subsurface biosphere microbial communities from McLaughlin Reserve, California, USA - CR11Jul_8A2 (SPAdes) | ecosystem: Environmental > Terrestrial > Deep... | reverse complement strand
GCCAGCCCGGAGTGGCCCAGGCCCAGCACCAGCACGGCCGGCGGCTCGTCGTGGCTCGCTGGGGCACCCTCGGGCCTGCGGCCCGGTCCCGCCAGGCGGGAATGAGCCCCTTCGGGCGGCCGGGCGGGGCTCATGCCTGCCCCGGGCCCAGGGCCAGCGCGCGCAGGTCGTGGGCGTAGCCCTCGAGCTCGGCTTCGAGCGCGGCGGCCCACTGGCCGTGCACGTTGTAGGCCAGCACCGCGGGGATCGCCACCGCGAGGCCGGCGGCGGTCAGCACCAGCGCCTCGCCGACCGGCCCGGAGACGCGGTCGATCGTCACCGTGCCGGCCGCCGCGATCGCCACCAGCGCGTGGTAGATGCCCCAGACGGTGCCGAACAGGCCGACGAAGGGTGCGGTCGCGCCGACCGAGGCCAGCACGACCTGGCCCTGGCGCAGGTGGGCCAGGGCGTGCTGCAGCGCGCCGCGCAGCCGGCGCGTGAGCTGGGCCTCGGGCGGCTGCTGGGCCTCGAGCGCGCCCTCGGCGGCGCGCTGCTCGGCGGCCTCGAGCAGCGGCAGCAGGATGCGCTCGCGGTCGATCGCGGCCAGCCGCTCGCGGGCCAGCGCCGGCGTCGGCGCCGCCCAGTACGCGGCGATGCCGCGGGCCGCATCGCGCCGCGCACGGCGCAGCAGCCAGCTCTTCCAGAGGATCAGGACCCAGGTCGCGACCGACATCGCCAGCAGCAGCAGCGCGACCGTGCGGCCGACCGCGTCGGCCTGCTGCCACAGCGGAGCCAGGCCGGACATGCGCTGCGCTTGCGCCGCCGTGGCGTCAGAGGCCGAGCACGGCGTCCATGCCGTACAGGCCGCGGCGCTTGCCGGCCAGGAAGCGCAGCGCGCGCAGGCTGCCCTGGGCGTAGGTCGCACGGCTGCTGCTGCGGTGCGAGATCTCGATGCGCTCGCCGGTGCCGGCGAACAGCACGGTGTGGTCGCCGACGATGTCGCCGCCGCGGATCGTCGCGAAGCCGATCGTGCGCGCGTCGCGCTCGCCGGTGTGGCCCTCGCGGCCGTAGACGGCGCAGTCGCCCAGCTCGCGGCCGAGCGCGCGCGCGACCGTCGCCCCCATCGCCAGCGCGGTGCCGCTGGGCGCGTCGACCTTGTGGCGGTGGTGGGCCTCGACGATCTCGACGTCGTAGCCCTCGCCGAGCGCCCGCGCGGCGGTCGCGAGCAGCCCGAGCACGACGTTGACGCCCACGCTCATGTTGGGCGCCATGACGATCGCGATGTGCTGCGCGTGCGCGGCGATCTGCGCCTGCTGGGCCGGGCTGAAGCCGGTGGTGCCGATCACCGCGTTGACGCCGAGCTCGCGGCACAGCGCGAGGTGGGCCAGCGTGCCCCCGGGGCGGGTGAAGTCGACGAGGGCGTCGACGCCGGTCAGCGCGGCGCGCGCGTCGTCGAGCACGCGCACGCCGCTGCTGCGGCCGAGGAAGGCCGCGGCGTCGGCGCCGATGCCCTCGGCGCCGGGGCGGTCGAAGGCCGCGGCGAGCGCGCAGTCGGTGGCCTGCAGCAGAGCCTCGACCAGCATGCGGCCCATGCGTCCGCCGGCGCCGGCCACCGCCACGCGCTGCGCCGGCGCGGTCGTCACGGCGTCGGCTCCAGCGGCGGGAAGGCCCGCCCGGGGCCCTGCGGCTCGAGCCTGGCGACGGCGGGCGCACGGGTGGTGGCGGGCAGCCGCGCGATCTCCTCGTCGCTGAGGCTCAGGCGGGGCACGCGCGCCGGCGGCACGTTGCTGATCGCCGCGACGAACTCGCGCTCGCTGGGCAGCTCGGGCAGCTCGGCGCGCACGAAGCGCTCGCCCTCGAACCAGACGACGACATGCCGGCGCTGCGGCTCGGCGCCCTGGCGGCGGATCGTGAAGACATAGTCCCAGCGGTCGGCGTGGAAGATGCTGGCCAGCAGCGGCGCGCCCAGCACCGCCATGACCTGCTCGCGCGTCAGGCCCGGGCGCAGTTGCTGGGCCTGCTCGCGCGTGACGACGTTGCCCTGCACGACCTCGATGCGGTAGGGCGTGAGCAGGCCCAGCACGCGGTCCTGCGCCGGCGGCGCTGCGCAGCCGGCGAGCAGCGCCGCGGCCAGCAGGGCCGCGGCGGCGTGGCGGGGGCCGGGGCGGCGCGAGGTCGGGTCAGGGTTCATCGGTAGGCGTGCGCCCGACAGGGGCTAGGCACGTCGTTATGATCGAAAATTCTAGCCGCCGCGGCGCCGGCCGCGGGCCCGACACCGCCGGCTGCCCCCACCCACCGCCAGCGCGACGCCGATGACCCACGCCGAAGAACTCAAGAGCAGCGGCCTCAAGGCCACGCTGCCGCGCATCAAGATCCTCGAGGTCTTCCAGCGCAGCGCGCAGCGCCACATGACCGCCGAGGACGTCTTCAAGGCCCTGCTGGCCGAGGGCTCGGACATCGGCCTGGCCACCGTCTACCGCGTGCTGATGCAGTTCGAGCAGGCCGGCCTGCTCTCCCGCAGCCACTTCGAGAGCGGCAAGTCGGTGTTCGAGATCAACGAGGGCAAGCACCACGACCACCTGCTGTGCCTGACCTGCGGCCGGGTCGAGGAGTTCTACGACGCCGAGATCGAGTCCCGCCAGCGCGCGGTCGCCGAGTCGCGCGGCTTTGCGCTGCGCGAGCACACGCTGGCCCTCTACGCCGAGTGCCACCGCAGCGACTGCGCGCACCGGCCCAAGTGAGGTCGCGGGCGCGGCTGCTCAGGCCCCGCGCTCCATCGCGCGCTGGTGGCGCGCGATGAACTCCTGGTAGGTGTCGATGCCGCGCAGCTGCAGCACGGTGTTGCGCACCGCGGCCTCGACCAGCACGGCCAGGTTGCGCCCGGCGTCGACGGCGATCACGACCTTGCGCACCGGCACCGCCAGCACCTCCTCGTACAGCGGCTCGTAGGGCAGGCGCTCGAAGTCGCGCTCGAGGGTCTCCTTGCGCACCAGGTGCACGATCAGCTTGAGGCGCATCTTGCGCCGCACCGCGGTCTCGCCGAAGATGGCCTTGATGTCGAGCAGGCCGATGCCGCGTACCTCGAGCAGGTTCATCAGCAGCTCGGGGCAGCGGCCGTCGATCGCGGTCTGGGCGACGCGGTAGAGGTCGACCGCGTCGTCGGCGACCAGCCCGTGGCCGCGCGAGATCAGCTCCAGGCCCAGCTCGCTCTTGCCCAGCCCCGACTCGCCGGTCAGCAGCACGCCCAGGCCGAGGATGTCCATGAACACGCCGTGGCGCGTCGTGCGCTCGGCAAAGCGCTGCGACAGGTACGCGCGCAGCACGTCGATGACATGGCCGGCGGGCTCCTGCGTGACCAGCAGCGGGATGTCGGCGCGCTCGCACATCGCGACCAGGCGCTCGGGCGGCTGCTGCGCGTCGGCGACGATCAGCATCGGCGGCTCGAGCGTGACGATGCGCGAGATGCGCCGCTCCTGGACTTCGGGTGCGGCGTCGCCGAGGTAGGCGACCTCGCGCCGGCCGACGATCTGCACCCGGTACGGGTGGATGTAGTTGAGGTAGCCGATCAGGTCGGCGGCCGAGCCGGCGTCGCGGATCGCCGCCTCGTCGAAGCGGCGCTCGGGGTGGGCATGGCCGGCGACCCACTGCCAGCGCAGGGTCGCGCGCTGGTCCTCGAACAGCGCCTCGGCACTGAGGGTGGCCGGCTTCACCGCGGCAGCCCCGGGCCTGCGGCAGTCAGGGCGCCAGCCGCTGGCGCAGCCGGCCGGCGTAGTCGCGCAGCGCCGGGTCGGCGCAGCGGCAGGCCTCGTCGAGGCAGCCGCGCGCGTAGTCGGCATCGCCCTGCAGGCGGGCGGCGTCGACGCGCCGGCCCTGCTGCCCCATCATCCACTTGAGCCCGACCCACTCGGGCAGCGCCGGCGCGTCGGCGCCGGGGTACGTCGGTAACGGTGCGGTCGGGGCAGGCATGCGGGCTGCAGGGGTGGCAAAAAAACTGGCGAAGTGTGCCGTGTCGGCGGTCATCGTACAGACATATCCGACGGCCGGCATGGGCTTGGGGCCGCGGCCTCGAGCGCGCAGCCGGTGGCGACCATGCGCTCGCCGGCCAGCGGCTCGATCAGTTCGAGCAGCGGCTCGAGCGGGCGGTAGCGGCTGGCCACGCGCACGGCGTAGGCGAAGAAGCGCGGCAGGTCGGCCGCGTACGCGGGCTTGGCGTCGCGGTGCTTCAGACGGCAGAAGATGCCCAGCACCTTCAGATGGCGCTGCAGCCCCATCCACTCGAGGGCGCGCCAGCACTCGCCGAAGTCCTCGCCCAGCGCATGCTCGCCGAACAGGCCGGCCTCGCGCGCGCGCTGCCACCAGCGCACCGCCCAGTCGAGCTCGCGCTCCTCGTCCCACGAGACGAAGGCGTCGCGCAGCAGCGACGCCAGGTCGTAGGTCACGGGCCCGCGCACCGCGTCCTGGAAGTCGAGGATGCCCGGGTTGGGCGTGCACACCATCAGGTTGCGCGGCATCCAGTCGCGGTGCACGGCGACCTGCGGCTGGGCCAGCGCACTGGCCACCAGCAGCGCGGCGATGCGCTGCCACAGGGCCTGCTCGCGCGCGCCCCAGACGACGCCGAACTCGCGCCCCACGCACCACTCGGGAAACAGGGCCAGCTCGCGCTGCAGCAGCGCCGCGTCGCAGGGCGGCAGCGCGCCGGCGTCGAGCTTGCGCTGCCATTGCAGCAGCGCGGCGATCGCATCGCGCATCAGGCGGTCGGCAGCGGCTGCGTCGGCGGCCTGCAGCGCCTGCAGGTAGGGCTGGTGGCCGAGGTCGGTCAGCAGCACGAAGCCCAGCGCGGCGTCGGCGGCGAGCACGCGCGGGCCGTGCAGCCCGGCGCGCCCGATCAGCCCGGCCACGTGCAGGAACGGCCGCACGTCCTCCAGTGGCGGCGGCGCGTCCATCACGATCAGGCTGCCGCCGGCGTCGGTGTCGAGGCGCAGGTAGCGCCGGAAGCTGGCGTCGGCCGAGGCCGGGCGCAGCGTGGGCAGCCGCAGGCCCTGCGGCGGCACCAGCGGCGCGATCCAGCCGGCGAAGGCGGCCGCGCGGGCCGGGTCGGCCCAGGTCACGGGGTGGGCGGCAGGGGCGGTCGGGTCGGCCATCGGCGGCAGTCGGGGTGGTCAGAGACCCTCGCCGGCCATCGGCAGCAGGGCCACCGCAGGCAGGCCAGGGTCGGGTGGGCCGGGTCGGCCGGCAGGCGGCAAGCCGGGCAATGCGCGCGGATGCGTCGTGGATAATCGATTTTAAGTACCCGCCGTCGGTGGCCCCCGGCCGGCGCCGACTCCCCCCGCCGTGCCACCGCCCCCCGTCCGCCGCGCGTTCCGTGCCGCCCCTGTCCGGCTGGCCGGCGCCGCCATGCTGGCCGCAGCCGGCCTGGGCGCCGGCGCGGCCGAGCCGGTCGAGCTCGAGGCCGCGCAGCTCGATGCGCGCATCGGCATCGACGCGGTCGCCACCGGCGCGGTGCAGTTGCGCCGCAGCGGCATGACGATCCGCGCCGACCGCCTGAGCTACACCGTGGCCGACGACACCGCGCGCGCCAGCGGCGCGGTGCGCATCGAGCTCGACGGCGACGTCTTCCGCGGCCGCGAGCTGGTCCTGCAGCTCGAGCGCTTCGAGGGCTTCTTTCTCGAACCCGACTACTTCTTCGCGCAGTTGCAGGCCGGCGGCCGCGCCGAGCGCATCGACTTCATCGACCGCCAGCGCTCGCGCATCGTGCGCGGCGACTACACCAGCTGCCCGCGCGAGGGCGCGGCGATGCCCGACTGGCTGCTCTCGGCCAGCCAGGTCGAGATCGACCTCGAGCGCAACGAGGGCCGCGCCGAGGGCGCCGTGCTGCGCTTCCTGGGCGTGCCGATCCTGGCCGCGCCGGTGCTGTCGTTTCCGGTCACCGACGCGCGCAAGTCGGGCTGGCTGCCGCCCAACTTCAACATCGACAGCCGCAGCGGCATCGAGCTGGGCGTGCCGTACTACTGGAATATCGCGCCGCACCTCGACGCGACCCTGCTGCCGACGCTGCACACCCGTCGCGGCCTGAGCCTGGGCGGCGAGCTGCGCTACCTGGACGCCGACTTCGGCGGCATCGTCAGCGCGCTGGTGCTGCCCGACGACCGCGTCTTCGGGCGCACGCGCTCGGCCTTCGGCCTGCAGCACGCGGGCCGGCTGGGGTCCTGGGCCTACCGCGCCGACTGGCAGCAGGTCGCCGACGACGAGCACTGGAAGGATTTCGAGCGCCCCGGCGCGCGCTTCACGCCGCGGCTGCTGCCGCGCGAGTTCGAGGCCCGCCGGCCGCTGGGCAGCCCCGAGCGGCCGCTCGAGGTCTACGCCGCGATCCAGCACTGGCAGGTGCTGCAGGGCGACCCGGCGGCGCCGATCGTCGCGCCGTACCAGCGCAGCCCGCAGCTGGGCCTGCGCGGCCACGGCGCGGTGCTGGGCGCGCTCGAGTACGCCTTCGAGACCGAGTTCAACCGCTTCGACCGCCCGCCCGGCGCCAGCGACAGCCTGCCCACCGGGCAGCGGCTGCACCTGCTGGGCGAGCTGGCCTGGCCGCTGCGCGCGTCCTTCGGCGCACTGGTGCCGCGGGTCGCCTTCAACGCCGCGGCCTACCAGACCGACCGCCCGATGGCCGACGGCCGGCGCAGCGCCGCACGGGTGATCCCGACCTACAGCCTCGACGGCACCCTGGTCTTCGAGCGCGGGCTGCAGCTCTTCGGCCGCGACCTGCGCCAGAGCCTCGAGCCGCGGCTGCGCTGGGCCAACACGCCGCTGCGCGAGCAGTCGGCGCTGCCCAACTTCGACGCCGCCGGGCTCGACTTCAACGAGGTCTCGGTCTTCGCCGACAACGCCTTCAGCGGCGTCGACCGCGTCGCCGACGCGCACCAGCTCACCGCCGGGCTGACCACGCGCATCGTCGACGAGGCCTCGGGCGTCGAGCAGCTGCGCGCGTGGCTGGTCCAGCGCTACCTGCTGCGCGACCAGTTCGTCACCCCCGATGGCCAGCCGCTGACGCGGCGGCTGTCGGACCTGCTGCTGGGCGCGTCGTCGACGCTGTCGCCGCACTGGACGCTCGATGCCGCCGTCCGCTACAGCCCCGAGCTGGGCCGCTCGACGCGCGCGATCGTCGGCGCGCGCTTCTCGCCGGGGCCGTTTCGCACGCTCAGCCTGCGCTACCGCTTTGCGCGCGACCTCAGCGAGCAGGTCGAGGCCGGCTGGCAGTGGCCGCTGTACGGCCCGGTCGAGGGTGCGCCGCGCGCCGCGGGCGACTGCCGCACCACCGTCTACGCCGTCGGCCGCGTCAACTACAGCCTGCGCGAGCGCCAGCTCACCGATGCGCTGCTCGGCGTCGAGCTCGACCGCGGCTGCTGGATCGCGCGCGTCGTCGCCGAGCGCCGCGCCACCGAGCGCGGCGAGGCCCGCTCGCGCATCATGCTGCAGCTCGAGCTGGTCGGGCTGTCGCGGCTGGGCAGCAACCCGCTGGCGGTGCTGAGGGACAATATCCCCGGCTACCGCTTGCTGCGCGAGCCGACCCCGACGCTGCCGCCACCCCGCAACCATGACTCACCCTGAACCCGGCAGTCGACCACCCGCCCTGGCCCGCCGGGCGCTGCCGGCGCTGGCCCTGGCAGCGGCCCTGGCAGCGGCCCTGACCGCCGGCGGGCCTGCCGCGCAGGCCCAGCCGGTGACCGCCGACTACATCGTGGTCGTCGTCAACCGCGACTCGGTCACCGCGACCGAGCTCAGCCAGCGCCTGGCGCGCGTGCGCGAGAACGCCGCGCGCGCCGGCGCCGCGCTGCCGCCGCCGGCGCTGTTGCGCCAGCAGGTGCTCGACGCGCTGATCGACGAGCGGCTGCTGCTGGGCTTCGCGCGCGACAGCGGCGTGCGCGTCGACGACGCCGACCTCGAGCGCGCGCTGGCCGCGATCGCGCTGCAGAACGGCCTGAGCCCCGCGCAGCTGCGCGAGCGCGTCGAGCGCGAGGGCATGGACTTCGGCCGCTTCCGCGCCGAGATCCGCGACCAGCTGCTCGTCGAGCGCGTGCGCGAGCGCGAGCTGGCGCGCCGCGTGCGCATCGCCGACGACGAGATCGAGGCCTTCCTCGCCGAGCAGCGCGCCGGCGCCGCCGCCGCCGCCGAACTCAACATCGCGCAGATCCTGATCGCCGTGCCCGAGCAGGCCGACGCCGCCACCGAGGCTGCCCGCCGCGCGCAGGCCGAGGCCGCGCTGGCGCGCGTGCGCGCCGGCGAGGACTTCGCCGCGGTCGCCCGCGAGCTCTCGCAGGACCCCAACCGCGAGCGCGGCGGCGTCATCGGCCTGCGCCCGGCGGCCCGCCTGCCCGAGCTGTTCGTGCAGGCCGTGCAGGGCCTGCGCAGCGGCGAGGTCGCACCGGCGCTGCTGCGCAGCGGCGCGGGCTTTCACGTGCTGCGGCTGGTCGAGCGGCGCGAGGCCGGTGCCTTCGTCGTCACGCAGACGCGCGCGCGCCACATCCTGCTGCGTCCGGCCGCGCCCGAGGACACCGCGGCGGCCCAGCGCCAGCTCGCCGAGTTGCGCCGCGCGATCGTCGCCGGCACCCGCCGCTTCGACGCGACCGCGCGCGAGCTCTCGCAGGACGGCTCGGCCGCGCAGGGCGGCGACCTCGGTTGGGCCTCGCCCGGGCAGTTCGTGCCCGAGTTCGAGCGCGCGATGAACGCGCTGCCCGTCGGCGGCCTGTCCGAGCCGGTCGTCTCGCGCTTCGGCGTGCACCTGATCCAGGTCGTCGAGCGGCGCAGCGCCGAGCTCGACGCGCGCGAGCAGCGCCAGATGGCCAGCGAGGCGCTGCGCGAGCGCCGCCGCGAGAGCGCGCTGCGCGAGTGGCTCAGCGAGCTGCGCGGGCAGGCCTTCGTCGAGCTGCGCGAGGGTTCGTGAGCGCCCCCAGGCCGGCCAGGCCGGCCGCCCCCGCGGGGGTATGAGCAAAGTGGCGGAGCCCCGTTAGCTCATGATCCATGTCGCGCGCAAGCGCTTCGGCCAGCATTTCCTGAGCGACGCGGCGGTCGTCGCGGCCATCGTCGATGCGGTCGACCCGCGCCCCGGCGAAGGCCTGGTCGAGATCGGCCCCGGGCTGGGCGCGCTGACCGCGCCGCTGCTCGCGCGCTGCAGCGCACTTCGCGTCATCGAACTCGACCGCGACCTCGCCGCCCGGCTGCGCCAGCGCGCCGGGCTCGCCGTCATCGAGGCCGACGTGCTGCGGGTCGACTTCGCCGCGCTCGCGCTGGCCGCCGGCCAGCCGCTGCGCATCGTCGGCAACCTGCCCTACAACATCTCGACGCCGGTCCTGTTTCACCTGCTCGACGCCGCCGCGCACTGGCGCGACGCGCACCTGATGCTGCAGAAGGAGGTCGTCACCCGCATGGCCGCCGGCCCGGGCGGGCGCGACTACGGCCGGCTGAGCGTGATGCTGCAGTGGCGCTGCCGGGTCGAGCCGCTGTTCGAGGTGCCGCCGCAGGCCTTCGAGCCGCCGCCGCGGGTCGACTCGGCGGTCGTGCGGCTGCGCCCGCTGGCCGCGCCGCCGGCGGTCGACGCGCGCCTGCTCGGCGAGCTCGTCACGCTGGCCTTCTCGCAGCGGCGCAAGCTGCTGCGCCACACGCTGGGCCGCTGGCTCGACAGCCACCGCCCGGGCGCGGCCTTCGACGTCCAGCGCCGCGCCGAAGAGGTGCCGGTGGCCGAGTACGTCGCGCTCGCGACAAGCCGGGGCAGCCCGGGCGGGCTGGCGTAGAACGCCGGCCGCCGGCGGCGCCTCGCCTCGGCGCCCGCACCGCCTGAGCGCCGCTCAGGCGGCGTCGCGCCACATCGCGGTGTCGAACGCGCTGGTCATCATCGGCATGTTCATGCCGAAGTTGGGGTTCACGCCATTCTTCGCCGGCGCGACCTTCGCCGCCGGCTTGATCGCTGCTTGCTGGGCCACTTCCGCCGCCCGCTCCCATGACCCGATTTCCTGGGAGCGGGCTACCGAAAAGAATAGAAGCACCGGAATGGCACCTTGCGCTCGGCCCAGAAGTCGGCCGCGTCGCGGAAGACGTCGAGCAGCTGCTCGCGCGCCTCGCGGTCGAAGCGCGGGTTGTCGGGGATCTGGTCGAGCACGACGACGAAGCCCGGCTGCGCGCCGGCCTTGCTCACCAGATCGGTCATGCAGTCGTAGAGCGCGTCGAGGTTCTTGCCGAAATGCGCCGGGAACAGGAACGCCCTGGCCAGCGTGTCGAGCACGTCCTGCTTGGCCTGCGCCTCGGCGAGGTTGGCGTACAGGAAATGCTGGCCGGCGGCATGCGCCGCCTGCATCAGGTCATCGACGCGGTAGGCGCGGATCGCCTGAACGATGTTCGGCCGTACGTTATGCAAGTGCATGGTCACGATCCTCCGGGATCACCCCCAACTCATTGATCCATCGTCACGGCGCGCTCACGATGCGGCGAAAGCTCGCATAGTGGTCGGCCGTGTAGAAACACGCCTCGGGCGCAGTCGGCTGCGCTCCAGCGCAGACGATGCGCCGCGCCCCGCGCGTCGTCGCCCCGGGCGTAGGCACCGTGTACGCGCGGTAGTGGCCCCGGGGCTGCGGCGGCAGCAGGCGCTCGCGGTTGAAGAACACCGCGCCGTCGCGCTCGTGCGGGAACGGCCCGCCGGCGCGGATCAGGCGGTAGGTCGCGCGCGCCTGCGGCGGCAACTCGGCCAGCGTCACGGTCGGCAAGGCCTCGGCCGGCGCCCGCGCCATCGCCGCCGTGGTGCCCCACGCAGCCGCCGCCACCCCCGCCGCCATCACCAGCGCGAGCCCGGCGGCCTTCGCCGCCCTGCCCAGGCCCGCGCGCTCGCGCGCTGCCAGCCCCGCCACCGGACCGGACGCAACCGGTGCTGGCGTATAGGCACACGCTGCTGACACGGGCTTACCCTGAGTTGTAAAACCCGGCATGGTACCGGATCAGGGCCTGAACCTCAAGCCCGGAGGTCATGACGCGACCCGACAAAGGCAACACAAAGTAGCTGCACACTTCGCTGAAAACCATTGCCTCGACAGCCATCATGGACCCGCGATCGGGCCTTGCAGCCGCGCATTTCCCGGCGACACCGCTCAGTCGCCGCTCGCCAGTGTGGGCGCCCACACACCGCCTGGCCGCAGGCGCGTTGCCGGACCGTTGCGCAGCGGCCACACAGGCCCTCGGCACGCTGCGTGGCGCCCGGGCGGCTGCGGCTGCCTAGAATCCCTCGATGTCCGCCCCCTTTTCCGCCCCGCCGCCGCAAGCCACGGCGGGGTCGGCGCTCGCGCGCCAGCTCGCCCGCGCGCACCGCATGCTGGTCGTCACGCTGCTGGGCTTCGCGTCGGGGCTGCCGCTGGCGCTGACCGGCCAGTCGCTGCAGGCCTGGATGACTTTCGACGGGCTCGACATCGCGACCATCGGCTTCCTGAGCCTGGTCGGCCTGCCCTACACGTTCAAGTTTCTGTGGGCGCCGCTGATGGACCGCTTCGACCTGCCCTGGCTGGGCCGGCGGCGCGGCTGGCTGGTGCTCACCCAGCTCGGCCTGGCCGGCCTGCTGTGGCTGCTCTCGCACAGCTCGCCGGCGGGCGCGCTGCACATCTTCGCCCTGCTCGCGCTGGCGGTGGCATTCGCCTCGGCGTCGCAGGACGTGGTCATCGACGCCTACCGCACGGACTTGCTGCCCGCGGCCGAACGCGGCTTCGGCGCCTCGGTCGCGGTGCTGGGCTACCGGCTGGCGATGATCGTCTCGGGCGGCATCGCCTTCATCTGGACCGACCCGGGGCAGGCCGTCGGCGGCGTCGCCGCCTGGACCTGGCCGGAGGTCTACCGCGTGATGGCGCTGCTGATGGTCGGCGCGGCGCTCGTCTCGGCGACCGCGCTGCCCAAGGTGCCGCGCCCGGCGATGCCGCCGACGCTGGCGCGCCACGACCTGATCGGCTTCGTCGCCGTGGTCGCCGCGGTCGGCGTGGGCTACCTGCTGACCTGGCAGGTCTTCTCGCCGCTGGCGCAACTGGCGCTGGCGCCCTGGCTCGAGGCCACCGCGCTGCCGGCCAACCTGCGCCAGCGCTGGGCCGACCTGGTCGCGCTGCTGCTGGGGCTGGGGGTGACGCTGCCGCTGGCGGCCTGGGCCGCGCGGCGGGCGCGCTTTCACACCCTCCTCGACGGCCTGCACAGCTACTTCAGCCAGGCCGGGGCCTGGGGCTTCCTGGCCTTCATCGTGCTCTACAAGCTCGGCGACGCCTTCGCCGGCGCGCTGATGACGCCCTTCCTGCTCACCGGCATGGGCTACAGCCCGGCCGAGGTCGGCGTCGTCAACAAGGTCCTCGGGCTGTGGCTGACGATCGGCGGCGCGCTCGTCGGCGGCCTGCTGATGCTCAAGCTCGGGCTGTGGCGCTCGCTGATGGCCTTCGGCATCTTCCAGCTGCTGAGCAACCTGGGCTTCTGGTGGCTGGCCGTCAACGGCCGCGGCGCGCTGCCCGGGCTCGAGCTGCCGGCCTTCGACTGGGGCTTCGTGTCGCTGGCCCAGGCCACGCCGGTCGACGGCGGGCTGCTGATGGTCATCGCGTTCGAGAATATCTCGGGCGGCATGGGCACCGCGGCCTTCGTCGCGTTCCTGATGAGCCTGTGCAACCAGCGCTTCACGGCGACCCACTTCGCGCTGCTGAGCGCGTTCGCGGCGGTCGGCCGGGTCTGGGTCGGGCCGATGGCCGGCGTCCTCGCCCAGAGCATCGGCTGGCCGTTATTCTTCATCGTCACGACGGTGGCCGCGGCGCCGGCGCTGCTGCTGCTGTGGTGGCTGCGCCAGCCGGTGAGGGCGCTCGAAGTCGACCCCGCGGCGCCGCCCGCGCGCGAGGATTGAGCGGCGGCCCTGGCGCGCGCCGGCTGAGCCGCGCTGACGGCGCGCGCCATCCGTGTCAGACTGGTGCATGGCGTCGCGGAACCCGCGCGGCGCGGTTCCGGTCCCAGACTGCATGTCCAGCCCCGACTTCCGCACCGACGCGCCGCTGAGCCCGGCGCCCTGGGGTATCGGCGGCCACCGCCCGGGCTGCGCCTGCGCGCTGCACGGCCGGCGCTCGTTCACCGCCGGGCTGGCCGCCGCGGCGCTGCTGCCGGCGGTGGTGCCCGCCGCCGCCCAGGGCGTGCGCGAGGACGTCGGCGAGCGCTCGCAGTTTGCCCATCTCGTGCCGGCCGAGCAGATCGAGGCCGCCGCCGCCGCCCAGTACCGCCAGCTGCTGCGCGAGGCCGCGCAGCAGCGCGCGCTCGCCCCCGACAACCACCCGCAGGTCGTTCGCCTGCGCTCGATCGCGCAGCGCATGATCCCGCACGGCCACCCCTGGAACCGGCGCGCCGCGCAATGGCAGTGGGAGGTCAACCTGCTGGGCAGCGACCAGATCAACGCCTTCGTGATGCCCGGCGGCAAGATCGCCTTCTACTGGGGCCTCCTGCAGCGCCTGCAGCTCGACGACGACGAAGTCGCCGCGATCATGGGCCACGAGATGGCGCATGCGCTGCGCGAGCACGCGCGCGAGCGCATGGGCAAGACCGCGGCCACCCGCATCGGCGCCAACCTGCTGTCCTCGCTGTTCGGCCTGGGCGCCGTCGGCGACACCGTGCTGGCGATGGGCGCGCAGTTGCTGACGCTGCGCTTCAGCCGCGAGGACGAGAGCGAGGCCGACCTGGTCGGGCTGGAGCTGGCCGCGCGCACCGGCCACGACCCGGCCGCCGGCGCCACGCTGTGGGAGAAGATGATGGCCGCCAGCCGCGGCGCGCCGCCCGAGTTCCTGTCGACCCACCCGGCCGGCCAGTCGCGAGTCCGCGACATCCGCGCCAAGCTGCCCAAGGTGCAGCCGCTGTTCGAGGCCGCCGAGCGCCCGCCGCGGCGCTTCGGCCCGCCGCCGCGCGCCTGAGCCGCACTCTCAGGTCCCGCCCACGTACGGGTTGTGGCGGCGTTCGGCGCCGAACGTGCTCTCGGGCCCGTGCCCGGGCACGAAGACGGTGTCGTCGCCCATCGGCCAGAGCCGCTCGACGATGCTGGTGATCAACTGGTTGTGGTCGCCCCCGGGGAAGTCGGTGCGGCCGATGCTGCCGGCAAACAGCACGTCGCCGACGAAGCAGCGCTTGGCGCTCGCGCTGTGGAAGACCACATGCCCCGGGGTGTGGCCCGGGCAGTGGCGCACGAACAGCTCCTCGTCGCCGAGCTGCACGCGGTCGCCGTCGGCGAGCCAGCGCGTGGGCTCGAAGGGCTCGGCCGGCGGGAAGCCGAACATCCGGCTCTGCTGGGCCAGGGCGTCGATCCAGAAGCGGTCGCCGGGGTGCGGGCCGACGATCGGCAGTGCGTCCTCGCGCGCGAGTCGGCCGCAGGCCCCGGCGTGGTCGATGTGGGCATGCGTGAGCCAGATCGCGCTCGGCCGCAGACCGAGCCCGGCGATCACCTCGCGCAGGCGCGGCAGGTCACCGCCAGGGTCGACGACGGCCGCCTCGCGGCTGCGCTCGCACCAGACGATCGAGCAGTTCTGGGCAAACGCGGTGACGGGGACGGTCTGGTAGCGCAGCATGCCGGCTAGGGTACCGCAGCCGGCCGCGGCCGGCGCGCGGCGCCGGCGCCGCCTGCGCTCAAGCCACCCGCACGGGCAGCGGCACCGGCTCGGGCACCAGCAGGCTGCCGTTGCGCAGCCCGCGCAGGGTCGCCAGCGCGAGCGCGGCGATGACCAGCGTGGTCAGCGCCAGCAGCGCGATACCGGCGCTGGCCAGCAAGCCGGCCGGGCCGGCGAGTTCGAGCGTCAGCGCGGTGAACACGGCCAGCGGAAACGACAGCGCCCAGTGCGGCAGCGCGAAGGGCAGCACGCGCAGCCGCGGCGCGGTGGTCAGCGCCCACAGCAGCGACAGCAGGGCCGCACCCCACAGCGCCCAGGCCACCGGCGGCGGCGCGCCCAGCGCGAGCAGGGCCAGCGCCGAGACCGCCGGCGGCGCGACGACGATGAACGCCGTCGGCAGCAGGCGCTCGGCAAACATGCCGTGGGCGACGATGCGCGCGAGCAGCAGCGCCATCACCACCGGCCAGAACACCAGCCCGATGCCGAACTGCGCCGCCGCCCAGTCGGCGTGGCCCAGCGGCACGCCGGCCAGCGGTGCGAGCACGTTGCCGACCACCGGGATCAGCAGCGCCGGGGTGACCCCGGCCCAGGACGCCACCGCCGGCCCCGCCGCCGGCCCGCCGGCCGGGCCGGTGGCGCTCACCGTCGACTGCCACCAGCGCGCCAGCACCCAGACGGTGACCCCGATCAGGCTCAGGCTGCCCGCCCACCACAGCGCCTGCGCGAGGACGTCAGGCCCGCGCAGCGCGACGGCAGCGGTGGCCAGCAGCAGCAGCGACACCGGCAGCGTCGCGACGAAGGCGTGGCGCACCGGGTGGCGCCGGTCCTCGCGCCAGGCCTCGGGGTGGCGCAGCCCGCGCAGCACGGTGCAGACCGCCAGCAGCGCAAATACCAGCGCGGCCAGCGCGGCGATGACCGTCGCCACCGTGGTCGCCAGCGGGCCCAGCAGGCCGGCGGCGGCCTGCCAGGCCAGCGCCAGCCCGGCGAGGCCCATCACGCTGGCATACCAGCCCGGCACCATGTGCGCCAGGCGCGGCACGGCGCTCACCGCGGCGCCTCCCGGCGGCCGCCCGTCGGGCCCGGGTTCCCTGGGCCCTCACGGGGGGCGGGCCGGGCCGGGCCGGCCTGGGCGGCGCACAGAGAAGGTTGGGGCTCAGTCATAGGTTGCGCATCGTACTCGCCCGAGGTCGATCGGGCGCTCAGCCGCGGCCGTGCCGGCGCGCCCAGTGTGCCGGCTCGAGCCGGCGCACCTGCACCAGCCAGGCCAGCCAGCCCGGCTGAATCGGGTCGACGAAGGGCAACGTCGGCACCGCAGGACCTTGGCCGGCGCCATCGCCGAGCGCCATGCCGGGGCTTGTCACGGCATTGCCAAACGCCGGTCGCATACTGAGGCGCATGGGCGCAGACACTCCGATCCACGGCGACGACGATCTGCGTGCCTGGCAGGCGCTGGCCGAACGGCTGGCCGCGCTGCGCGCCGACCTGCTGGCCGACGAGCGGCGGCT
>Ga0208610_100369_pt1 | contig 16718 bp, 14 predicted proteins | sample SubbioR11Jul_8A2_FD_184815 | JGI IMG/M metagenome (GOLD analysis project Ga0208610, IMG submission 184815) | Serpentinite rock and fluid subsurface biosphere microbial communities from McLaughlin Reserve, California, USA - CR11Jul_8A2 (SPAdes) | ecosystem: Environmental > Terrestrial > Deep... | reverse complement strand
TTCCAGAGTACCGCGATCTGATTTCTGAACTCAAGGTGAGCGACCACCACTTTGGCCGCCTGTTCGAGAAGCACAACGAGCTCGACCACACCATCAAGAACATGGAAGCCGGCACCGTGGTCGGCAGTCAAGACCAGATCGAGACCCTGAAGAAGGAAAAGCTGCGCCTCAAGGACGAGCTGTACGTGGTGTTAAGGAAAGCCGAAGCGGCGCGGGCGGTTTGATTTGGGCCGGCCGCGCTAGCGTTGTGCCAGCAATTCGGCTGGCACCGGTGCGGGCTCGGGTGCGGCAGGCAAGTAGGCCGACACCCGGCGCGCGCCGTTGAAGCGCGTGGCCCAGTAGCGCACATCCATGCGTTCGATGCGCACACTCGACCCGCTGCGTGGCGAATGCACGAAGCGGCGCTCGCCGATGTAGATGCCTACGTGGCTGTAGCGGCGGCCCAAAGTGTTGAAAAAAACCAAATCGCCCGGAGCCAGCTCGCTGCGGGCAATCGATTGGGTGGCGCGGGCTTGGTCGCGCGCGATGCGCGGCAGCTGCAACCCCATCACTTGGCGAAACGCCGCCTGCACGAAGCCACTGCAATCGAAACCCTCTTCGGCGCTCTCGCCACCGAGCTGGTACGGCACCCCGAGAAAACCCAGCGCGTGCACCACCAAGCTGGAGTGCAGGGGGCGCACGGTGTCGGTAGCGGAGGCGGCTGCGGCAGGGTCGGTGCCGGGATCGATGGAGTGGGACGGCGCTGCAGTCTCCAAAGGCGCGCTGGTTGGGGCGACCAAACCCTGCTGCTGCAAAAAATCCGCCAGCGCGTCGGTGGCGTGGGCGGATGCGGGCACAATCAAGGCTGCTGTCAGGGCCGTGGTCAATGCCGTTTTGGCCAGCCAAGCCGCTGCGCTGGATGCACGCTGTGCCATCCAAGTGCTGCTCGGGGTGGTTGCAAAGGTTCGACTCATGGCCGCAGAGTATAAGCAAAGCCCCGTGTTGTCAATGGCTTGAAATTCGCTTTTGAAGTAAACCCCACAAACCAGACCCCTTGCCATGCTGCTCGAACACGACGATTGCCAACTGGTGCTGGTGGACTACCAGACCAAACTGATGCCCGTGATCGCTCACGCCGACGAGGTGCTCGCGCGCGCCCTGCTGCTGGCGCGTGCGGCTCAGGCCCTGGCTGTTCCGGTCTGGGGCACCGAGCAAAATCCGCAGCGGTTGGGCCCCAATGCGCCCGAGCTGCGCGCCCTGTGCCAGCAAACCTTTAGCAAAATGCATTTCAGCGCCTGCGAGTCGGGCTTGCTCGATGCGCTGCGCCCACCCGAGCGGCCCGCGCCCAAGCTCGCTGGCAACGCCCGCAGCCTGCCCAAGCACCTGCAAAAACCGGCCGCCGCGCCCGCGCCCGAGCGCCAGACGGTGCTGATCGCGGGCTGCGAAACGCACGTGTGCCTGCTGCAAACTGCGCTCGGCCTGCTGGAGCGCGAGTTCGATGTCTGGGTGGTCACCGACGCCTGCGGCTCGCGCCGCGAGCGCGACCGCGACGCCGCCTTCGACCGCTTGGCCCACAACGGCGTCGAGCTGGTGACCAGCGAAATGGTGCTGTTCGAGTGGCTGCAGCACTGCGAGCACCCGCGCTTTCGTGAACTGCTGGCTTTGGTGAAATAAAACCCGTTACCGCAGCAGCAAGCAACCCGGACTCTGGCTTTATACCGAGTCCGGTATTATTGCTGGTCGTCACAAATCTGCAGCATCCTAATATGCGCATTCAGTGTTTATACCAATGTGCGGCGCCTTGACAACTGCTAGCATGAGACGCGTTCGTTCAAGAGCGTGATCAAGACACGAATAAGGAGACAGACATGAAGAATCCGCGTTCAAGGCCCGTGGTGACAGCGACCGTGCTCGGGCTCGCGGCTGTAACGGCGTTGGGTTGGGCTGGCCTTTCCTACAGCCAAGATCAAGATCGCACGACCCTCCAAGCCATCGAAGCGCACCGGGCGATGTTGCAAGACGGCAACCCGGCCGATCTCTACGCGATGCGGGGCGAGCAGTTGTGGCGCGAGCGGCGAGGTCCGAACAACGCTTCGCTAGAGCGTTGCGATCTAGGCCTAGGCCCGGGCGTGGTCAAAGGTGCGTTTGTACAGCTGCCGCGTTTCTTTCCCGATACCAACCGAGTTCAGGACCTTGAGAGCCGTCTGCTCACTTGCATGCAGACCCTGCAGGGTATCGACATCAGCCAAGTATCGACGCGCAATTTCATCCGGCCGGGCGAAACCGCCAACGTGGTGGCAATCGCAACTTGGGTCGCTGATCAGTCCAAGGGCATGCGCTTCAATGTGCCCAACAGCCATCCGGCCGAGCAGACCATGTATCACCTCGGGGAGCGCATGTTCTTCACCCGCGCAGGCACGCATGATTTTTCATGTGCCACCTGCCATTCGATCAAGGGCGGACGCATCCGGTTGCAGGAATTGCCCTTGCTCAATGACAACCCACCCGACAAAGTGGGTTTTGCCGCTTGGCCAGCGTACCGGCTTTCGTCGGGGCAAATGTGGAGCATGCAGCATCGCATCAACGACTGCTTTCGCCAGATGCGTTTTCCTGAACCCAAGTTTGCCAGTGATGCCACCATCGCATTGAGCGTCTATATGGGCGTGCATGCCAGGGGAACGGTTTCCGACGTTCCTGCCATTCGCCGCTAACCTCGCATCGGAGTTCATGCTATGAAAATCAAATTAATTGCTAGGGCACTGGTCGGGGCCGCTGCTGTGATGCTGTTGCAGTCGGTTTCGCACTCGGGCGGGCCGACTGCGGCCGATCTGGATCGCACAGCCGAAGAAATGATGCGCTCATCCTTCACCGCAAGAGGGATAGCGACTATGGATCGGCTGTTTCCGCTCGACCCGGTCAACCAACGCTGCGCCGAAGCCGAGCGCACCGGTAAACCTTTGGACGACGCAACCCTGCGCCAAATTCAAGAATCCCAGATGAGGACCATTCGCTTGCCGGCCGATGGTCGCTTCCTAGGTGAATGGCGGGAAGGGGAGCTGATCGCCCAAAGCGGCCGTGGCCTGACGTGGACCGATGTCGCAACGGCGGCTGCTGGTGGCAATTGTTTCAACTGTCATAAGATGACGCGTGAAGAAATCTCGTTTGGCAACCTCGGCCCCAGCCTGCTCAACTATGGGCGCCTGCGTGGCGTCACCGACCCCAATAGCCCGGATGCGCGTGCGATCGTCGAGTACACTTGGGGCGTGATCTGGAATCCGCGGGCGTTTTTCCCCTGTTCCAAAATGCCACGCGCGGGTCACAAAGGCATCTTGACGGAAGATCAGGTCCGGCATGTGATGGCCTTTTTGCTTGATCCAAATTCGCCCGTTAACCGCCCAGCCGCACCGTAGCGGGGGGCGTGCGCTGGTGCCGACGGCGGCAGGCTAGGCTCGAGGCCGTCGGATGTCGGGCTGGTGTGGGGTCTTGGCATCGGGTCTAGGTGTTGGGCCCATGAGTCAAACCCATGGGGGCCAGCCGGTAAAATCGGCTGCTTCCTTGCCCACCTAGGCCGACCGTGACCCTGCACCTGACCCTGATCGAAGGCGGCGCCGCCCTCGATGACTTTCGCGCCCAGCAACTGCTGCCCCGGCTGCAAGCCATACACCCAGCCATCGTCGGCCTGAGGGCGCGCTACCTGCACTGGGTGGCCACGCCTGCCGCACCCACGGCGGCCGAGTTGCAGCGCCTGCAGGCCCTGCTGAGCTACGGCCCACCTTGGAGCGCCCCCGATGCCAGCGCCACCCACGCGGTGCAGGTGCTGGTCACGCCGCGCATCGGCACCGTGTCGCCGTGGGCCTCCAAGGCCACCGACATTGCGCGCAACTGCGGCCTGGCGGTGCGCCGCATCGAGCGCGGCACCGAATACCAGCTCGAATGGCGCCGCAGTCTGCTGGGTGCACGCCCCGAGCTGAGCGCGCAGCAGTGGCAGCAAGCGGCGGCGCTGTTGCACGACCGCATGACCGAAAGCGCCTTGCGCGAGCGCGCCGACGCCCAGCGCCTGTTTGCCGAACTGCCGGCGGCGCCGCTGGAGCACGTCGATGTGCTCGGCGCCGGCCGCCCGGCGCTGGAGCAGGCCAATCGCACTTGGGGCCTGGCGCTGGCCGAGGACGAAATCGACTACCTGCTGGCGGCCTTTGTGGGGCTGGGGCGCAACCCCAGCGACGTCGAACTGATGATGTTCGCGCAGGCCAACAGCGAGCACTGCCGGCACAAAATCTTCAACGCCGAGTTCGTCATCGACGGCGTCGCGCAGCCGCACAGCCTGTTTGGCATGATCCGCCACACGCACCACAGCCAGCCACAGCACACCGTGGTGGCCTATTCCGACAACGCCGCCGTGATGCAGGGGCACCGCTTGCAGCGCTTCGTGGCGCGCATGGCGCAGCCCGATGCGGTGCCGGTCTATGCCGCCGAGGACGCCGAGCAGCACATTCTGATGAAGGTCGAGACGCACAACCACCCCACCGCGATCTCGCCCTTTGCCGGGGCCGCCACCGGGGCCGGCGGCGAAATCCGCGACGAAGGGGCCACCGGGCGCGGGGCCAAGCCAAAGGCCGGGCTCACGGGGTTTAGCGTCTCCAAGCTCTGGGGCGGCTGGTCCGACCTGCCCGAGGGCAAGCCCGAGCACATCGCCAGCCCGCTGCAGATCATGATCGAGGGGCCGCTGGGCGGGGCCGCTTTCAACAACGAGTTTGGCCGCCCCAATCTGCTGGGCTATTTCCGCGAATACGAGCAGGTGGTGGGTGGGCTGCGGCGCGGCTACCACAAGCCGATCATGATTGCGGGCGGCATCGGCCAGATCGACGCCGCGCTCACGCACAAAGTGCAGTTTCCGCCCGGTTCGCTGCTGATCCAGCTCGGCGGGCCGGGGATGCGCATCGGCATGGGCGGCGGCGCCGCCAGCTCCATGGCCAGCGGCACCAATGCGGCCGAGCTCGACTTCGACTCGGTGCAGCGCGGCAACCCCGAGCTCGAGCGCCGCGCCCAAGAGGTGATCAACCACTGCACCGCGCTGGGGGCGCAGAACCCGATCCTGTTCATCCACGACGTGGGCGCGGGCGGTTTGTCCAACGCTTTCCCGGAGCTGGTCAACGACGCCGGCCGCGGCGCGCGCTTCGACCTGCGCGCCGTGCCGCTCGAAGAATCGGGCCTGTCGCCCAAAGAAATCTGGTGCAACGAAAGCCAAGAGCGCTACGTGCTGGCGATCGGGCCCGACGCGCTGGCGCAGTTCCAGGCCTTTTGCGAACGCGAACGCTGCCCCTTCGCCGTGGTGGGCGTAGCGACCGAAGAGCGCGAGTTGGTGCTGACGGACAGTGCCCCCTCGGGGGGCAGCGCCGGCGCGGCAGCGCCAAGCGTGGGGGCACAACCCTCCACTCCAGTCATCGATATGCCCCTGAACGTGCTGCTGGGCAAACCGCCCAAAATGCGGCGCGAGGTGCACAGCGTGCCGCGCCCCCAAGCAGCGCTCGACTTGCATGAAGTGGAGCTGCAAGCCAGCGTGATCGCAGTGCTCAGCCACCCCACGGTGGCCAGCAAGCGCTTTCTCATCACCATCGGCGACCGCAGCGTGGGCGGCCTGACGCACCGCGACCAGATGGTGGGCCCGTGGCAGGTGCCGGTGGCCGACTGCGCCGTCACCTTGGCCGACTACACCGGTGTGGCCGGCGAAGCCATGAGCATGGGCGAGCGCAGCCCGCTGGCCGCGCTCAACGCCCCGGCCGCGGCGCGCATGGCGGTGGCCGAGGCCATCACCAACCTGCTGGCGGCGCCGATCGAGCTCGGGCGCGTCAAACTCTCGGCCAACTGGATGGCCGCTTGCGGCGAACCGGGCGAAGACGCCGACCTCTACGCCAGCGTGCGCGCCGTCGGGCTCGAGCTGTGCCCGGCGCTGGGCGTGAGCATCCCGGTGGGCAAAGACAGCCTGTCGATGCGCACCCAGTGGCGCGCCGACGGCCAAACGCTCAAAGTCAGCTCGCCCGTGAGCCTGATCGTGAGCGCCTTTGCCACCTTGGCCGACGTGCGCGGCACCCTGACGCCGCAACTGCAGCGCGGGATCGATTCGGAGCTGCTGCTGATCGACTTGGGCCGGGGGCAGATGCGCCTAGGCGGCTCGATGCTGGCGCAGCACCTCGAGCAGAGCGGCGATGCCGTGCCCGACCTCGACCAGCCGCACGATCTGGTGCAACTGGTGCACGCCATCAACGCCCTGCGCGCCCAAGGCCTGCTGCTGGCCTACCACGACCGCAGCGACGGCGGCTTGCTGGCGGCGGTGGCCGAAATGGCTTTTGCCGGCCAAGTGGGCGTGGCGCTCAACCTCGACGCGCTGCTGCTCGAGGGCGACGGCATTGCCGACAGCCGCATGGACACCGGCGACAGCAAAAACTGGGCGGCCCAAGTGGCGGCGCGGCGCGAGGAGCGCACCCTGCGCGCGCTGTTCAACGAAGAGCTGGGCGTGCTGCTGCAGGTGCGCCACGCCGAGCGCACAGCCGTGATGCAGGTGCTGCGCGCACACGGGCTGGGCGCTTGCAGCCACTTCGTCGGCAAGGTGCAAAGCCCAAACTGGCCCAGCGCCGGGGCCACCAGCCCAGACGCAGCCGCCCAGCAGCGGTTGCAAATCTGGCGCGATGCGCGCAAGATTTTTGACTCCAGCGTGCAAGACCTGCAGCAGGTCTGGGACAGCGTGAGCTGGAAAATCTGCCGCCTGCGCGACCACCCAGCCTGCGCCGACGCCGAACACGCCGCCCTGGGCCAGCCCAACGACCCCGGCCTGCACCTCGCGCTCACCTTCGACCCCGCCGAAGACGTGGCGGCGCCGTACCTCAATTTGGCGCGCCCCAAAGTGGCGATCCTGCGCGAGCAGGGCGTGAACTCGCAGCTCGAAATGGCCTACGCCTTCCATCTGGCCGGTTTTGAGGCGCACGACGTGCACATGAGCGATCTGCACAGCGGCCGCGCGCACCTGCGCGACTTCAAAGGCCTGGTGGCCTGCGGCGGTTTCAGCTACGGCGACACGCTGGGCGCCGGCATCGGCTGGGCGCGTTCGATCACCTTCAACGCGGCGCTGGCCGAGCAGTTTGCGGCCTACTTTGCGCGCCCAGACACCTTTGGCTTGGGCGTATGCAACGGCTGCCAGATGTTTGCCGAACTGGCCGACCTCATCCCCGGCGCGCACGTTTGGCCGCGCTTCACCGGCAACCAGTCGCAGCGCTTCGAGGCGCGCCTGAGCTTGGTCGAGGTGCAAAGCAGCCCCAGCCTGTTCTTCGAGGGCATGGCCGGCAGCCGCCTGCCGATCGCGGTCGCGCACGGCGAGGGCTATGCCAACTTTGGCCAACGCGGCCACACCGAGCAGGCCATCGCCGCGCTGCGCTTTGTCGATCACCACGGCGCCGCCACCCAAGCCTACCCCTACAACCCCAACGGCAGCCCGGGTGGCCTGACCGGCGTCACCACCGCGTGCGGGCGCTTCACCGCCCTGATGCCGCACCCCGAGCGCGTGTTTCGCAACCTGCAGCTCAGCTGGACCGACCCGCACCACAGCGGCGCGCTGGCAGGCCCCAGCCCCTGGCTGCGCCTGTGGCGCAACGCGCGGCGCTGGGTGGGTTAGAAACAGCCACCGAGCTTTTCTGGCCATCGCGCCACCGCACCTCATTGGACAAAGATGACCCCAGCAAACTTCCGTTTTTCGCATAGGCTGCGGGTGCGTTGGTCCGAAGTCGATATGCAAAAAATCGTCTTCAACGCGCACTATCTGGCGTATTTCGACCTCGGCATCTCGGAGTATTGGCGCGCCCTCGCGCTGCCCTACGAAGACGCGATGGCGCAGCTCGGCGGTGAGCTGTATCTGAAGAAAAGCACGCTCGAGTTCAATGCCTCGGCGCGCATGGACGACCAGCTCGACGTAGCGCTGGCCTGCCAGCGGCTGGGCCAGACCTCGATGACGCTGCGCGGCGCCGTGTTGCGCGCCGGCCAGCCGCTGGCGCTGGGCGAACTGGTGTATGTGTTTGCCGACCCCAGCTCACAGCGCCCGCGCCCCGTGCCCGCCGCGTTACGCGCACTCATCGAAGGTTTTGAGGCGGGTCAGGCGGTGCTGGAGCTGCGCCGGGGCAGCTGGGACGCGCTCGGCCCGGATGCCCAGCGCGTGCGCACGGCGGTATTTGTGCAAGAGCAAGGCATTGCACCCGAGGACGAATGGGACGCCGCCGACGCCGACTGCCTGCACGTGGTGGCCTACAACCGGCTCGGCCAGCCGGTGGCCACGGCGCGCCTGCTGCCCGCCCAAGCCGGGGTGGCCAAGCTCGGGCGCATGGCGGTGCATCGGGTGCTGCGCGGCACCGGCGTCGGCCGCCAGCTGTTGAGCGAGCTCACCCAGGCGGCACGCGCGCGCGGCGACCGTTGCCTGCGCCTGAGCGCGCAGCGCAGCGCCGAAGGTTTTTACCAGCGCCTGGACTTCGAGGCCGTGGGCCAGCCCTACGACGAAGTGGGCATTCCCCACATCGAGATGCAAAGGCTGCTGTAGCCGCTCTGGGTCAGCGGCGAGGGATGGGGCGCGCGAGGGTTTGCGTGCGGCTGGGGTGCTGGGTTCTGCAGGGTGGGTGCGGCCGTCAGGCTGGTGGTTTGTATGGCCGGCACTGGCGCTGGCGGCCGGTGTGTCCACTCCTGCACTTCGAGCCGGCTGCTGGCTGCCGATGGGCGCAGCCAGCGCGCGATCAAGGTGCTGCGGGTGCCGTAGCCGTGCTGGGGCATACAAACAAAGGGGCTCGAGAGCAGCCGCTCCAGCTCCAGCGGCACCCCGGTGGCAGGCAGCCGATCATCCGGGGCTGGGCAGCGGTCCAGCAGCGCCTCGAGCAGCAGGGTCTGCCAACGCTCGGGGGCCAGGGCTGTAGGGGACAAGGCCATAGGGGGTAAGGGCAGGGCCTGCTCTTGCAAGGCGGCGGCCAGCGCCGATTTGAGGCGCAGCAGCTTGGGCCATGGGCTGTCGAGGGCGGCGTTGGACAGTCCGTACACGCCGGGAGGGAGCGCCGCGCCGCACCAGCCGGGGGGCAAAAAGTCGCGGGGCAAGTTCAGGGGCGGTGGGGATGCGCTGGCTTTTTCAGCGGCGTGGCTGGCCTGGTTCGGACTCTGCATCGGCGCCGGAGTCGGCGTCGCAGCCACTGAACCCTCGCGTTCCATGTGGCGCGGGCGGTTCGAGAGCCAAAACCAGTGGCCGTTGACGCAGTCGCCCAGCACCAAGTTAAAGCCGCCGTAAGCGCTGGGGTCGGTCTGCTGCAGCAGGGTCTGCAAATCGTGCCAGGCCTGCGAGCCAAAGGGCAAGGTCTGCGCGGCACCCACAGGCAGGCCAAGCGCTTCTGGGCTAGGCGGTTCAGTGTGAGGTGGCGGCCCAGCCAGCCAGCGCGTCACCAGTTCGCCGCGGCTGCGCGCCGCTTTCTCGGGCTGGCCGTCGCGCACATTGGTGAGCAGGGCCACCCGGCCGGCCGCCGAAAAGCCCAGCCAGGTGCCACCGGCGAGCAGATCGCGGCCGCCGTACACCGTCAGGCCGTTGTCCAGCTGCCAAGCCGCCAGCGGCAGGGTAGGGCGCTGCCAGTATTCGTCGCGGTTGGCTGCCAGCAGCAGCGGGCAGTCGGGGCGCTGGCCGATGGCCAAGGCGATCAGGCACATTCACACATCGGCCAGCAGCTCGTAGGGCAGGGGCAGCACATGCAGGGCCGCGCCATCGGGTGTGCCCAAGCGCAGCGTCTGGCCGTCGGCGGCGCTGGTCTGCAGGCTGAGCAGGGCATCGACACCACCGGCCGGGTGCGCGGCCGCTTGCACCACCACGCCACAAGGTTGCTCGGCGTCGCTGGGGTGGAATACGGCTTGCCCGGCTTCGGGGGCGCTGCCGGTGCCGGTGCTGGGGCAGTGCGCCAGATAGGCGCGGCGCTTCAAGGTGCCGCGAAACTGGCTGCGCGCCACCACTTCTTGGCCGGGGTAGCAGCCTTTTTTGAAGTTCACGCCGCCGACCGATTCGTAGTTCAGCATCTGCGGCACCAGCAGTTCGACCAGCGGCCGGCTGAGCAACACCACCGCGCTGCGCACCTGCAGCCAATCCCAGTGGGCCGGGGGTAGGGTAGCGGTTTGGGCTGGGTTGGGTGCTTGCTCATCGGCCCCCGCATCACTTTCCTCGCACAGCAAAGCCCGGCCCAAGCCCGCCACCGTCGGCAGCCGCACCCAGGTCTGGGCCCCGGCGTCGAGCTTGCTCCAGGTGGACGGGGGCAAATCGGCCGCCACCGCCACCCCCACCGCGCCCCACAGGCTGCAGCGATCGGAGGCGTCGCTCAGGCGCACCTTGGCGCGCAACACGAAGCGCTGCAGGTGTTGCAGGGTTTGCGGCAGCAGGTCGCGCGCGCACAGCAGCAGCACGCGCTCGGGGCCGCGCTTGAAGCCGATGAACGAGGCCAGCATTCGCCCCTTGGCGTTGCACAGCGCCGCCAGCCGCGCCTCGGCTTGGCCGAGCAGGGCAAAGTCGTTGCTCAACTGGTTGTGCAAAAAACTCGCCGCGTCCGGCCCCTCGGCGGCGATCACGCCCCAAGCGGGCAGGGGCGCAAGGCCGCTCCAGCCGTCGGGGGCGAAATCGGGGCCGTGGGCGCTGGGCTGACCGGCATCAGACGGGGTCGGGTCGGAGGGGTGATCGAGGTTCATCGGGTCGGGTGTCACTTATGATCGCAAGCAAGCCAGATTGTCCATCAGGGCGCACAATGGCGCGCGTCGCTGCATCTGGCACCGATTTTCTCAGAGGTGTTAATCCGTGTTCCGAACCTTGAAATGGCTGCTGCTGGCCGCAATCGCCGGCGCCGTGTTGCTGGCCGCGCTGGCTGCCTGGTGGTTGCAGCGGCCGCTGCCCTTGGCCCCGCAGGCGCAGGGCGTGGTCGATGTGGTGATCGAGCCCGGCACCTCGGCGCGCGGGGTGGCGCGTGTGCTGGTGCAAAGCGGGCTGCAAACCTCGCCCGACCTGTTGTTTTTGTGGTTTCGTGCCTCTGGGCAGGCGCACCGCCTGCAGGCCGGCACCTACGAATTTGGCCCCGACACCAGCCCGCGCGAGCTGTTGCGCAAGCTGGTGGCCGGCGAACAGGCGCTGCGCCGCGTCACCTTGCTCGAAGGCTGGACTTACTATCAGGTGCTGCAAGCGCTGCGCCAAGCCGACGCGCTGGTGTACGACCTGCCCGCGCAAGCCAGCTCGGCCGAGCTCATGCGGTTTTTGGGCTTGCCGCACAACCACCCCGAGGGGCGGTTTTTCCCCGACACCTACGTCTATCCCAAAAACTCCAAGGCCTCGGCGTTGCTGCGCCAAGCCGCTCAGGCCATGGACAGGCAACTGGCCCAAGCGTGGGCGCAGCGCCACCCCAATCTGCCACTGCGCAACCCCGACGAGGCGTTGATTCTGGCCAGCATCGTCGAGCGCGAAACCGGGCTGGCCAGCGACCGCCCCATGGTCTCGGGGGTGTTCAACAACCGGCTGCGCATCGGCATGCGGCTGCAGGCCGACCCCACCGTGGTCTATGGCTTGGGGCCTGGGTTCGATGAGCGCTTGCGCCGCATCCACCTGCAAACCGACACGCCTTGGAACACCTACACCCGCGCCGGCCTGCCCCCGACCCCGATCGCCATGCCCGGCATGGCCTCGCTCTTGGCCGCCGTGCAACCGGCCGATACCCAAGCCATGTACTTCGTGGCCCGGGGCGACGGCTCGAGCGCCTTCAGCCGCACCTACGCCGAGCACAATGTGGCGATTCGGCGCTACATCCTCAACCAATGACGACGCCTCCCGCACCTCACCAGCCACCTGCCAGCGCTACAGGCTGTTTCATCACCTTCGAGGGCATCGACGGCGCCGGCAAGTCCTCGCACATCGAGCCCTTGGCCCAAGCCTTGCGCGCTCAAGGCCGGGCGGTGCGGCTCACCCGCGAGCCCGGCGGCACACCGCTGGCCGAGCAGCTGCGCACCCTGCTGTTGCAACAACCCATGGACGCCCTGACCGAGGCGTTGCTGCTGTTTGCCGCCCGGCGCGACCACCTGCAAACGGTGATCGAACCGGCCTTGGCGCAAGGCCAGGTGGTGCTGTGCGACCGCTACACCGACGCCACCTTTGCCTACCAAGGCCACGGCCGCGGCTTCGACTTGCAGGTGCTGCAGACGCTGGAGCAGTGGGTGCAGGCCAGCCCCGCGGGCAACCCCGGCAGCCCCGCCCTAGCTGCGGTGCGCCAACCCGACCTCACGCTCTGGTTCGACCTGCCCGCCGCCACCGCCGCCGCACGCCTAGCCGGGGTGCGCGCACCCGACAAATTCGAGGCCGAGCCGCAGGCCTTTTTCGAGCGCGTGGCAGCCGGCTACGCAGCGCGCTGCACCCAGTGGCCGCAGCGTTTCGAGCGCATCGACGCCAGCCTGCCCCTAGAACAGGTGTGGCAGCAGGTGCACACCGTGATGCAGCGGCGCGGCCTACTCAAGCCCGCATGATGAAACCCGCCCTGCCACCGTGGCTGCAGCGCCAGTTGGCCAGTTTGCGCCAGCAGCGCAGCCACGCCCTGCTGCTGAGCGGCCCGCCCGGCCTCGGGCAGTACGAGCTGGCGCTTGAGCTGGCGCGGGTGTGGCTGTGCGAGCGCCCCAGCGCCCAAGGCGCTTGCGGCGCTTGCAGCGGTTGCCACGCCATCGAGGTGCGCACCCACCCCGATCTGTTCGTGCTGCTGCCCGAGGTGCTGGCGATCGAACTCGGCTGGCCGCTGGACCCCAAAACCCAAGACAAGATCGACAAAAAAGAACTCAAGCCGAGCCAATTCATCCGCGTCGATCCGGTGCGCGCCGCGCTGGCCTTTAGCCAAGTCACGGCCTCGCGCGCCGCCGCCAAGGTGGTGCTGATCCACCCGGCCAACCGGCTCAATGTCGAATCGGCCAACGCGCTGCTCAAAACGCTGGAAGAGCCGCCTGCGGGGCTGCGCTTCATCCTCAGCACCGAAGCCGCGCACGCCCTGCCGCCCACCATCCGCAGCCGCTGCCTGACGCAGCAAATGGCTTGGCCCACCGAGCCCGAGGCGCTGGCGTGGCTGGCGCAGGTCGCCGCTCCCGGCACCCCGGAACCGCAGTTGCAGGCGGCCTGGCGCGCCAGCGGTGGCCGCCCCGAAGCCGCGCGCCAGTGGCTGGCCAGCGGCCTCGATGCCACCCTGTGGGCCAGCCTGCCCAAACGCGTGGCTGCAGGCGATTTGGGCCCCGTGCGCGAGTGGCCGCTGGCGCAGCAAATGGGCTTGCTGCAGCAGCTCTGCCACGACCTGATGAGCGCCGCCGTAGGCGCCGAACCGCGCTTCTTTGCCGCTGCCGACCTTCCCCCCGCGCCACCCCTAGCCGCCCTCAGCGCCTGGCAGCGCGACCTGGTGCAGGCCGCACGCACGCTCGAACACCCCTTTCAAGCCGCCTTGTTGCAAGAAGCCTGGGCCCTGCGCGCGCGCCAAGCGCTGCGGGCCAGCGCTTAACCAGCGCGACGGCCAAGCGCAGCGGGGGGTGGGCTGGGCCGGGGTGAGGAATCAGAGCCTGCGACTGAAGCGTTCGCCAAGCGCAGCGGGGGGCGGGCTGGGCCGGGGTGAGGAATCAGAGCCTGCGACTGACGAACCCCGGCCCAGCCCGGCCCCCGCTGTTGGGCCCAGCGACGACCGGGGCGAAAAATCGGTGGCATCGGTGGCATCGGTGGCGGCTGACCCCGCCTTGGCACCGCTGGTGGGCTCCAGCCCCACCATGTGCGCGCTGCGCGAGCGCGTGCAGCGGGTGGCGCGCAGCATGGCGCCGGTGCTGGTGCTGGGCGAATCGGGCACCGGCAAAGAACTGGTGGCGCGCGCGCTGCACCGTTGCAGCCACCGCGCTGGCGGGCCCTTCGTCGCCGTCAACTGCGGCGCCATCCCCGACACCCTGCTCGAAGCCGAATTCTTTGGCGTGCGCAAAGGCGCCTACACCGGCGCCAACGCGCACCGCGAGGGCTACTTTCAGGCGGCAGCAGGCGGCACCTTGTTTTTGGATGAAATCGGCGATCTGCCGCTGCCCATGCAGGTCAAGCTGCTGCGCGCGGTGCAAGAGCGGCGCGTGCGCAGCCTCGGCGCCACCGACGACGAAGCCACCGATGTGCGGCTGGTCAGCGCCACCCACCTCGACCTGGCGGTGGCCGTGCGCGAAGGGCGCTTCCGGCAAGACCTGTATTACCGCCTCAACGTCATCGACCTGCACCTGCCGCCATTGCGCCAGCGCCTTGCCGACCTGCCCGAGTTGGCCGCCGCGCTGCTGCGGCGCCTGAGCGAGCGCAGCGGCCAGCGCAGTACCCCGGTGCTGAGCGCAGCGGCGTTGGAGCGCTTGGCCCGTCACCCTTTCCACGGCAACGTGCGCGAACTAGAAAACCTGCTCGAGCGCGCGCTGGCCCTGCACCCCGGCCCCGTGCTGGACGCCGAGGCCGTTGGGGCGCCGCCGCACAGTGCCCTAAGCCCGGCAGCTGCAGCACCCTCATACACCCCCGACGAGCACGCCCCCACCCGCGAGCAACTGCAGTCTTGGCTGAACCAGCACCGCTGGAACCAGTCGCGCACCGCGCGCCAGCTAGGCTGGACCTTGGCCAAGCTGCGCTACTGGATGCAGCGCCACGGCTTGGCCGATACGACCCCACCCCCATAACATCGCTGCGCCCAGACCCTCAGTCTTGCGGCCTGAAACCTAGGATGAGCACGCTGGGCACGCGGCCATCGACGTCGCGGGGCAGGCGCCCCGTGCGCTCGATCGCCCGCAACACCGCCGCATCCCAGCCGGCGTGGCCGCTCGATTGCAGCAAGCGGGCGCTCAGGATGGTGCCATCGGGCAGCGCGCGCAACTCGACCTCGGCGCGCGGGTTGGCGCTGAGGATATCGGTGAAAACAATGTTCGGCCGTATGGCCGCCGCCAACCGGTTGGCATAGCCGGGCGAGGGGCCGGCTGCGACGGCGGCCGTGCCGGGTGCAGCGGGCGCAGCCGGCGCCGCAGTCGCCGCCGCCCGGCCCATGATGCGCTCGATGTTGCGCAGGCGCTCGGCCTCGAGCTGGGCTTCCAGTTCGCGCTGCTGGCGCGCTTGCTCGGCGGCGCGTTGTTGCTGCTGGCGCTGCTCGAGCCGCTCGCGCTCGCGCTGCTGCTCAAGGGCGATGGCCGCCGGGTTGGGCGTGGGCACCGTAGCGGGCGGGCGAACTGTTGGCGGCGCGGGTGCTGGCCGTGGCGGCGGTGGCGCGGGCGCGGGTGCTGGCTGCTGAGGTGGCGGTGGCGCGGGTGGGGCCGCCACAGGCGCTGGCGCGGCTGGCGCCACAGCCGCCTGCGGCAGCTGCGGCAGTTGCGCCCACAGCTCGGCCTGCACCGCTTGCACGCTGGGCTCGCGCTGCCAGTTGACGCTGGCGCTCAAGGCCAACAGCAGCAGCGCATGCACCGCCAGCGCCAAGGCCAGCGGCAGGCGCCAGCGGCCGGGGGCCGGGGGGTTGAGGTCGGGTGGGGTTGCGTGCATCCCGCGCGGTCAGGCTGGGCTCAGGGGATTTTCAGGGGTGGTGTTCAGGGCGTGGCTTCTTGCACCGCAAGCCCAATGCGCGCCACCCCGGCGCGCTGCAAAGCGTCCATGGTCTCGATCACCGTTTCGTAACGCAGGCTGCGGTCGGCGCTGATGATCACCGGCGCCGCCGCGGGTGCAGGCGCCGCGGCCGCATCAGGGGGCACAGCGGCGGCAGCGGCTTGCAGGGCCAGCACCTGGGCCGGCAGTTGCTCCAGCGTCAGCGCCTGCGCTGGGCCGGTGGCGGTGCTGTCGCGCAGCTCGATCTGCCCCTGGGCGTCGATCACCACATGGATGAAGCGCTCGGGCTGGCGCGCCGCTTGGCCGACGCCGGGCAGCTCGATTTGGCCGGGAACGATCAGCGTGGCGGTGACCATAAAAATGATCAGCAGCACCAGCATCACGTCGATGAACGGCACCATGTTGATCTGGCTCATGGTGCGGCGGCCTCGGCCACGGGCGGCGACGGCGGGCATGGTGCGCGGTGCTCCGTGTGCTCAGCGCCCGGCCGCCGGGGCCGCCGGCACCGACGCGCCCGGTTGGCCTTGGGCGGCGACATTGCGCTGCAAAATGTTGGAGAACTCGTCGATGAAGCTCTCCATGCGGTTGGCGGCGCGGTCGATGTCGTGCGCGAAGCGGTTGTAGGCCACCACGGCCGGGATGGCGGCAAACAGGCTGATGGCGGTGGCCACCAGCGCTTCGGCGATGCCGGGCGCGACCACCGCCAGCGTCACCTGCGCCATGGCGCCGATGCCGGTGAAGGCGTGCATGATGCCCCAGACAGTGCCAAACAAGCCCACGTAGGGCGCCACCGAGCCCACCGAGCCCAGGAACGACATATTGGCCTCGAGCGCATCGACCTCGCGCTGCAGGCTGGCGCGCATGGCGCGCCGGGCGCCGTCGAGCAGCGCGTCGGCTTGGCTGACGTGGCGGTCGCGCAGCTTGTAAAACTCGCGCATGCCGCTGGCAAAGATGCGCTCGGTCGGGCTGGCTTCGGCAGCGCGTTGCAGCGCCGCTTGGTAGAGCTCGTTGAGCTGGCCGCCAGACCAGAAATCGCGCTCGAACTCGTCGCTTTGGCGCTGCACGCGGCGCAGCAGCAGACCCTTGCGAAAAATCGCCG
>Ga0208610_100367_pt1 | contig 16793 bp, 15 predicted proteins | sample SubbioR11Jul_8A2_FD_184815 | JGI IMG/M metagenome (GOLD analysis project Ga0208610, IMG submission 184815) | Serpentinite rock and fluid subsurface biosphere microbial communities from McLaughlin Reserve, California, USA - CR11Jul_8A2 (SPAdes) | ecosystem: Environmental > Terrestrial > Deep... | reverse complement strand
GTCGCCCTGAGGGCGTGGTGGTCACGGTGCCGGCCGGGCAGGCTGCGGGTTTGCGCACCGAGGTGCTGCGGCCCGAGCCGCTGCTGGCGCCCTTGCTCAAAGACCAGCCGCTAGGCTCGCTGCGGGTGCGCAACGCCCGTGGCGATGTGGTGGCCGAAGTGCCGCTGTTCGTGCTCGAGGCGGTGCCGCAAGCCGGCCTGCTGGGGCGCTTCTGGGGCGCGCTGCGGCTCTGGATTCAGTAGCCGAGCGGCGCACTCGGGTACGCGCTGGTCAAGCGCCGCGTTTCGTGCCAGACTGGGGCCGTACACGTGGCAGCGCTGAAGGCGGGGTCTAGCCTTGGCGGCTGGGCGCGTGTGACGCCCATAACCACCTAGGAGCAAGCATGACTGCCATGATGAAAGCCGCCATCTTTGTCGAACCCGGCCGCATCGAGCTGGCCGACAAACCAATCCCCGCGGTGGGGCCCAACGATGCCTTGGTGCGCATCACCACCACCACCATCTGCGGCACCGACGTGCACATCCTCAAAGGCGAGTACCCGGTCGCCAAGGGGCTCACGGTGGGTCACGAGCCGGTCGGCGTGATCGAAAAACTCGGTTCGGCCGTGATCGGCTACCAAGAGGGCCAGCGCGTGATCGCCGGCGCCATCTGCCCCAACTTCAACTCCTACGCCGCCCAAGACGGGGCGCCGTCGCAAGACGGCAGCTACTTGGTGCCGTCGGGGCGCTGCGGCTGCCACGGCTACAAGGCCACCGCCGGCTGGCGCTTTGGCAACATGATCGACGGCACCCAAGCCGAGTACGTGCTGGTGCCCGACGCCCAAGCCAACTTGGCCCCGGTGCCCGAGGGCCTGAGCGACGAGCAGGTGCTGATGTGCCCCGACATCATGTCCACCGGCTTCAAGGGGGCCGAGAACGCCAACATCAAAATCGGCGACACCGTGGTCGTGTTCGCCCAAGGCCCCATCGGCCTGTGCGCCACCGCCGGGGCGCGTTTGCTGGGGGCGAGTACCATCATCGGCGTCGATGGCAACGACCACCGGCTGGCGATCGCGCGCCAGCTGGGGGCCGACATCACGCTCAACTTCAAGCAGTGCGACGTGGTGGCCGAGGTCATGCGCCTGACCGGCGGCAAGGGCGCCGACTCATCCATCGAGGCGCTGGGCCTGCAATCGACCTTCGAGGCCGCGCTGCGCGTGCTCAAGCCCGGCGGCACGCTCTCGAGCCTGGGGGTGTACTCCGAAGACCTGAAGATTCCGCTCTCGGCCTTTGCCGCTGGGCTGGGGGACCACCGCATCGTCACCGCGCTGTGCCCGGGCGGCAAGGAGCGCATGCGCCGGCTGATGAATGTGGTGGCCAGCGGCCGCCTCGATCTGGGCCTGCTGGTGACGCACCACTACCGGCTCGACGACATCGTCGCCGCCTACGACCTGTTTGCCAACCAGCGCGACGGCGTGCTCAAGGTGGCGATCAAGCCCTGAGAGGCTGCTGCACCCTTTCGGACACGCACTATTGCCTCCCAGCCTCTGAGGCTGCGCAGAGCGGGCCGCTTTTGATGCGCTGCAACAACGGTCGCGGATTTTCGTTATAGTGCGGGACGGAACTTGGGGCGGCTGCGCGGCCTCCTAGGTTGTGCTCATTATTTTGAAAGCTCTGCGTGAAACTACTGCTTTGGGTCGTGACCCTTCTTGTGCTGGCGCTCTGGACCGGCACCATCTGGGTCTTAACCGGCTTGGCCGACTGGCTGGCGGCGCAAGTCGCCACCGGCGAGGCCGCCAACTTGGCCGACATCATCGCGCAGTGGCCGGTGCCGCCCGAGTTGGCGCCGTGGATCGGCGAAGCGTTTTTGCTGCCGCTGCGCGACCTGTTCGCTTGGACCGTGGGGGTGCTGGAGTCGCTGCTGCCCTTCCTGCCGGGCTTGGTGGGGATTTTGTCGGTGATTTTGTGGATCGTCTGGTTCATCGTGGCCGCCCTGATCGTGGTGCTGGCTTTGCTGGGCCACTGGGCGCTGAGCAAGGCGCAGCGTTTGCGCAGCAACCTGCGCACCACCTGAAGTTGCCCGCTCCGCCCGCATACCTGCCCGCGTTTGGCGCCAAACCCCGCTTTTCGCCTTTAGCCACGCCGCCACCCGCATGAACCACGGCCCCGAAAACTGCCCGCGCACTTGGGCGCAGCGTTGTCGTGCTTGGGCCGAAGGCTTGGGGGCGGGGGGGCTGGGCGCTGCGGCATCGGGCCCGGCAGAGGCGCCGGGCGCACCAGCTGCAGTGGGTGCTGAAGCTTCTGCGCGGGGCGCGCTGGGCATCAGCATCGCCGAGTTGGTCGATCTGCACGGCCACGGCGGCTCGCGGCCCTTGTTGCTCATGCTGCTGGCGTGCCTGTGCCTGCCGCCCATCATGGGCTTGGGCACCGCCATGAGCGTGGCCATCATCGCCATTGCCTGGCAGTGGGGGCAGCCCACGGCAGCGGCGTTGCCGCAGCGGCTGGGGCGCGCGCGCCTGAGCCCCACCTGGAGCCGGCGCACGCTGCACGCGCTGGCCTGGCTGCACGACTGCGCTGCAGCGTGGATACGCCCGCGCCTGACGTGGTTGGCGCACCACAGCTTGAGCGGCCTGTGGGCGCTGTGGATCGTCTGGATGGCGCTGCTGATCTTTATACCGTTGCCTTTGGGCAACATCTTGCCCGGCCTGAGCCTGATCGCGCTCTGCTTGGGCTGGATGCACCGCGACGGCCTGCTGCTGCTGCTGTCGCTGCTCGTAGGCGCCATCGGCAGCGCCTATGCCTCGGGCATCGTGGCGGTGGCCGTGCTGGCGGCTTGGCGTGCCGTCTATCCACCTTTGGAGTGACGCCCATGCTGTGATTCAAGCTATACTGCCACAGAGCCACAGAGCCACAGGGAAAGTTGTTGGTGAAAAACTCAAATCGGTCAGGGTTTCAACGTGTCAGTCAAAACATTGTTTTTTGATGGGCGTGCCCTGCCCATGAACGTATTGATGGAATATCCAGACAACGCGGGTTCCAGTTCAGACGTAACCAGCGCCGCCGACGACACCTGGTTGTCCACCCAGACTCGACTCGAACAAACACTCTCAGAAGGGTTGACTGGGCAACCGACAGCGGTCAGGCAGATCCTCCATTCATTTTTGGGCAGCGAACTGCTCAGTCGCAAAGGCGACTCCCCCAGGGGAGTGATGCTGTTTGTGGGCCCAAGCGGGGTGGGTAAGCGTCTGTCGGCGCAGTTGCTGGCTAAGGCCCTTGGCGACGAGTACCATTTTTTGGCCTTAGACCTTGGCCAGATTGCTCACCACAACCAGACATCGATACTGCTCGGTGATGACCCCAGCTTTCAGAACGCGGCCCCTGGTTTGATGACCAAGTATGTGGCCAAGCACCCAAAAACCGTGGTGTTTTTCGACAATATTGAACGCTGCCACCCCGCCGTACTGGCCCGGCTTAACGTGCTGCTTAACGACGGTGAAATCACCGACCTCTTTGGTATTGACCCCTTCGGTAACCCGAGGCAAAACCACCCAGAGCCCACCGACTTTCGCAAAGCAGTGCTGATTTTCAGCACCAGTGCGGGCGAAAGCACCTATACGGATCTCCAGTTTCAGGCCGTGCTGGCCAAAAGGCCTTCACATGCCGAAAGCATGCTGCTGGCCGCTTTGGCACAGGTGCCACCCGCCTACGAACACGGCAGCGGAAGTCAGCAGTTCAGCCGCGAGATGATGAACCACTGGCGTGGAGGCCGTACGGTGTTGTTCAACCCCTTGCCGCTAGAAGCACTGACGCAGATTGCGCTCAGAGCCCTACAAGATATTGCAGGGCGTTTAGAGAAGCGCACAGGACTCAAGCTCAACGGTCTGGATCAAACCGATTGGCTGACCCCGCTATTGCTCAGCTATGCCCCGGATGTCAGCACCAGTACCGCCGTGGATTCACTGCCCGACCAATTGGTCATGGCAATCTTGCAACTTTGCCAGCCATCACCTTCATGGCCCAAAGCCGTCACGATCAAGATGTCATCAGAGGCGCACAGTGAATGGCAAACCGTGTTGCAACGTCTAGTGGGCCCTGCGAGATCCACCGATTTGCTCACTGCCATCCAGCGCCGAAGCTACAAAACCGACTTGACATGGGCATCGCAAGAAACGCCTGACGGACTGATTTATCGGCTCGAAAAAGTTGCTCTATCTCAGCTGCAATGGGCCGAAGACCTCAAAGGCGCAGGCAGCTTGCGGGTAGAGGTACCGAAGGTCGGTTTTGATGACATTGCCGGCCATGTGGTGATCAAGCAGCGCCTTCAAGAAGTGGTCGGCTTGCTGCAGCAATCGCACGACCCCGCGAAGCAAGAACTCATACCGCGCGGCATGCTGCTGTATGGACCACCCGGTACCGGCAAAACCATGCTGGCGCGCGCCCTGGCCCACGAAGCTGATTTGCCCTTTATCAACACCACGGGCAGTGAACTGCTGGATCCGGCGTTCACGCGCCAGCTGTTTGCTAGGGCTCGGCGGTATGCGCCAGCTGTGGTATTTATTGACGAAATCGATGCGCTGGGTAGCCGAGACGAAGGGGCCAGTGCCGTGCGGGTCATGGCCATCAACCAGCTGCTGACCGAGCTGGATGGCTTTGACGGCCACACCCATGGCGCCTTGTTTGTGGTGGCAGCCACCAATCTGCCGCACACCATCGACCCTGCATTGCGGCGCCCTGGACGGCTTGACCTACATATGGAAGTCCCCGTGCTCGATCCCCCGGCCCGTGGCTACTTCGTTGACAAAATCATGCGACTGCCCATGGCCGATGGGCTGACCCGAGACGACCTGATCTGCCTGACAGCGGGCATGTCGGGCGCGCAACTTACGCAACTGCAACGCGAACTGCAACTGGCACAACAGCGCGAACGAGGCGCACCACTCACCAAGGCGGCAGTGCTGGAAACCTACAACACCTTGGTGTTTGGCGAACGAAGTACCCGACCATTGAGCCAAGACTATATAGATAACACCGCCATCCACGAGGCTGGCCATGCGGTGGTGCAAGCATTGGTGAACCCAGAGCATCGCATCGCTCAAATCAGCATCACCCCACGGGGCTATGTGGCAGGTTTTGTACAAAGCGACCTTGAGTCGATGAAAAACCACCGCTACACCCGTGCCGAAGTGATCGACAAGCTTTGTGTCCTGTTGGCAGGCCGCAATGCCCAAGAACGCCGCAGCCCTGGCAGTGCCGATGAGGGCGCCCAAAGCGACCTTGCACGCGCCACCGAATTGGCCGTCACCGCCGTGGGCCGCTGGGGCTTGAGTGACAGCTACGGCTTACTCGCACTCAACGACCATCTGCACACCCCACTCAAAGCCGCCGTGGCCAACGAGTGGCTCACCGCCGCACGCAAGCTGCTTAACGAAGCCGATCAGCGCTGCAAAACACTCATCAACGACCATTGGCCACGCATCGAAGCCTTGCAACAACGGTTGCTGCAAGAAGAGTTCATCATGGACGACCGTTGGTGATAAGCTGTCAAGTAAGCATTTTTCAACCTCGAGAACAACACAATCATGGCCATCACATTCGACACCCTGAAAAGCTACATGCCAGCCATTGGACTGGTCAATCATGAACACGCGCCGTCTGGTGATAAAGAGGGAAGAATCACGGCGGGCTTTGCTTTCGACACCAAAGAACCAGACTATCCTGAAGCCAAGGTAGGGGTCCTTATCTCGCTCCAAGAGAATGGTGAATACATTCAGATCCGTTTTTTCCAGATCATAGACCGCAACATAAAGATCATGGAGAGCCCATATCTGAAAGAATTTATTCTTTATGTTATGAAGCTGAACCACGTAACCAAAATAGGGCGGTGGTGCTTAGACCAAGACGACGGAGACTTCTACATCGATTGGGCAATTGGGATAGAAGACAACGATAGACTGACTGAAAATCAACTCAAACGAATGATGAGAGGATTGGTGTCTAGCCTTCGGATGGCCTATGCGCCCATGCACCGAATCTTAAAAACTGGCAACGCAAACCCGCCTAAATCTCGCGATGACATTATTAAAGAAATCCTACTAAAATTAACGCAATCGGAGAAATATGAACTTATTCCAAAGGTTGTTGGCATTAATGACCTGGGCAGACTTCGCCAAATCGAGGAGTTTCTTCTGCTCGAAAAATTCAGCGAGGCAGTTCATTTGATCAATCAATAATTTGCACATGCGTGAACCTAACGAATGAGGGGAAAATATGAATCAAAAAAACGGTCAGAATGGATTGAGTGTTGCAAACGCTGTAATTCTGCTTGCAGTCGTGGGGTTATCCTTTGCAATTGTCTATGTCACAATTAAATTCATTGGGTCGGCAGCACCCACTCCAGTTATTGCGCCCAATGGCGAACTCAAAGAATGGATTGAAACGCAAATCAATCATTCAAACATCAGAATCGACGACATCTGGGCAAGCATTCAAGCAATAGGATTAATTTCCGGGATCATAGGTGTTTTAATTACTGTTCTAGTTTTATACTTTTCATTTTCCAATAGCACTCAGATCAGCAATGCCATAGATGAATTTGAAAAGCAGAAAAGCAGACTCGAAAGCGAAACTAGAGAAAATTTATCACGAATTAAAAAAGAAATTAGAGAGTCTTCGGTTGATTTTCGTGTAGAGATAGAGCGCAGAATCGCCGAAGGAGATAAGCACCGAAGAGAAATTGAGTTAAAAATTAACCAAACCATTGAACAAAGAATCTCTGAGCAAGATAAACACCAAAGAAAAATTGAGTTTAAAGTTAACCAAATACAGGAAAATCTTCAGAAAGAAATAAGGATTATAACAGTTGAGACAAATATTCAGCAAAGACAACTTCAATTAAAAAATGATTTAATTGAAGAATCAATAACGAGCGCAAAAATAAGAGCGCTATCTGAAATTAACGACGCCAAAAACGAAGTCATTAAAGAAATCAAAAGCCTTTCCCCGGGTGATGGAGGTGCCGAAATTAGCCCAGCATTGGCAGCCAATCCAAATCGAAATGATAGCTTGAGTGAAGGAGAAAAACCAAATGCATGAAATTAATGCAGATCTTCAAATTGATATGGGCAATTTCAAGGCCATATTTAAACGTGACGGATCAAACTTGTGGTTAGAAATTAAATCACAACTCATAAACGAAAATATGAATGGCATAAATTACAAATTTATTATCGATCAAAGTTATCAATTTGAAATAAGGAAGCCGAATTCAGAAATAATCACTTCTACTGAAAAAGCATTCGACGCCATCCACCAGATAAATGAAGCTATCAAAACTAAAGTTGGGAGCAGCTTTTATCTGCATGCATCCAAGAAAACAGGAGTCGGATCGATAGATCTCTTTTCGCAACACATTGAAACAGCTCTACAAACTTTTGCTGTCGAAGTTCAATGCAAGCTCCACTTTGCGAACGGCTACAAAAATGATCATATTGTTTACATCAACCACCTGATCCCTATCAGTGAAATAAAACATTCACAAGGCTAACCCATGATCCAAACCATCGCCAAAATCTTTCAATCTGTTGGCTTCAACGTACAGTTGGACGACGATAAGCTCATTGGCCCATTTTCCATCAACCATCGCAAAGCCCCCCCATGTCAGAATACTTGTCGCCTCGATAGAACCCGGCTGTTCCTGACTTCAAAGTCATGAACTTTGGTGGTAGGAGGCTGTGGAGCTTGTGGTCGAAGGTCGGTGCGGTGGGCAACGCGTCAGCGTTGTCCACGGCCAGCCGGCCGGTGCGCGCAGCGCATCGTCCACAAATCCACAGCCTGCACTGCGGCCGGGTTGCGCAGCACACACTCGGGGGCGAGTGAAGAGAGAACGAAGTGGCTCGATACGGACAAGCATTCAAAAACCGCGTGGTGGCCCGGCTGCTGCCACCAGAGAGCGCCCCACTGGCGGCGCTGGCCCAAGAGGTTGGTGTGAGCGCCGACACCCTAGAGCGCTGGCGCAGCGCCGCTTTGGCCCAGCCCGCGCAGCAGCGCAGTTGGACGGCGGCGGCACGCCTCGAAGCGGTGATCAGCACAGCGGCGCTGGACGAGTCTGCGCGCAGCGCCTGGTGCCGCCAGCACGGCCTGTACCCGCACGATCTGGCGCAGTGGCACAGCAGCGCTGCGCAGGCCCTAGCCAGCCCCGAAGAGGCCCGCGCCAGCCCGCAGCAGACCAAGGAAGACCGGCGGCGCATCAAAGAGCTCGAACGCGAGCTGCGCCGCAAGGACAAGGCCCTGGCCGAGACCGCTGCTTTGCTGGTGCTGTCAAAAAAAGTCGAGGCGATCTTCAGCAAGGGCGCGGCCGAATGATCGGCCTCGAAGATCGCCGCAGTTTGGCCCAAGACATCCAAGCGGCACACGAAGCCGGCGCACGGCTGCACAAGGCCTGCGAGGTTGCCGGCATCGACGTGCGCACCCTGCAGCGCTGGCGCGCCGGCGCGGGCTTGCAACGCGGCGACGGCCGTCCACAGGCCGTGCGACCCACACCCGGACACGCCTTGGGCCCAGCCGAGCGTGAGCAGATCCTGCGCGTAGCCAACCAGCCGCGCTTTGCCGACATGCCGCCGGCGCGCATTGTGCCGGCCTTGGCCGACGAGGGCGTGTATCTGGCCAGCGAATCGAGCTTTCAGCGCGTGCTGCGCGCGCACGGTCAGATGCAGCACCGTGGGCGCGCCAAGGCGCCGCGCGCCAGCCGCGCGCCCACCACCCACGTGGCTACGGCACCGCGCCAGCTGTGGTGCTGGGACATGAGCTACCTGCCGGCGCAGGTCACTGGTCGCTGGTTCTACCTGTACCTGATTCTGGACGTCTACAGCCGCAAGATCGTGGGCTTTGAAGTCCATGAGCGCGACGACTCCGTGCACGCCACGCAGCTGCTCAAGCGCACGGCGCTGGCCGAGGGCATCCACGCCTTGGCCGACAAGCCCGTGCTGCACGGCGACAACGGCGCCACGCTCAAGGCCACCACCGTACTGGCGATGCTGCACTGGCTGGGCGTCAAGCCCTCGTACTCGCGCCCCCGCGTCAGCGACGACAACGCCTTTGTGGAGAGCCTGTTTCGCACGGCCAAGTACAGACCCGAGTACCCAGCGCAAGGATTTGCCGACTTGCAGGCGGCGCGCCAGTGGGCGAGCGACTTCGTGCATTGGTACAACCACGAGCACCGCCACAGTGGCATCCGCTACGTCACGCCGGCGCAGCGCCATGCGGGTCTGGACCAAGAGATTTTGCAAGCACGCCACGCCCTCTACGCCCAAGCGCGTGAAGACAACCCGCGGCGCTGGTCTGGCCCCACGCGCGACTGGTCACTCATCAAAACCGTCACCCTCAACCCTGAACGAACGGAGGTGCAAAACGCTGCCCTGACGCGCAGCATTACGCAGCCCATGGCTGCTTGAGGACGCGACAAGTTGCTTGACATGTACCGAAGCGATGCTGGTGGTGCGGGTTCTGGGGCCAGAGGATGCACGCATCGTCAACTTCGAAGTGGTGGGATTGATACCTACCGATGAAATTCACGAGAGCAAGCACCTGATGGCCTTCGTACAGTTTTTGCTTGCACAAAACTGGCGCTTCTCGGCTGGTTCGCTCGAAATGGATACCGATGGCGAGGTCCGGGTGTTGGTCGAATTACCGCTGGGCGACAACAACCTGACCCCGAAACAGCTGCGGCTGATCCTTGAGATTTTGGGCCGCAACGGCACCGAACTGGTCACCAAAGGCCTGCGCGTGTTGCAGACCGGGTCCGAAGAAGAGAAAGAAACATCAGCTGGCGAAACGCCATCAATCGAGCAGCGTTTGGGGCTGGATGACCCAGAGACGATGAAGCTGTTTTTTCAATTCAAATCTATGGCTGAAACACCTGCGGGCCGTGCCCAGTTGATGGAGTTGAAAGCACAATCCGGATGTCCGCCACTGATTGTGATTTTGGTTGATGCCGCGCTTCAGTCTGCGGTGCCCGATGAGTTGTAACTCATGTCTGCGCTGATCGATCAACCTGCGTTTCAGGCATTGTTGCCTTGGGCCAAAGCGTGGGCAGAGGCTGAAGTCGCGCCCAAGTTAACGCTTCGCCATGTGTTGCTGGCCGCCGAACAGTGCCAGCGACAGGGGCAGTTGCCGCTGTCCAGCGAACTGGCCGCTCTGCTTCAGGTTTACGCCACTCAACACGGGGCAGCTGCTTCCGCACCTAAACAACCCTCTGATGCCAAGCGACCGGTGAGTGATGACCTGCGCATTGCCTTGGCCCATTCCACTGGCGACTTGGTGGCATGGCTATCCGAATACGTTCAATTAGCCATGGGTAAGATAGACAGCCAGCAAGCGTCAGCAACAGCGACACCGTCTGCACCGCCAGCACCAGCAATAGCAAGCGACCCTGTGCTTGATGACCTGATGCCATGGCTGGTGGGAGCCATGCGACATCTGGGTCAGTCAGCACTCTCGGCTGAGGCCATTGCCTTGGCTTTGCAAGCATCTCTGCGTGCAGGGGCATTAGACCGGCATGTGGGCTTTGCACATTGGGTGGAGGGTCACCTAGATGAGTTGTCTGCATGGTTGTCGCTTCGGCAGGCGGCAACCGCTCAATGGCAGCATGCTGACAAATCGGAAGTTTTCAACACCAGCCCTCTGGACATTGATAGGGAATTGCAACTTGGGCTGACTAAACTGCACACAAGGGAGCACGCCCCATCGACTGTTTGGAAATGGGCGCAAGCGACTGTGCAGTCGGCGAACGATGAGCTCAGACGCCTGCAGGTGGCCTACCACGAGGCTGGGCACGCATTGGCCTTACACGTCCTATCGCCCGAGACCGTGTTTGCTTCGATCACCATCCAGCCCGAGGGCAACAGTGGCGGCCACGTGGCAACGACGCGTAACACCGGGTTCGAACAAATTTACTTGAATAGTCTGGAGCATGCGCTCGAGTCGATTGTGATTTTGCTGGCTGGACGTGCCGCCGAGGTTCGGCAGTTTGGTCAACTTCGTGCCGACTCCGGTGCAGTCAGCGATATTCAGAAAGCCACCGGCACGGCCTGGACTGCCATCACATCTTTTGGCTTGGACCCCGATATGGATATGGTGTCGTTGGCTGCTGTGCAGAAATTAGAACCCGATACGTGGGTGATGCCCATGGCCAACCAGGGCTGGCTAAACGACTTGGCACAGCAACGCCTGCACACCTGGTTACGCTGGGGCCATGCAGAAGCTGCATCGCTGGTAGAGGCATGTTGGCCACTGGTTGACACACTGGCCCTTGCCTTGATGCGCCATAAAACATTGGACAACGACCAGGCCAGAGCCGTTTTTGGCCGCTGGCAGAGTGACGCCCCACCCTACCGTTTGCGACCATTGCCCAGCACTTATTTGCCGCTTTCCTAATAGCCAACAAGATCGGACTACAGAAGCACTCGCTCAGCCGATTGTTGGATACTTTCCTCAACCAAGTCTAACAACAGCTCATCATACTCGTGCGACGATAGCGGCTGTGACAGACATTGACGGGCGTGTGCAAAGACTCCAGTCAAATGGTCATGCAGGTCGGCATCTTGTGCGAAACCCAGCACACTATTAAAAATCAACATCAACGTTCCCATGGCGCTGGTAAGCCCAATACCAATACTGACTGCCATAGACGTGGCGGGTGCATCTACCACCCCTGCCACTGCAATTACTGTTAGTACGCCACCCACGGCGTAACAGCACCGCATACCCCACTCCAATGCGAGGGTCTTACGGCGCTGGCGCCTTGCCACATCGCTGTGACGGCGTAACGCCAAAGGCACCCATTGAGATAGCAATTGATGTGTAGAAGACGTGCAGTCGGGGGCATGGGCATACAAAGCCCAAGTCATGGGCCTCAAAGCCTCCCGGATCCACTCCACACTGCGTCGATGGCGTAGTAAAAACAAACCTGTAATAGCCCCGTGGCGGAAGCCCGCACGGCCCAATAAAGACTGCGACTCAAGGGCCTCTGCCAAGCTCATCCACGCCAGTTGCTCGGTATTCCATTGCTGCCGTTTGCCCCAGAGGTATAAAGTGCCCACCAGCAAATAAAAGACGGCATACAAGTCGGCCATAGGTATGCGCCAAGGTGACATGCTCAGCATTTGCAGACCAATGACGCCCAATACGGTCAATGCAAACAATCCGGCCAGGCTACAACGTACCAGGCGCCGACGGCTGGAAGCGTGCTGCCGCAACGCATTGGCCATTTCGAACCAATCCTCAGGGGTGCGACTTGGATTTGTGGCCAATAACCGGTGCAAAGTTAACAGGTGAGCAATCGCATCTTTGGTGATGGGCTTAACGGGCTGAGCAACTTGATTCTCAAGCAGTGTGTTGCCGTGCTTACGCCAAACACGGACAAGACCTACCTCGGGTGCGTGGAGGATGCTTTTTTTCTCGTTGAGCGTGGGGGGTGCTGATTGGGTGCGAAACGCCAACAGTTGCTGAGACAGTTCACAGTCGCTGCCGTCCAAAATCCAGACCTCGTGCGCTGCACGGCAAAGAGCGAGTACCGTTGACACGTCTGAATGAGGCGGGATGGCAACGAAGCAAATGGCTGAATGTGCTCCACTATGAAGGGCCACCCCATAGTCATCCAGCTCAGGCCAATGGGGACGAGCATCGGCCTGCGCCATCGACACGCATCCGGGCGACAGCAAAACCATGCGCTGACCAGGCACAGGCTGAAACTGATTAAGGGGCGTCAAAGCCACTGTCTGTTTTGTGGTGGCCATACAGAGTCAGTCAGGGTGTCAGCAGCCGAGGCAATGGTGTGCACACAAAACGGTGCGACTGTAGTGGGTTGATTTGTCGGGTTTGTACAACGCCGCGAGCTCCCATCACAGCCACTTCATCCGATTGACGTGGCGCTGGAAGCGCCTGCAGTCGCGCAAGAGACAACATCGCAGGGGCTGGTGGTTGCTGTGATCTTGTTGGCATGGCCACCCAATAGTCACCCAAGACAAATTCGTCTGGTTGATCGCGATACACGTCAAGAAATTCAGCCAGTGTGGCGACTCGGGCTTTCAAGCCATTGCAATGCTGCACAGTGGTTGTCCAGTCCATAGGTCGAGGGCTGAAGGTGAAATCAACACCCGGAATGACCACAGAAGATTCGGAGCGCACAGGTGCGACAGCCAACAAAACCGCAGCGGGTAAACCCAGCAATACCATGCCAGTCAAGAGTTGTCGTTTTATCGCGTCCGATCTGCGCATGCGGTAAGGTCGACCCACCCAGGCCCAGCCTATACCCAACGACATCAGCGTCATCGCGGACACAATCATCACATCCAGCGCATAAGGCTCGGGATACCACGCTGACCACCAATTCGGGGCGGGAACCCAGGGATCCAGTGGTTCAGCTTTCAATTGCCAAGTCTGTTTGAGGCTCATAAAGGCATCGGGCTCAATGTGGCGCATGTCAGCCACAGCGACGTTGACGGGTTCATTGCTCGACACACTGGCTTGGTACACAGACCGCATCGCCATCTGGTGTGCCCAACTGCTGGGCATCAGGGCTGCCACAATCGGTCGATGCGCTTCGCGCTTCTCTTCCCACAAATACAGTCCGGCTCCCATATCGCCAAAGGGCAACAAGGCGCCACCTAGGACGATTTGCGGCAGCAGCACCAAAGGAACCAAGTTAAACGCCTTTGTGGGGGTCGAGCTGAATACCGACACCAACAAGCCAGTTGATACGCCCAACGCCATCACCAACCAAAGCACCCAGAACAGCGTTGACCATAAGTGAAGCGCTTGAAGCATCCACAGCGCCGACGCGGTAAGCAGCGCGACTTGGACCGTACCGAACACCATAACGGCAATGAATTTGGTTCCGAAATACGCCCACATACGCAAGCCGCGGGACGCCTCGCGCTCCAGCATGGGGCGGTCCTTGATGACCTCCACTGCACTGCTGACCATACCCAGAAACAGGGTGCAGACAATCAGCATGAAAACCAGCTGAGGGAATAGACCATTTTGGTCAAAGGCATAGTCTTGATTGGGTGGTGCCGCGCTGAACACCAACGCGAACAGAAGCCCTAGCATTGGCGGTGCAATGTATGTGAGCAGCGTGCTGAAACGGTCTCGGTTCTTGACCAACAAATGGCGCCGGAACAACGCTGACAAATCGCTCCAGGCTTGCAGAGGGCGCACGATGGGGCGGCCTGGCAACGGTTGCTCTTGCAAAACCTGTGGGGTGAAAGTGTCTGAAAACGACTTGGACTCTTTGGCCCAGTATCGCGGTCGACCTGATGATGGGTCGGGATCCGTCCGCTTCTCTATCACCTCCATGACCCGATCTGGAAATGAGGACGCACACGCCGCGCAGTGAAACGCTTCGGGACTGTATCGATGCAGCCAGTTCACCACCTCCTGCCGTGGCCCGCTTCGTACACAGTGCCCACCGCCATCCAGCAAAAGCAACCGATCAAACAACTGAAACACCTCGGAACTGGGCTGATGGATGATGACCATCACAATCTTGCCGCGCAGCGCAATCTCTTTGAGCTTTTTGACCAGCTCTAAGGAATCATGAGACGACAATCCTGACGTGGGTTCGTCGATAATGAGCACGTCAGGGTCATTGACCAATTCCATCGCGATGTTAGCGCGTTTGGCCTGTCCGCCAGAAATATGGCTCTTACGCCCACTGCCATCACCCACGCGCTTACGAGTCAGCTGCTCGTGGAGCGGCTTGCTGGTGTCGTCTTTGAGACCGATGGCAGCCAATTCCAGCCCAGCTCGCTTGGCCACCTCACTGTCGCTCAGCCCAGAATCGACAGTAATGGTGTGAAAGAACTGAATGTTCTCACGCATGGACAACTCGTCCACCAATACATCGGCCTGAGGGACTAAACCCACACGATGACTTACCTTGGCCAAACCACCTTTGCCTGAACAGTCCTGCCCATTGACCCAAACTTGACCGGTGACATGTGGTGCACGCCCCAGCAGGCCTCGAAGCAGCGTGGACTTGCCAGAACCACTGGGCCCCATAATGGCCAGAATTTCGCCCGCATGAACTTCGAACGATATGTGCTTGGAAACAGCCTTTGTCGCAGGGTCTGGCCCTGATATTGGCTGATAAGCCACACACATGTTTTTGCAGGCAATCGATGTCACCCGTATGCCTGACTTTTGAGTTTCCAAAGCTAATTCCCCTACTATCTTCATACCTGAGTGGCCGTTAACCGGTTCTTTCCTTCTCGCTTGGACTGGTACATGGCCATGTCAGCGTAGTGCATGAGTTGTTTGGCGCTGGAGTCGCCGGGCTTTCCATAAACCAGCCCCACGCTGGCGGAGACGCTCACCTTCTCATCGCCGGTAATGGGTATGGGCCGCACGATGGCCTCCAGCATCTTCTGTGCTAGGGCTTCGGCCTGTGCAGGGTCGCCCGTTTCGCTGAGGATGACCGCAAACTCGTCGCCCCCCAGCCGCGCCACCGTGTCGGAAGCCCTGACTAGGCGGCGCAGGCGCTCAGCGGTCTTACGCAGCACTTCGTCACCGGCGGTATGCCCGTGGGTGTCGTTGATGGCCTTGAAACCATCCAGATCCATGTACATCAGCGTGAAGGGCTTGAGGTTGCGGGCGGAGCGCTGGATTTCGTGTTCGAGCCGGTCAACAAAACACCTGTGGTTGGCCAAGTCGGTGAGCGAGTCGAAGTTGGCCTTCTGCCAAGCGTGGTCCTTGTCGTCGTGGGCGGCGCCGGCCAGCAAGGCCACTGCGGCACTCAGGGCAATCATCAGTTGCACGTCGATGGCCAATCCCAACTGCAGCCCCAGCATTGGCCGGACAAACACCTCCATCAAGCTGACCAGCATGGCCACCGCGAAGGCCACAATGGCACCCCGCACCAGGCCAGCCACCAGCACCGCCAGCAAGGCCAGTTCGACTATCCGTGCATCGGAGCCCAGTTGTATTGGCAGCAGGATGGCCAGCAGCATCAGCGCCGCCGCAAAGGCACACAGCAGCAGCGCGTCTTTCAGCATGGCGCGGTCAAAATGCAGGGATCCCCATACGCCCTGGCTGGACAGGCGGTAGCGCTTGATCGCCTGTTGCAGCATCAGCAAAATCGGCACTGTCACCATGACGCCGGCAAAGTCGCCACCCCAGAACGAGAAAAACACATCGGCCTTCACGTCCCGGGGCAGAGTCACGAAGGGGTGCATGTTGATCGCCAAACCGGCCGACAGGAGCGAGGCTGCAAGCGCAGTGAGCAAAAAACGAAAGGCGACCGGCAGGGTGAACCGAAAGGAACTGGACAGCCACAGGTGGCGGATGGACAAGCCGGCCAGTCCGTAGATCAAGGTTTGCCGCAGTGGGGCAATCAAGTGCAGTTCATGAAGAGCTAGGTGAGGAAAACTGGTGTAGTACGCCAGAACCGTTGCCAGATAAACCGTTGGCAGGTATTTATAGCCGAGTACCACCGCCACCGCAAACGTCACCCCACAGGCAAGGTAAAGTGCGCTGACGTAGGGGCGTACTTCAAACAAGGCAGCCACATGCCAGGCGAGCAAAAACACCAGCACAATCAACACGTTGCTGGTGATGACCTGACTGACCCCTGAGTGACGCATTGGTTGGTTGATTTTCAAGGCAGTCATTTTCAATTCAGGTATGAGCCTGTGTGCGTATTCCGGCGATCGTGACCGGTGATTCCGGTGAACGTGACCGGGTCGGTGTTGCGCGCATTGATTGTAGGTTGGGGTTGGTTTTCTGGGTTTTGACTCCTTTGTTTCAAACGCAGTAGGTGGC
>Ga0208610_100366_pt1 | contig 16819 bp, 10 predicted proteins | sample SubbioR11Jul_8A2_FD_184815 | JGI IMG/M metagenome (GOLD analysis project Ga0208610, IMG submission 184815) | Serpentinite rock and fluid subsurface biosphere microbial communities from McLaughlin Reserve, California, USA - CR11Jul_8A2 (SPAdes) | ecosystem: Environmental > Terrestrial > Deep... | reverse complement strand
CCGGCGGGCCGATGCGGCACCCGCAGGTCGCCATGCCCTGCGGCATGGCGAGTTGCTGCGGATGCCCCTCTGTCCTTTTGCCTGAGAGTTTGGGCGCGGACTCGCGTCCGCACCGCTGCACCTTCGGCGCCGGCACCTTCGATGCCGGTCTCTCCAGAGTCGCTCGCGCGAGGCGGTTTTCGGTACCTGAGCGATTACGGGCGTTGCGCCTTCGGCGGTGACGGCCAGTGGCCGTCACGCTCTCCCGCGTCGCGCTGTGAGCGAGGGCGAAGGATACCCCGGCGGCCGGGGCGCGGCCGGCCGGTGGCGGCCGGCGATTGCCTGGCGGCGCTGCGCCGGGATGCTCAGGCGCCGATCACGCCGCCGTCGATGCGGCGGATCGCCATCGTGCACGAGCGCGGCCGGCCCGAGGCGCTGCCCTCGGGAAAGCGCGAAAAGCGGGTCGGATCGCGGGCGATCTGGTTGTCGCTCCACACCGTACCCACGGTCTGCTGCCCGGTCGGCGGGTTGCGCGGCGCGTTCGGATGCGAGCCGAGTTCGCCCGGGTGCTGGACGTTCAGGAACATCGTGCGGCCGTCGGGCGTGAACACCGCGCCGGTGAACTCGCAGCCCGCGGGACCGACCGCGAAGCGCCGCACTTCACCCGAGCGCGGATCGGCGCACAGCACCTGGTTGTTGCCCATGCCGGCGAAGTCACCGCTGTTGGAGAAGCTGCCGTCGGACAGGATCCACAGACGGCCGTCGCGATCGAAGACGATGCCGTCGGGACTGTTGAACACGTTGCCGGCGTTGACGTTCGACGACGGCGCCCGCTCGCCGGTGATCGACGGCTGGCCGGCGAGCAGGAAGATGTCCCAGGCAAAGGTGGTCGCGCGCGGATCACTGCCGGTCTCGGTCCAGCGCACGATGTGGCCCCAGACGTTGTTGCTGCGCGGGTTGACGGCATCGACCGCCGGCCGCGCGCTGCCGGCCACCGTGCTGCCGTCGGCGTTGTTCGCACTGGCGGGCGTGCTGCCACGCCGGTTGTTGTTGGTCAGCGCGCAGTAGACCTCGCCGCGCCGAGTCGGATCGGCCGCGACCCACTCCGGACGATCGAGCATCGTCGCGCCGACGCGATCGGCGGCGGCGCGCGTGTTGATCAGGATCGCCGCCTGGTCGGCGAAGCCGTTGGCGGCGGTCAGCCCGTTCTGACCGTGCACGAGCGCGATCCAGGTGCCGGTGCCACGGCCGGGCGCAGCACCGGCGGCGAACTTCGCCACGTACAAGGTGCCGCTGTCGAGCAGATTTCGGTTCGCCGCCGAGCGCGGGTTGGCGGCGTCGAAGCGGCCCGAGGTGACGAACTTGTAGAGGTACTCGTTGCGCTCGTCGTCGCCCATGTAGACGACCACGGTGCCGTCGGCGGCGATCACGTGCTCGGCGTTCTCGTGCTTGAAGCGGCCGAGCGCGGTGCGCTTGCGCGGCCTGGAGGCGGGATCGAAGGGATCGATCTCGACCACCCATCCGAAGCGGTTCGGCTCGTTCGGAGTGGCGTTGACGTCGAAGCGCGGATCGGCCGTGTGCCAGCGATAGCCGAAGCCGGTGGCGGTCACGCCATAGCGGTTCTCGAGCGCGGTTGGCGTGCGCGCGCCGTTCCAGCCGAAGTAGCCGTTGAAGTTCTCCTCGCAGGTCAGGTAGGTGCCCCAGGGCGTGAAACCGTGCGCGCAGTTGTTGAGCGTGCCCAGCACCTCGCGTCCGGTCGGGTCCTGCGCCGTGCGCAGCAGCTCATGGCCGGCCGCCGGGCCGGTCACATCCATCGGCGTGTAGCCGGTGATGCGCCGATTGAAGCGCGAGTCCAGCACGTGGCTGATCCTGCCGTCGGCCGCACGCCGCAGATGGGCGATCGAGACGCCGTGTGCGGCCAGCCCCTTGCGCACCTTGTCGAAGGTGAACGGCGCCAGCCAGTCGTTGGCGTCGTTGCCGGGCGCGTACAGGTATTCGGGGTTGATGTACTCGTGGTTCTGCACCAGCAGGCCCTCGTCGCTGCGCGTGCCGGGGGCGTCGGCGGCCGCGTCGAGGGGGAAGAAGTGGATGCCGTCGTGGTTGTCGCCGAACTGCTGCTCCTGCTCGGCCGATCCCTGCGACGCATCGCGCAGGAAAGCCGGCGCGCCGCTGCGGATCGGATCGCCCCAGAGCAGGATCGGCTGGGCGATGTAGCCGTGCGGGACGACCACTTCGTCGCCGGTGGCGACGTTGACCGGCGCGAAGCCGAGCGGCACCGGCAGCGGCGCCGCCACCGCCTCGTCACCGCTGCCGCAAGCGCTCAGCGCCAGCGCCGAGGCGCCGCCGAGAAAAGGCACGGTGGCGAGTCCGAACCCGCGACGGATCGCTGCGCGGCGCGCCGGCGAGTCGACCTGCTCGTCGACCACCGACTGCAGGTGCGGGGTGCGGCAGGGGTTGCTGATGGCGTCATCTTCGCGCGGCTTCATGGTCGGCTCCGGTTGCGGGTTGGCAGGCCGGCACTGTGGTGCCTGCAGGCGACCAACGCATGAACCGCGGATGACCGTGCGATGACCCGGCCGCCCGGCGGCGGCAGACCGATCCGGGATCGCTGCGCCGTGACGTCGTTCAGGCCGCGTGCGCGACCGCCGCGCGCCGCGGCGCTTCGAGGTACTGGGCGGACTGCATCTCGATCAGACGCGAGACGGTGCGCTCGAACTCGCCGGCCAGCGGCCCGGCGGTGTAGAGCGACTCCGGCGGCACCGCCGCCGACAGCAGCAGCTTGACCCGGCGGTCGTAGAGCACATCGACCAGCCAGGTGAAGCGGCGCGCCTCCGAGGCGTGGCTGGCGCTCATCTGCGGCACGTTCGACAGCAGCACCGTGTGGCAGCGCGCCGCCAACTCCAGGTAGTCGTTGTGCGAGCGCGGGCCGCCGCACAGGACGGCGAAGTCGAACCAGACCACGCCGCCGGCGCGCCGCCGGGCGCGGATCTGGCGCCCTTCGATGGTGAGCACGGCGCTGTCGTCGTCGGTCTCGGCGATGCGTTCGAAGGCCGCCTTCAGTCGCGCCTCGGTCGACGCCGAGCACGGCGTCAGATAGGCCTCGACACGCTGCATCGCCTGCCGCCGGTAGTCGACGCCGACATCGACCTGCAGGACATCGAGCCGATCCTTGAGCAGCGCGATCGCCGGCAGCAGCCGGTCGCGGTGCAGGCCGTCGGGATAGAGCGCATCGGGCGCGTAGTTGGAAGTGATCACCATACCGACGCCGAGATCGAACAGGCGCACCAGCAGCCGATGCAGGATCATCGCGTCGGCGATGTCGCCGACGTGGAACTCGTCGAAGCAGATCAGCCGCTGGCGGCGGGCGATGCTCGCCGCCACCGCGTCGAGCGGGTCGACCGTGCCCTTCAGTTGCTCGAGTTCGCGGTGCACGGCGCGCATGAACTCGTGGAAGTGGACGCGCTTCTTGCGCACCAGCGGCACCTCGGCGAAGAACGCGTCCATCAGGAAGCTCTTGCCGCGACCGACGCCGCCCCACAGGTAGACGCCGCGCGGGATCGGCGGCCGCCGCAACAGCCGGGTCACCGCGTTGGCGCGCTTCGCCTTGTACTCGAGCCACTCTTCGAACAGCCGCTGCAGGCGCCCGGCGGCGGCACGCTGCGCCTGGTCGAGCACGTAGCCGCGCGCCGCCAGCGCGCGATCGAGGTGGGCGCGGAAGGTCACTGGTGCTCCGATCCACAAGCTTCGAAACGACCTCGGCGATGGCCACGCGTGGAGCGCGCAACGATGGCGCAATCGGCCTCAGGCGCGAAGCCGCGCGCAGCCCGGTTGGGAACCAGGCGAGCACGGCGCCAAAGCCTGGCGCCGATTCTCGCCATCGTTGCTTCGAAACCTGTGGGTTGGAGCACTAGTAGTTGAGCGTCCGCTTGTCGACCGCCAGCGCCGCTTCCTTGGTGGCTTCGGACAGCGACGGGTGCGCGTGGCAGATGCGGGCGATGTCTTCGCTGCTGGCCCTGAACTCCATCGCCAGCACCGCCTCGGCGATCAGCTCCGAGACCATCGGGCCGATCATGTGCACGCCGAGGATCTCGTCGCTCTTGGCATCGGCGACGAACTTGACCAGCCCCGTGGTGTCGCCGAGCGCGCGCGCGCGACCGTTGGCGGCGAACGGAAAACTGCCGGTGCGGTAGGCGCGTCCGCTCGCCTTGACCTGCTCCTCGGTCTGGCCAACCCAGGCGATCTCAGGCGAGGTGTAGATGACCCACGGGATGGTGCCGAAATTGAAGTGCCCGTGCTGGCCGGCGATGCGCTCGGCGACGGCGACGCCCTCCTCCTCGGCCTTGTGCGCGAGCATCGGCCCGCGCACCACGTCGCCGATCGCCCAGACCCCGGGCAGGTTGCTGCGGCAGTCGTCGTCGACCTCGATGAAGCCGCGCGCATCGAGCGCCAGGCCGACGCCCTCGGCATTCAGTCCGACCGTGTTCGGCACGCGGCCGATCGACACGATCAGCCGGTCGACCGCCAGCGCCTGCGCCGCGCCCTGCGCGTCCATGTACTCGACCGTCACCGCCTTCTTGTCGGCCTTGACCGCCGAGATCTGCACGCCGAGCTCGATCTTCAGCCGCTGCTTGGCGAAGGCCCTGGCCGCCTCGCGCGCGATCTGCCCATCGGCGGCGCCGAGCAACTGCGGCAGGGCCTCGAGCATCGTCACCTCGGCGCCGAGGCGGCGCCACACCGAGCCGATCTCGAGCCCGATCACGCCGGCGCCGACCACGCCGAGCCGCTGCGGCACGGCGCCGATCTCGAGTGCGCCGTCGTTGCTGAGGATCTGCTGCTCGTCGAACGGCGCGCCCGGCAGCGCGCGCGCGCTCGAGCCGGTGGCGACGATCACCTGCCTGCCGACCAGCACATCGTCGTTGACCTTGACTTCGTAGCCGCCGTCGACCCTGGCGCCGAAGCTGCCGCGGCCGTGGAAGAAGGCGACCTTGTTCTTCTTCAGCAGGTACAGGATGCCGTCGTTGTTCTGTTTGACCACCGCGCGCTTGCGCGCCAGCATGCGCCCGACATCGATCGCCAGCCCCTGGACCTCGATGCCGTGGTCCTTGAAGCGCTGGGCGGCGTGCTCGTAGTGCTCGGAGGATTGCAGCAGCGCCTTCGACGGGATGCAGCCGACGTTGGTGCAGGTGCCGCCCGGCGCCGGGCCGCCGGCGGAGTTCTTCCACTCGTCGATGCAGGCCACCGAAAGGCCGAGCTGGGCGGCGCGGATCGCGGCGATGTAGCCGCCCGGCCCGGCGCCGATGACGACGACGTCGAAACTCTTTGCCATGGATCTTCCGTGTCGTTGTGCGCGCCCGCGCGCCGCGATCGCCGGCGCACGGCTCGCGCGATCAGACTTCCAGCAGCAGTCGCGCCGGATCTTCGAGCGCTTCCTTCATCGCCACCAGCGACAGCACCGCTTCGCGGCCGTCGATGATCCGGTGGTCGTAGGACAGCGCCAGGTAGTTGATCGGCCGGATCACGATCTGGCCGTTCTCCACCACCGGCCGCTCCTTGGTGGCGTGGATGCCGAGGATCGCGCTTTGCGGCGGGTTGATGATCGGCGTCGACAGCATCGAACCGAACACGCCGCCGTTGGAAATCGAGAACGTGCCGCCGGTCAGCTCCTCCAGCGCCAGTTTGCCCTCGCCGGCGCGCTTGCCGAAGTCAGCGATTCGCTTCTCGACCTCGGCGAAGCCGAGCTGGTCGGCGTCGCGCAGGATCGGCACCACCAGTCCCCGCGGCGAGCCGACCGCGATGCCGATGTCGAAGTAGCCGTGGTAGACGATGTCGTTGCCGTCGACCGAGGCATTGACCACCGGATACTTCTTCAGCGCCGCCACCGCCGCCTTGACGAAGAACGACATGAAGCCGAGCTTGACGCCGTGCTCCTTCTCGAACTTGTCCTTGTAGCGGTTGCGCAGGTCCATCACCGGCTGCATGTTGACCTCGTTGAACGTGGTCAGGATGGCGGCGGTCGACTGACTCTGCACCAGGCGCTCGGCGACGCGCTGGCGCAGGCGCGACATCGGCACGCGCTGCTCCGGTCGATTGGCGAGCGCCGCCAGATCGAGCGCCGCCCTCACCTGCGGCAGCGCCGGGCGCGCGGCCGGCGCCGGTGCGGGCGCCAGCGCCGGCGCGCTCGCCCGCGCACCGGACTCGAGCGCGCCGATCACGTCGCCCTTGGTGATGCGACCGTCGCGCCCGGTGCCCTTGACTTGCGCGGCAGCCAGCCCGGCGTCGGCCAGCATCTTGGCGGCGGCCGGCATGGCGACACCCGCCTTGCTGCCGCCGCCGGCCGCCGGTGGCGGCGCGGACGCAGCCGCCTTCGCTGCCGGCGGCGCGGCACCGGTCTTGGCCTCGGTATCGATGGTCGCGATCAGCTCGTTCGAAACCACGGTGCCGCCATCGCCCTTGACGACGTTCAGCAGCACGCCGGCCGACGGCGCCGGCACTTCGAGCACGACCTTGTCGGTTTCGACCTCGATCAGCACTTCATCGACGGCGACCGCCTCGCCCGGCTGCTTCTTCCATTGCAGCAGAGTCGCTTCGGCCACCGACTCCGACAGTTGCGGGACTTTCACTTCGACGATGGGCATGTTCTAGACCGAGAAAGGTGAAATGTGAGGTGTGAGGCTTCGGGCGAACCGAGACCGGCGAAACGCGCACGCGGCGACGCCAGGTTTCACCCTTCACGCTTCACTTGTTGAGCACGAATCCCTTGAGCTTGGCAAAGGCCTGGTCGATCAACGCCTTCTGTTGCTCGTTGTGCTTGGCGTAGTAGCCGACCGCGGGCGAGGCCGACGGCGCGCGCCCGGCGTAGCCGAGCTTGTGGCCGACGGCCATGCACTCCAGCAGGTGGTGCTGGATGTAGAACCAGGCGCCCTGATTCTGCGGCTCGTCCTGCACCCAGACCACCTCGGCGAGCTGCGGGAACTTCTTCAGCTCGGCGGCGAGCGTCTTGTGCGGGAACGGATAGAGTTGCTCGAGGCGCACGATCGCGACGTCGTCGTCGCCGCGCTCGGCGCGCGCGTGCACCAGGTCGTAGTAGACCTTGCCCGAGCAGGCCAGCGCGCGCCTGACCTTGCTGCGGTCGATCGTGCCGGCCTCGCCGATCACGGTGTGGAACTCGCCGCGCGCCAGTTCGGCGATCGGCGCCGCTGCGTCCTTGTGCCGCAGCAGGCTCTTGGGCGTCATGATCACCAGCGGCTTGCGGAACAGCCGGATCATCTGCCGGCGCAGCAGGTGGAAGATCTGCGCCGCGTTGGTCGGCTGCGCGACCTGCATGTTGTTGTCGGCGGCCAGTTGCAGGAAGCGCTCGAGCCGCGCCGACGAGTGTTCAGGGCCCTGCCCTTCGTAGCCATGCGGCAGCATCAGGGTCAGGCCCGACTGCCGGCCCCACTTCACCTCGCCGGAGCTGATGAACTGGTCGATCACCACCTGCGCGCCGTTGGCGAAATCGCCGAACTGCGCCTCCCAGATCACGAGCGCATTGGGCTCGGCCGAGGCGTAGCCGTACTCGAAGCCGAGCACCGCCTCCTCGGACAGCACCGAGTCGATCACCAGGAACGGCGCCTGCTTGTCGCTCACGTGCATCAGCGGCACGTAGGCGCCGGCATCCCACTTCTCGCGGCTCTGATCGTGCAGCACCGCGTGCCGGTGCGAGAATGTGCCGCGGCCCGAATCCTGACCGGTGATGCGCACCGGATAGCCGCTGGCGACGAGCGAGGCGAAGGCCAGGTGCTCGCCCATGCCCCAGTCGACCGGCAGCTTGCCTTCGCCCATCGCGCGCCGGTCGGCGATCACCTTCTCGACCAGCGGGTGCAGCTTGAAGTTCTCGGGGATCGTCGTGATCCGCTCGGCCAGACGCCGCAGTTCGGCCAGCGGCAGCGCGGTGTCGGCCTGGTCGGTCCACTTGCGGTTCAGGAACGGCGACCAGTCGACCGAATACTTGCTCTTGTAATTGGTGAGCACCGGATCGACCGTGTGGCGGCCGGCGTCCATCGCCGCGCGGTAAGCCTTGACCATTTCGTCGGGCTCGTCGGCCTTGAGCGTGCCCTGGGTCAGCAGCTTTTCCGCATACAACCGGCGCGTGCCCGGATGCTGGCCGATTTTCTTGTACATCAGCGGCTGCGTGACCGCCGGCGTGTCCTGCTCATTGTGGCCGAGGCGGCGGAAGCAGACGATGTCGATCACCACGTCTTTCCTGAACTCCTGCCGGTAGTCCATCGCCAGCTGCGTGCACAGGACGACCGCCTCCGGATCGTCGCCGTTCACATGCAGCACCGGCGCTTCGATCATCTTGACCACGTCGGAGCAGTAGCTGGTCGAGCGCACGTCGCGCGGGTCGGAGGTGGTGAAGCCGATCTGGTTGTTGATCACGATGTGCACGGTGCCGCCGGTGCGGTAGCCGCGCGTCTGCGCCAGGTTCAGCGTCTCCATCACCACGCCCTGGCCGGCGAAGGCGGCGTCGCCGTGCACCAGCACCGGCAACACCTGGTCGCGTCGGTTGCCGCCGCGCCGATCCTGGCGCGCGCGCACCGAGCCTTCGACCACCGGGTTGACGATCTCCAGGTGCGAGGGATTGAACGCCAGCGACAGATGCACGGGGCCGCCGGGCGTGGACACGTCGCTCGAAAAGCCGTTGTGGTACTTGACGTCGCCCGCCGGCAGGTCGGACGCCGCCTTGCCTTCGAACTCGGCGAACAGGTCGGCCGGCATCTTGCCCAGCGTGTTCACCAGCACGTTCAGGCGGCCGCGATGCGCCATGCCGATGACGATCTCCTCGACGCCGCGGCTGCCGGCGCGCTGGACCAGTTCGTCCATCGAGGCGATGAAGCTCTCGCCGCCTTCGAGCGAGAAGCGCTTCTGGCCGACGTACTTGGTGTGCAGGAAGCGCTCAAGGCCCTCGGCCGCGCTCAGCCGCTCGAGGATGTGGCGCTTCTTGTCGGCGGCGAAGGTGGGCGTGGCGCGGATCGACTCCAGCCGCTGCTGCCACCAGCGCTTCTCGGCCGGGTCGGAGATGTACATGAACTCGGCGCCGATCGTGCCGCAGTAGGTCTGGCGCAGCGCCTGCACGATCTCGCGCAGCGTCATCTGCTCGGCGCCGAAGTAGGTGTTGGACGCGGAGAACACCGTGTCCATGTCGGCTTCGGTGAGGTCGTAGAACGCCGGCTCGAGCTCCGGGATGCTCGGCCGCTCCTGCCGCTTGAGCGGGTCCAGATCGGCCCAGCGCGCACCGAGGAAGCGATAGGCGGCGATGATCGACTGGACGTGGACCTGCTTGCGTGCCACCGACAGGTCGGTCGGCGCCACCTTCGGCCGCAGGGCGCCGGCCTTGGCGCGCTGCGCGAAGGACTCGACGATCGGCGCATGGGCGACGTCGGGCGATCCAGGCGAGCCGTCGGCCGCCGGCACCAGTTGCATCTGGTCGAAGTAGGCGCGCCACTTGTCGGGCACGCTGCCGGGATTGTCGAGATAGCGCTCGTAGAGCTCTTCGACGTAGGGCGCGTTGCCCCCAAAGAGGTACGAGTTGAGCTGCAACTGCCGCATCATCAGCGTTCACCTTTCCGGGCGCTTCGCCCTTCGGATGCAGGAGGCCTGTCGGTCCTTCCGCGCCCCGGCCAGGCCGGTTGACGGATAGCTGCTCTGCGTTGGCGAGACCCGGTGGTTTCGTCAAGCAAAACGGTCGCCGACGATAGCACGCGAGGTCCCGCGTCCAACGAAGGCGCGAGCCGGCGCGACGCAGCGACCGCTGTCATGCCCGCGGCCGCCCGCTTGCCGCCGCAGCGACAAAGACCCCCGGTCGAATCGATGCCGGGCGTGCAAAAGCGCGCGGACTTGCCGAACATCAAAGCGGCCTTCGCGCAGCGGCGGACAGTCGCGCCTAAGCATGGCGAGCGTTGCCGGAACAAGATCAAGTCCGACCGGCCGCAGGGCGCTCGCCCAGGAGGAAGACAAGAACCATGAGCGCAGACCCGCCGGCGGCGACCTTCGAAGTCGTTGCGCGCGAAGACTTTTCCGAGGTCACTTTCCTGCTCGAGGTCGGGCACCCGCAGATGGCGCGGGCGGCCCGTCCCGGGCAGTTCGTGATCGTCATGGAGCACGAGCACGGCGAGCGCATTCCGCTCACCATCGCCGACTTCGACCGCAGCCGCGGCACGATCACGCTCGTGATCCAGGCGGTCGGCAAGACCACGCGCGAGATGCAGCGCAACTGCACGGTCGGCAGCCGCCTGTTCGCGCTCGTCGGTCCGATGGGCATCCCGAGCCACATCGGCGCCGCGAAGAAAGTCGTGTGCGTCGGCGGCGGCCTCGGTGTCGCACCGGTGTATCCGCAGGCACGCGCCTACAAGGACAGCGGCGCCTACGTAATCGGCGTGATCGGCTTTCGCAACAAGGACCTGATCTTCTGGCGCGACAAGTTCGCGCGCGTGTGCGACGAGCTGATCGTCTGCACCGACGACGGTTCGGCCGGCGTCAAGGGGCTGGTGACCGAAGGCATCCGGCAGTCGATCGCCCGCCACCGCGACATCGACGAGGTGGTGGCGATCGGCCCGCCGATCATGATGAAGGGCTGCGCCGAGGCCACCCGCGCGCACGGCATCCGGACCCTCGTCAGCCTCAACCCGGTGATGGTCGACGGCACCGGCATGTGCGGCGGCTGCCGCGTCAAGGTCGGCGACCAGATCAAGTTCGCCTGTGTCGACGGACCCGACTTCGACGGCCATCAGGTCGACTTCGGCGACCTGATGGCGCGCCTGGTCCGCTACAAGCGCGCCGAGGGCGAGGCGCTGGCCAAGTTCGAGGCGTCGTGCCGGCTGCGCGGCGATCCGGCCGCCGATCTCGAGGCGGCGCTGTTCGCCGAGGATCGACCCTCCACTGACGGCTGAGCCATGCCCGCCAAGAAGAAGACCATCCGCACGATTCCGCAGGAGCGCACGCCGGTCCAGGAGCGTGATCCGGCCGAGCGCGCGCGCAACTTCAAGGAGGTCTCCTGCGGCTACCGGCTCGAGGAGGCGCTGCGCGAGGCCGAGCGCTGCCTGCAGTGCGCCGACGAGCCCTGCGTGCGCGGCTGTCCGGTCGGCATCGACATTCCGGGCTTCATCAAGAAGATCACCGACAAGCACTACCACGGCGCCTACGACATCATCACCGACACCAACCTGCTGCCGTCGATCTGCGGTCGCGTCTGCCCGCAGGAAAACCAGTGCGAAGGCGTGTGCACGGTCGGCGAACCGGGCACCGGGCTCGAGCCGGTAGCGATCGGCCGGCTCGAGCGCTTCGTCGGCGACATGGCGATCGCCGAGGGCTGGGAGAACGTTCCCTACATCGAGCCCAGCGGCTACCGGGTCGGCATCGTCGGCGCCGGTCCCGCGGGCATGGCCTGCGCCGCCGACATGGCCAAGGCCGGCTGCGAGGTCGTGGTCTACGAGGCCTTTCACACGCCGGGCGGCGTGCTCAAGTACGGCATCCCCGACTTCCGCCTGCCGAACGAGGTGATCGACGCCGAAATCGACAAGGTCAGACGCCTGGGCGTGCGCTTCGAGTGCAACACGCTGGTCGGGCGCCTGTTCACGATCGAGCAGATGCTCACCGAGATGGGCTTTCACGCGGTGTTCATCGGCACCGGCGCCGGCTACCCGAGCTTCATGGGCATCCCCGGCGAATCGCTCAACGGCGTGCTCTCGGCCAACGAACTGCTGACCCGCTGCAACCTGATGCGGGCGCGCGACTTTCCCAACTTCGACACGCCGCTGCAGCCGGGCAAGCACGTCGCCGTGATCGGCGCCGGCAACACGGCGATGGACGCGCTGCGCGTGTCGCTGCGTCTGGGCGCCGAGTCGGTGCACTGCATCTACCGGCGCTCGAAGAAGGAGGCGCCGGCGCGCGTCGAGGAAGTCCATCACGCCGCGGAGGAAGGTGTGGACTTCAACTGGCTCACCGCCCCGGTCGAGATCCTCGGCGACGCCGACAACAACGTGCGCGCGCTGCGCTGCGTGAAGATGGAACTGGGCGAGCCCGACGCCTCGGGCCGCCGCAAGCCGGTGGTCGTCGCCGGCAGCGAGTTCGAGTTCGCCTGCGACATGGTCGTGTTCGCGATCGGCACCAACGCCAACCCGATCCTCGGCCAGACCACCAAGCTCAAGCTCAACCAGCGCGGTTATATCGACACCGACGACAACCTCGCCACCTCGATGGCCGGCGTCTACGCCGGCGGCGACATCGTCACCGGTGCCGCCACCGTAATCCAGGCGATGGGCGCCGGACGCAAGGCCGCACGCAGCATGAAGGCCTACCTGGGGCTGCGCGACAGCGAATCGATCTACGCCGCGGCCGCCGACCGGCATCGCTTCGGCGTCGCGCTCGAAGAGCACGGGCTGGCCCGTATCCGCCTCGCCTGAGGTCGCGCTTTGGCACTTGAGGATCCCGTGATGAAAGACCCCGTCGTGCTGGACAGCCCGCCGCAGGCCGCGGCCGGCAGCCGACGCACGCTCACCCTGGCCGAACACATCGTCGAGGTGATCAGCGACTCCGGCGAGGGCGCGCAGCGCTGCGGCCAATCGCTGGCGGCGATCGCCGCGCGCAGCGGCAACGGCATCTGGACGGTGGAGATCATCCCGGCCGAGATCCAGCCGCCGGCGCGCAGCATCGCCGGCGCCAGCGGCATCCGCATCCGCATCGGCTCGCAGCGGGTGACCAACGGCGGCGACGAAACCGACCTGGTGGTGGCCTTCAACGAGCAGGTCCTGCTCGGGCGCGTGCGCGCCGGCGAACTGAAGCCCGGCGCAACCATCCTGCTCGAGAGCATGTGGGCCGAGCACCGCGATCCGGCAATCGCCAAGTCCTATACCGACACGGTCGCGGCGCTGCGCCGGGTCGGCTATCGCGTGTGCGAGATTGCGCTGGAGCGCGAGTGCCGGGCGCTGCTGACCGACGCCCGGCGCGGCAAGAACATGTTCGTGCTCGGCATGCTGTGCAGCATCTACAGCCTGAGCCTGGCGCTCGGCCGCGAGCAGATCGCGCTGATTTTCGGCAAGAAGGACCAGAAGGTCATCGACAGCAACGTGCGCCTGCTGGAAGCGGGTCACGCCTGGGCCGAGGCCAACCTCGACTTCAAGTACCGGATCCCGGCCGAGAAGGCCGAGGTGGCGCAGATCGTCGTCAACGGCAACACGGCGATCGCCCTCGGCGTCGTGGCCTCGGGCATGGACATCTGCGCGATGTACCCGATCACGCCGGCGACCTCGGCGTCGCACTACCTGTCGGAGATCTTCGAGCGCGTCGGCGGCATCGTCCACCAGGCCGAAGACGAGATCGCCGCCTGCGCCTTCGCCATCGGCGCCTCGTATGCCGGCCGCTGCGCGGTGACCATCACCTCGGGACCCGGCTATTCGCTCAAGCAGGAAGGCATCGGGCTGGCGGTGATGGCCGAGATCCCGCTGGTGGTGGTCAACGTGCAGCGCGGCGGACCGAGCACCGGCCAGCCGACCAAGGTCGAGCAGTCCGACCTGCTGACCTCGATCTACGGCAGCCACGGCGACGCGCCCAAGGTGGTGATGGCGGTGACCAGCATCGAGGACTGCTTCTACTCGATGATCACCGCGCGCAAGATCGCCGAGACCTTCAACATGGTGGTCGTGGTCCTGTCGGACGCCAGCCTGGCCACCGCGCAGCAGCCGTTTCCGCGGCCGAGCTTCTCCGAGGACTGGCTGGCGCCGCCGCTCGACCAGACCCCGGTGGCCGAGGGCGCCAAGCCCTACGACTGGGATCCGGTCACCGGCATCGCGCGTCGCTTCGTCCCCGGGCAGGCGGGCGGTGTGCACACGGTGACCGGGCTGGCGCACGACCGCGCCAGCAAGGTCGCCTACGACCCGGCGATCAACGAGGAAGGGCTGCGCATGCGCAGCCTCAAGCTCGCCACCCTGCAGAAGACGCTGAAGACGCCGCCGGTGTTCGGCGACCCCGAGGGCGAATTGCTGGTGGTCGGCTGGGGCAGCACGCAGGGCGTGATCGAAGAGGCGGTGCAGCGTCTGCGCGACGAGGGACTGAAGGTCTCGGCGCTGCAGATGCGCTTCATCCAGCCGATGCCCTCGGGCATCAAGGACATCTTGCGCCGCTTCCGCAAGGTGCTGACGGTCGAGGGCACCTGGGCCGACCGCCCGGCCGAGGACGAAGTCATCGATGCCGAGAACCGCCGCTACGCGCCGCTGGCGATGATGCTGCGCGCACGCACGCTGGTCGATGTCGACTGCTGGACCGAGGCGCGCGGCCAGCCGATCAAGCCGGCCAACGTGGTCAAGGCGATCCGCGCCAGACTCAACCAGGGGAACTAGCCGATGGGCTCAGCGCTGTCCCAGTGCGTGATCAAGCTGCACGAAGAGCACCACCGTCTCGAGGATTACCAGGGCGGCGTGCCGCGCTGGTGCAGCGGCTGCGGCGACAACGCGATCCTCACCGCCGTGCAGCGCCTGTGCCGCGACCAGGATCTCGCCCCCGAACGCACCGTGTTCGTGTCCGGCATCGGCTGCTCGAGCCGCTTCCCGCATTACATGAAGACCTACGGCTTCCACAGCATCCACGGCCGCGCATTGCCGATCGCCCAGGGCGTGAAGATGGCGCGCCCCGAACTGGCGGTGTTCGTCAACACCGGCGACGGCGACTGCTGCTCGATCGGCGCCGCGCACTGGATCCACGCCCTGCGCTACAACATGAACATGACCGTGATCCTGCACGACAACCAGGTCTACGGTCTGACCAAGAAGCAGGCCTCGCCGACCTCGCCGATCGGCCTGAAGAGCAACACCACGCCCTACGGCTCGGTGCTCGAAGCGCTCAATCCGCTGACCGTGACGCTGGGGGTGACCAACGTCTCGTTCGTCGCCCAGGGCGTCGACTGGATGCCGGAGGTGCTCTACGACATCATCGCCCAGGCCTACCGGCACCGCGGCTTGTCCTTCGTGCGCATCATGCAGCGCTGCCCCGAGTGGCTGCCGAAGATGTTCGAACCCTGGCTGCACGATCCGGGCAGGACGCTGCTGCTCACCCACGACGACGGCTTGCAACCCTCGGCGGAGACCAGCCGCGTCTACCGCAACCAGCGCAGCCACGATCCGAGCAACATCCACCAGGCGCGCGAGATCGCCTCCGCCAGCGAGGTGATCCCGGTCGGCATCCTCTACCGCAACCCGCAGGTGCCTTGCTACGAGGATCTGCGCGGCGCCGGTCGGCCGCGCACGGCCGAAGCGATCCGCGCCGGCCTCGAGGCCGAGTTCGACAAGGTCACGATCTGGCCCGACGAAGCGGCCGCCCCGCTGCGCGCCGCCTGAACCACCGCCACGCCGCCGCTCGCGCCACCATCGACATGGTCACCAAGTTCCAGGACCAGTTCGTCTTCCACCTGACCGGCAAGCCGGACGGCGACCATCTGCTGCCGGTCGACGCCGGCCTGCGCCCGGCGCTGCTCGCGCCGTACCGCGACCTGACCCGACTGCGCTACGACTATCCGCTGCTGCTGGTCGACGACCCGGTGCAGTCGGACTACGCGCTTGCGCTCAGCGATCTCGTCAACCGAGTGCTGGCGCAGACGGCACCGCGCGGCGTCGACGGCGAGCGCCTGCGGCGCCTGGTTCTGCGCCTCGAGCGCGAGCTGCGCTCGCTGCTGGCCGCCGGCGCCCACGGCCGCCTGATGCAGCTTTGGCGGCAGGCGGCGGTGGGCGTCGCCGGCGACGACGAGGCGGCGCAGATGCTGGCGCGCGTCACCGGGTCGCTGCGCATCGACGGCGAGCTGGTCGACTGCGACGCGGCGTTGCCGGCGCGCCTGATCCGCCACGCCTGGCGCACGGTGCACGCCGAGAAGGCGCGCGAGTTCCGCGCCTTGCTCGACCGCCTGCTGCGCAAGCTCGCCGACATCGAACGCGCCGCCTTCGTCCGCTCGGCCGCCGGCCGCCAGCCGCAGGCACTGCGCAGCGCGGTCGGGGCGCTGCACGGCGACAGCTTCGACTTCGACACGATGTCGCGCCTGGTCGCGCGTCGCGCGCCGCAGGAAGACCTGCCGGCCTCGCGCCGCCAGCGCATCGCCCGCGTGCTGCGCACGCTGCGCAGCCAGAACTTCTACCCCGACGCCGGCGCCGGGGAGGCCGGCGCGCCGGCGCTCGAGTTCGAGTTCGCCGACTGCGCCAGCGCTGCCGCCGCCTACCGCGAACGGCTGCCGCAGCTCGCCGAGCTGGTCAAGGCGATCGCGATCGCCGAACTCGAGGTCGCCGGCGCCTATGTCGAGTCCGAGCACGACGCCTTCTTCGAGCGCTACGACGTCGACGCCCTGACCCCGGCCGACCTGGCGCAGTTTCCCGACTACCTCGTGTGCATCGACGCCGGCCGCAGCGAGGCGGCCGAGAACGCCGGACTCATGGGCCTGCTGTCGGCCGGCCTGCCGCTGAAGGTGCTGGTGATCGCCGCCGACCTGCTCGAGGAAACCTCGCTCAGCACCGGCCGTTATGCCTTCGGCGTGCGCAGCGCGCGCCTGGCGACCACGGCGATGGCGCTCGGCGGCATGTTCGTGCTGCAGTCGGCCAGTTCCAACCTGGTGGCCCTGCGCGAACGCGTGCGCCACGGCATGCGCTGCCGCGAGCCGGCGCTGTTCAGCGTCTACGCCGGCGCGCCGGCCGCGGCCGCGACCGATCCGCATACCGCCGCGCGGGTCGCGGCGCTGAAGGCGGCGCTGGCCGAGGCGGTGGAGGAGCTCGGTTCGATCCGCGACCTGATCGCCCGCCACCTCCGCCGGCGCGGTTGACTTCGCGCCGCG
>Ga0208610_100361_pt1 | contig 16894 bp, 16 predicted proteins | sample SubbioR11Jul_8A2_FD_184815 | JGI IMG/M metagenome (GOLD analysis project Ga0208610, IMG submission 184815) | Serpentinite rock and fluid subsurface biosphere microbial communities from McLaughlin Reserve, California, USA - CR11Jul_8A2 (SPAdes) | ecosystem: Environmental > Terrestrial > Deep... | reverse complement strand
GGGAACGCGAGCCGGTGGCGGCCGAAGCTTACAGGCGCGCCGGTCGAAACGGCGGCGTCGCCACGCGGTCTGGATACGGCTGCGTCAGCGCAGACGCGCCGACGATTGAGACACGCGGCGCGGCTGGCCGCGTGCAGTCCGGTGAGGTGGCCTGTGACAGCCGCCGACGCCGGCGGCGTGCCTCAGGCTGTGGCGCCTTCCAGGCAGCCGCGCGGCGCCGGCACTGCGGACCGCTGCAGGACCCGCGCCAGCACCTCGGGCACCTCGAACAGCGCGCGGTTGTCGATGCGGGCGACGTTGGCCTTGAACTCGGGCAGGCGTTGCAGCACCGTGCGCACAGCGGCGCCGACTTTGCGGTGCGAGGGCACCACGAGGCCGAGGCCGTTGTCGAGCACCCAGTCGGCGTTGTAGCGCTCCTGCGGCATCGTCCAGGCATTGCGGATCGTGATCACCGGCAGGCCCTGCTGGACCGCCTCGCTGAGGCTGCCCGGACCCGGCTTGCCGACGAAGAAGTCGGCCAGTTGCATGTAGTGGTGCACCTGCGGCGTGAACTCGACGATGAGCCGTGCGGCGCGCGCCGGGCGCCGGCGCAGCGCCTGCGCGAGCGCGCGGTTGTGACCGCACAGCAAAATGAGCTGCACGTCGTCGAGCTGCCGCGCCAGCGTGCGCATCGCCGCCGAGCCGTGGCCGCCGAAGAGCACGACGCCGATCGGCCGGCGCGGATCGAAGCCGAGCCGCGCGCGCTCCTGGTCGCGGTCCGGCAGCGGCGGCGCATGGAACTCGGGCCGCAGGATCATCCCCGACACGCGATGCACCTGCGCCGGCGGGCAGCCCTGCGCCAGCGCCTGCGCCTGCGCGCGCGGCGTGCCGCAGACCACGTGCTGCGGCGTGCCTGGCTCGACCCAGAAGCTGGGCGGCGTGTCGGCCAGATCGGTCATCACGGTGACGAAGGGCACGCCCGGCAGCGCCGCGTTCAGGCTCGCGACCAGCGCGCGGTTGAAGTGCGGGATCAGCGAGACCACGAGGTCGGGCTCGCGGCGCAGCCAGTAGTCGCGCAGCCGCTCGACCAGCAGGCCGTGGCCGAGCCGGATCGACGCCTGCAGCAGCTTCAGCTCCTGCGCCATGCCGGCGGTCCAGCCGCGCGCCAGGCGCTTGTTGTAGAGATCCTCGGGCGCGAAGCCGCACAGGCGGCGGAACTGCTGCGTCGGATCGAGGATCTCGAACAGGTTGGCGCAGCCCACGTTCCAGTCGGGCCGCCGCTCGGCGAGAACGGCTTCGAGTGCGCGCGTGGCGGCGCGATGACCGCCGCCGGCGTTGAAGTAGATCAGCGCGACCGAGGTCATCGACCGGCTACGCCTAGGCCGCAACGACGCGCCGGTGGCCGCTGCCCGGCAGCGTCCGCAGCGTGTTGCCGACGGTCGCCGTGTAGGTCCTGCTGAACACCGTGCTGACGTAGCGCCACTCGGCGCGGCACTCGGCCGCGGTGGCGGTGAGCAACAGGTAGCCGCGCCGGCTCGTGTCGGCGTAGACGAGCGGGTCGATCAGCGCTTCGAGCGCGCGCGCGAAGGCCGCCGGGTCCTCGGCCGGGAAGATGGCCTCGAAGCCCGGCGACGACACCGACGCGGTGGCGAACTCGACGCCGACCGCGTTGCCTTGCGCATCGGCCAGGTCGTTGGCCCAGGCGTTGTGCGTGTCGCCGGCGAGCACGACCAGGTTGCGGTTCAGCTCGCGCGCGGTGCCGAGCACGGTCTCGCGCTGCATCGCATAGCCGTCCCAGGCGTCGAGGTTGTACGGGATCGACGGCGCCCGCAGGATCGTCAGCTCCTGCGGCGTGAGCGTCTGCGGCGCGGTCTGCGCCTTGTGCGCCAGCGCCGCGTAGCCGGCGACACTGATCTGCTGGAACAGGATCGGCGCCGGCACGTTCATGCGCGCCATCAGCACCTGCTGTCCGAGCACCTGCCAGGTCGCGCTCGATCGGGCAAGCTGGTTTTGCAGCCACGCGGTCTGCTCGGCGCCGAGCAACTGGCGCGCCGGATTGCCGACCGCGGCCGCGAAGGCCGCCGCGTTCAGGCCGGTCGGCGTGAGGAAATTGGCGTAGCTGAGCTGCTCGTCGCGGCCGACAAGCCGCGTGTCGAGCATGTGCAGCGACAGCAGCGTGCCGAAGTCGAAGCTGCGGAAAATCCGCTCGGGCCGGCCCGGCTGCACCTCGCGGATCGGCAGCCACTCGTAGTAGGCGCGGATCGCCGCCGCGCGCCGCGCGGCCCACTCGCCCTCGGTGGCGGGCTGGTGGTTCTCGGCGCCTTCGCGCCAGGCGTTGTTGGCGGTCTCGTGGTCATCCCAAACGGCAATCAGCGGCACCTTCGCGGTCAGCGCCTGCAGGTCGGGGTCGCTGCGGTACTGCGCGTGGCGGCGGCGGTAGTGCGCCAGCGTCAGCAGTTCGGCGTCGGGCTCGGACAGGCGGTCGAGCTCGGCCGCGCGCTGCGAGGCGTAGCCGCCGCGGTCGTACTCGTAGATGTAGTCGCCCAAGTGCACGGCGGCGTCGAGGTCGTCGATGCGCGCGGCATCGGCGTAGGCGTTGAAGTAGCCGGCCGGATAGTTCGAGCAAGAGAACACCGCGAGCTTGACCGCGCGCGCGGCGCCGGCCAGCAGCGGCGGCAGCGTGCGCGTGCGGCCGACCGGCGAGGCCAGATCGCGGCCGATGAAGCGGTAGTAGTAGGTGGTGCCGGCGCGCAGCCCGTCGACGTCGACCTTGACCGTGTAGTCGCGCTCGGGCAGGGCGAAGGCCACGCCGGTGCGGACCCGGCGCCGGAACTGCGGCTCGAGCGCAACTTCCCAGCGCACCGGGATGCGCCTGAGCTGCTCGAGCTCGCCGGCCAGGCGCGGGTTCTTGCGCGCCTCGGCCTCGGCCGCGGCGAGGTTGGCGAGCGCTTCGGCCGACGGCGAAATGCGCGTCCACAGCATCACGCGGTCGGCCAGTGGATCGCCGCTGGCCACGCCGTGGGTGAAGTCGGCGCCGCCGAAGAAGCAGCCGGAAAGCGACAGGCTGCCCCAGGTGGCGGCACCGCCGGCGGCGACCAGGCGCAGGAAGCCGCGGCGCGGCTCGATCGCGGCGTCGGCAGAGACGAGGGGGTTCGGTTCGGTCATCTTCGCGCTCCTTGGACGGTGGCGCGAAGGCTGCTGCGCCGATGCGTCAGCGCGATGACAGCGGCGCGCAGCGCGAGTCGAGGAACGGCACGGCGCATGCTAAAAGAGTCGCGAAGCGCTGGACCGAAAACGATGCCGTTTGTCGTGACGGACCAGCAGTCAGCGAAAGTGATTCGTGACGGCGACTCCACTGTCGGCCCTGCAAGAGCTGCCGCTGGCGCAGGCGATCCGCGCCTCGGTCTGGGCCTTTCCGCTGCTCGAGATCGTTCACATCGCCGCTCTTGCGGCGATGGTCGGTTCGGTGCTGATGGTCGAGCTGCGGGTGTTCGGCCTGGGGCGCGCGCTGCCGCTGCCGGCGCTCGGGCGGCTCGGCGCCGCGGTCGGCGTGACGGCGTTCGTCGTCATCGTTGCCAGCGGCAGCCTGCTGTTCCTGTCGGACGCGGCCGGCTATGCGGGCAATCGCGCGTTCGTGGTGAAGCTGGTGTTGATCACCGCCGCGGCGGCCAATATGGTGGCGTTTCACGCGCGCGGCTCGCTCGAACGCGCCGACCGCGTGGCCAAGCTTCAGGCGGCGGCGTCGCTGCTGCTGTGGCTGGCGGTGATCGCCGCCGGCCGTCTGATCGCCTACGTGTAGAAGGAGTGGACATGAAGCGTCGCGGAATTCTGGTTGCGGCACTGGCGCTGGGCGCTTTGCCGGCGCGCGCCCATCACGGCTGGTCGAGTTTCGATCAGCAGCAACCGCTGTACCTCGAGGGTCGGGTGCGCAGCGTGCAGTGGCGCAATCCGCACGCGGGACTGGTGCTCGAGGTGGGCACGCTGGCGCTGCCGGCCGACCTGTCGCAGCGCCGGCTGCCGGCGCAAGCGCAAAGCGTCGACGCGGCGGCGATCCTCGCCCGGGTCCGTCTGCCGGCGGCGCCGGCCGGCGACTGGGAAATCGAACTGGCGCCGCTGTCGCGCATGGAGGCGTGGCAGATCGCACCGCTGAAGGCAGGCGATCGGGTCGAGCTGATCGGCTACGCCGGCGTGCCCGGCCGGCCGCGGCTGATGCGCGCCGAGTACCTGATCGTCGACGGCCGCGCCTACGGCCTGCGCTCGGCACCGCTGCGCTGAGCGCGGCGCTTACTTGCGGCTGCGCGCGGCAACCGAGTCCCAGTCGATGCCGCGCCGCGCCGCCATCGCGCGACCGATTTCTTTCAGGTCGCGCGCGCGCAGCACGCGCTTGAGCGCGGGCGCGAGCACGCCGTCCTCGATCTCGATGTGGGCGCGGTACTTGGAGACGAACAGCATGATCTGCACCTCGTCGAAGTGCGGATCGTTGCCGGCCTCGATGCGCTGCAACTGCGCGCGCAGCGTCTGATACAGGTCGTGCATCTCGCGGTGGTCGGCGAGCAGCGAGTCGATCGTGGCCGCGATCGGTGCTGCCGCGGGATCGGCCTGCGCGCGCAGCTTCTCGAGCAGGCGCGGAAACAGGTCGACTTCCTCGTCGTCGTGGTGGCGCGGCGCGGCCTCGTCGAAGTAGCGGCGGATCGAGGCCGCGGTCACCTTCGCGTCCTTGCCGATCGGGTGGTGCTTGAGGTGGTCGACCAGCCGCTGCAGCAGCGCGTTCATGCGCGCGATGCGCTGGTGGCAATCGAGCCACATCTGCAACGGCCGGTCGTAGCCGGCAGTCGGAGGGTTGAAGCCGATGCGGGAGACGGCGTTCATCGGTGGGCCTGCGTTCGGTTGCGAGCTGCGGGCGCGCGGCCTGCGGTCGCGACCGGCGGCGCCGTGCGTAAGGCGCAGTTGAGGGCAATCGCAGCCGGCCGTGTTTGAGCGGCGTCAACGCGCCGCGTGACGGCCGGACGCAGGCGCGGGGCTCAGGCGGTGGCGTTCGCGCTGCGCGCCAGCGGCGCGAGTGCGTTCGCCACGCCGGCGCTGACGCCGGACAACAGATGGTCGATCAGTTCGCGCACCGGCCGGATTTCGGTGCCGAAGGGCAGGCGGCCGTCGCCGCGGAAGAACAAGCCGGTCTTGACGTCGCCGCGCAGCGCGGCGGCAAGCTGGTGGTCGATGCAGAACTGACCGAACTTGGCGATGCCGTCGCGCAGGCCGCACTGCGCCAGGCAGTCGAACACCATCGTGCAGCGCGCACGCGGCGTGCCGCGCAGTGCGACCTTGGCCTGCAGCTTGGCCTCGACCTTCAGGTAGGCCTCGAGCCAGGGTGTGCGCACCGCGCGCGCCGGCAGCCCGGCCACGCTCTGGAACTCGACGAGGTCTTCGGGCCGGGCACCGGCCAGTACGCGCTTGAACTCCGGGTGCGCGTCGCCTTCTTCGGTCACGGCAAAGGCGGTGCCGACCTGCACCGCCGAGGCACCGAGCGCGAACAGCTCGCGCACCCGCTGCGGCGAGTTGATGCCGCCGGCGGGGATCAGCGGCAGGTCTTCGGCGCCGATCGAGCGCAGCAGCGCGCGCGCCTCGGGCAGCACGTTCTCGAACTCGAAGCGCGGGTCGTCGAGATCGGCGATGCGCGCCGCGCCGAGGTGGCCGCCGGCGTGCTTCGGGTGCTCGACGACGATCGCGTCGGGCAGCCGACCCTTGCGCTCCCATTTCTTCAGGATCAGGCTGATGCCGCGCAGATCGGACAGGATCGGCACCAGCGCCACGCGCGGATGCTCGGCGGTCAGCTCGGGCAGATCGAGCGGCAGGCCGGCACCGACGACGATCGCATCGATACCGCTCTTGCACGCCTGGCGCACGTAGGCCGCGTACTCGGTCACCGCGCGCATCACGTTGACCGCCAGCACTCCGGCGCCGGCGGCGATGCGGCGCGCGGCGCCGATCTCGCGGTCGAGCGCTTCCAGGTTGGCGGCGTTGATCTTGTCCCTGGCGTCGGCGCCGGTGCCGATGCGCGACGTGCGCGCCATCAGATCGGGGTGATGACGGCGCAGATCGACCGAAGCGATCGTTCCCACCGCGTTCAGGCTGGCGACCGTGCCGGCCAGGCGATGTGCGGACACGCCCACGCCCATGCCGCCCTGGACGATTGGCAGCAGCTCGCGCCCGGCGAGCTTGAGCGGCGGCAACGGCGGCAGGGCCGGCTGCGAATTCGGCTGGGCCGCTGCGGCCTCGTAGGGTTCGAATGGCATATGCACTTTCGCCGGCCGCGAAGGCAGCCATGAGGCCAAAGCTTAGCTTGGCGGTCAGCGCGCGGCCAGCGTTTGCGCAGGATCAAATCACTCCGCCTGGAGTAGTCGATCGCGGCACCGTTTGGGACGTTCTCGGCTTGCGCGCAGCGAGCGCTTCGCGTCTGATGCGAACGCTGGCGTGTGCGAGCGCGCGCGCCGCGTTTCAACTCACATCGAAGCTCGAAGCGCGTCCGCAGTGGCCGGGAGGGCCGGACGCGCAAAGGGCTCAGGAGACACGGCGATGTACGAACACCCCCTGCGCGCCGTCATGGACCGGCGCAAGCTCGTCAAGTGCGCACCCACGACCACGGTGGCTGAGGCGGCGCGGCGCATGGCCGAAGTCGGCATCGGCGCCGTGCTGGTGCTCGAAGCCGGCCACCTGGTCGGCATCTTCACCGAGCGCGACGCGGTGTTCCGCGTGATCGCGCGCGGCCGCCCGGTCGACACCACGCCGCTGGCCGAGGTGATGACGGCGCCGCCGCTGACGCTCGGGCCGGAGGCACGCTTCGGCACGGCGCTGGCGCTGATGCACAAGCACGGCTTCCGCCACGTGCCGGTGGTCGACGAGGGCAAGCTGGTCGGCATGGTGATGGCGCGCCAGGCGCTCGACCCGGAACTCGAGGACTTCGTGGTCGAAGCGCGCCGGCGCCAGCATTTCGACCCGGCGAAAGAACACTAGAAGTTGAACCCGCGGCTAACTTCGACGTCGACCATCCAGGCGACCATGCCGTAGTTCTTCGAGTACTTGGCGAACAGGGTGTCGATCACCCGCTGCGCGCGCTCGGCTTCGCACAGCACTTCGAAGCGCACGTTGCTCGACGGCGCCCAGCGCGCGTCCTGCTCGCCGCGCGCGCCGCGGCCGCGCACGTCGGCCACCGAGTAGCCCTTGGCGCCGATCTCGTCGATCAGGTCGCGCGCGATCAGGCGTTCGAGCGCGGCCTCGCAGACGATCGTCACCAGCTTTACGCCTTGATGCTGCATTGCTTGCCTCCCTGAGCCTGGGCCGCCGTCGCGCCTCAGCGCAACGGCCACAGCTCCAGGATGCGCGCCGACGGCGCGTGCACCAGTTGCGCGAACTGGTGATACAGCGGAATGCCGACCAGGACGTTGAACGGGAATGTGACACCGAGCGCCGCGCCCATCGACAGCGCCGGATTGGCCTCGGGAATCGCGATGCGCATCGCCGCCGGCGCGGCGATGTATGAGGCGCTCGCGTACAGCACCGCCAGCAGCATCGTGCCGCCGGGCGAAAGACCGAGCCAGTAGCCGACCAGCGCGCCGCCGACGCCGGAAACCACCGGCATGGCGATGCCGAAGCCGACCAGGAACAGGCCGGCCTGGCGCAGGTCGCCGATGCGGCTGGCGGTGATCAGTCCCATCGCCAGCAGGAACAGCGACAGGAAGCCCTTGAACATGCCGCCATAAAAGTCGGTCAGCGCGTCGGCGCCCTCCCGGCCCGAGATCCAGCCGATCAGCAGCGCGCCGACCAGCAGCACGATTGCCTTGCCGGCGAGCACCTCGTGCGCGAGCGTGTGCCACGGCGTGTCGCGGCTGATGCCCTTGGCGAGCAGGACGCCCATCATCAGCGCCGGAAACTCCAGGAACACGAGCAGCACCGTCAGGTAGCCCTCGAAGGGAATACCCAGTCGCGTCAGGTACGAGGCGCCGACGGCGAAGGTGACCACACTCACCGAGCCGTAGTGGGCGGCGATCGAGGCGGCGTCGGGGCGCGGCAGGCGGCCGATCGAACGCAGCACCTGATAGGCAACGAGCGGCGTGCCCAGGCTCATCAGCACCGCGGCGGCGATGGTCCAGGCGAGCGCCGGCGTGGCCGACTGCGACAGCTCGACACCGCCCTTCAGGCCGATGGCGATCAGCAGGTAGATCGACAGCACGTCGACCAGACCGCTCGGCAGCTTGAGATCCGAGCGCATCAGGCCGGCGGCGAGGCCGAGCACGAAGAAGCCGACGACCGGGTCGATGACCATGAGAGGGTGGGATGCGCGCGGGCCGGAGGTGGGGCGCGATCTGCGTCGCTTGGGCCAAGGCGCCGACGCAGTATGCGCGCGTTCACCGGCGCGAGCCAAGGCACCGGCGCTTGATCCGGCGCAAGGAAGTTCGCAGGCGAGCGCGCGAAGCTGCGCGCCACTTCGCGCGCGCGCCGGAACACTAGAATTCGCGCGTGCCTTGTTGCGGCCGCGCGCCAGCCCGGTGCGCGACCTTCCCCGTCCGGCGATCGATGCCCACCGACCCTGCTGCGCGCAAGCCCGAACTCGTCTGCCCGGCCGGCTCGCTGCGCGCGCTCACGGTGGCGGTCGACGCCGGTGCCGACGCCGTCTACCTGGGGCTGAAGGACGCGACCAACGCGCGCAACTTCGCCGGCCTGAACTTCGACCTGGCGGCGATCCGCGAGGGCATCGCCTACGCCCGCCGCCGCGGCCGCAAGGTACTGATGGCGCTTAACACCTTCGCCGACGCGCGCGACACCGCACCGTGGCGGCGCGCGGTCGACGCCGCCGCCGAGCTCGGCGTCGATGCGCTGATCGCCGCCGACATCGCCGTGCTCGCCTACGCCGCGCGCACGCATCCCGAGCTGCGATTGCACCTGTCGGTGCAGGCGAGCGCGACCAACTACGAGGCGATCGAGTTCTACCGCAGCCGCTACGGCATCCAGCGCGCGGTGCTGCCGCGCGTGCTGACGCTGTCGCAAGTCGCGCACCTGATCCGCCATACGCGCGCCGAGATCGAGGTCTTCGGCTTCGGCAGCCTGTGCGTGATGGTCGAGGGCCGCTGCCACCTGTCGAGCTACGCCACCGGCCAGTCGCCGAACAACTTCGGCGCCTGCTCGCCGGGCGGCCACGTGCGCTGGGAGGAGCGCGCCGGCGGCGTCGACGCGCGCCTGGCCGGCATCCTGATCAACCGCTATGCGCCGCACGAAGCGCGCGCCTACCCGACGCTGTGCAAGGGCCGCTTCGCGGTCGGCGAGGCGGGCCGGATCGGCTACGCGATCGAAGAGCCGACCAGCCTGAACACGCTGCCGATCCTGCCCGAGCTGATCGACGCCGGTGTGGCGGCGGTGAAGATCGAGGGCCGGCAGCGCAGCCCGGCCTATGTCGAGCAGGTGACGCGCGTCTGGCGCGCGGCGATCGACGCCGCCTGGGCGGCGCGCGGCCGCGCCGCCGGCTACGCGCCGGCGCCGGCCTGGGGCGCCGTGCTCGATCGCCTGTCCGAGGGCCAGCAGCACACGCTCGGCGCCTACGCGCGGCCGTGGAAGTAGCGCCGGCAATCGCGCCGCGCGCCGCCTGAACATGAGCGAGACGATGCGCTTCGCACTATCCGTCGGCCCGGTGCTCGCCTACTGGCCGCGCGCGCGACTGATCGAGTTCTACGCCCAGGTGGCCGACTCGCCGGCGCAGTCGGTGACGCTGGGCGAAGTAGTTTGCTCGCGCCGGCGCGAACTGCGCAGCGATGATTGGATCGATCTGGCGCGCGATCTGGCCGCCGCCGGCAAGGAAGTGCTGCTGGCCACGCAGGCGCTGATCGAGTCCGAGGCCGAGCTGCGCACGCTGCGACGCCTCGCCGCCTGCGACGAGTTCATGCTCGAAGCCAACGACGCCGCCGCAGTGCGGCTCGCGGCCGCCGCCGGCCGCCCGTTTGCGCTCGGCCCGCACGTCAACGTCTACAGCGCCGATGCGCTGGCTGAGTACGCGGCGCTCGGCGCTTGCCGCTGGGTGCCGGCGGTCGAGCTGCCGGTCGAGGCGGTGGCGGCGATCGGCGCCGCCGGCACCGCTGACGCCGAGGTGTTCGCCTTCGGCCGCCTGCCGCTGGCGATCTCGGCGCGCTGCTTCACCGCGCATCACTACGGCTTGAAGCGCGACGAATGCGGCTGGCGCTGCCTCGAGCACCCGGACGGGCTGCTGCTGCGCACGCAGGAGGGCGAGGACTTCCTCGCGCTCAACGGCCTGCAGACGCTGTCGGCACGCGTGCAGTGCCTGCTCGGCTGGCGCCGGCAACTGCTGGCAGCCGGGATCGCGCGCCTGCGGCTGTCGCCGGTGGCCGAGGGCTTTGCGCAGGTGCTGGAAGTCTTCGAGCGCGTGTTCAACCGCGGCGCCGACGCCGCCGCTGAACTGGAAGCGCTGCGCGCGCTGCCGCTGCCGGGCGCGCTCGCCGACGGCTACGCGCGCCGCGCCCCCGGCCACAGCGCGCTTGCGGCCTGAACTGCCGACGATGAGAACGCGATGAAAACTGCCGCCGAATCCCCCTTGGGCCTGCCGCTGCCGGCGCCGCTGGCGGCGCTGCTGGGCGTGGCGCTGGATGGTGCGCGGCGCATCGTCGAGCGGCTGCCGCCGCAGCCGCCGTCGTTCGTGCTGGCGCACGCGCTGAATCGCGCGCTGCTGCCGCGGCTGGACCCCGAGGCACGGACCGCACTGGCGCAGTGCGTGGTCGAGATCCGCGTGACTGACCTCGGCCTGCGGCTGCGCCTGATCCTGACCGACACCGGCTTCGCAGTCGCCGCGGCCGACGCGCCGGCGGCGCTGCGCATCACCGCGCCGGCGGCTTCGTTCTATGCGCTGGCGACCGGGCGCGAGGACGCTGACACGCTGTTCTTCGAGCGCGCGCTGGTCATGGAAGGCGACACCGACTACGGGCTGCGGCTGAAGAACACGCTCGACGCGATCGGCCCGCTCGATCCGCTCGACCTCCTGCTGCCGCCGGCGCGGCGCTGAGGATCCGCGCCGCGGCCGCTTTCAGCTTGCCGGTTCGTCGGCGGCGTCGAAGTCGATGCCTTCGATGCGCGCGGCGCCGGCCAGTTGCTGCAGGTAGTGGCGCAGCGCGGTGGCGAAGGCCTGCTGGCGCAGCGACTGCGCCACCGCGCCGCGCACCGCTTCGAACGGCGGCGTCGAGCCGGGCGCGCGCTCGAGCACCTCGACCACGTGCAGGCCGAAGCGACTGTGTACCAGTCGCGGCAGCACGCCGACCGCGGGATGGCCGAAGACCTCGCGCGCGAACTCGGGCGCGCAGTCGGAGGCCCGCAGCCAGCCGAGGGCGCCGCCGTCGGCGCCGCTCGGGCAGTTGGATAGCTCGCGCGCGGCGGCGGCGAAGCGCGCGTCGCAGTGCTCGCGGCCGGCGGCGCGCAGGTCGATCAGGCAGGCTTCGGCACGCTCGCGCAGGGCGTTGATGTCGACGCCCGGGGTGACCGCGAATAGCACGTGGCGCAGCCGCGCCCGTTCGCCGCTGGCGTAGCGCGCGGCGTGGGCGGCGTAGTGGCGGCGGCAGGTGGCCTCGTCGGGCTCAGGCTGCGCCAGTTCGCGCTCGAGCAGAGTTTCGATCGCAGCCGCCGCGGCTTCGCTGATCACGCCGGCTGCCGGCGGCGGATCGTCGGTCGCCAGCAGGCCCAAGCCGATCGCGCGCTGGCGCAACAGCTCGGTGCACACGCGCTGGCGCAGTTCGCCCGGCGCCAGCAGCTCGGCGGCATGGTTGACCGGCACGCCGTTGACGCGCGCCAGGGCGACGCTGCGCCGGGCGTCGAGCGCGCTCATGGCGCGGTCGGCGCGCGGCCGGGCTGGTTCTGGCCGGCGGGCACGTTCATGCGGCGCGAGCGCACGAGCTGGTAGGGCCGAAACACGTAGGCGAGGGTGGCCAGTCCGCTCCACACGTGCACGAGGCGGCTGAACGGGAACAGCAGGAAGATCAGCATGCCCAGCAGCATGTGCAGCTTGCTCACCAGAGAGACCCCGGCCAGCAGCTCGACGTTGGGCTGGAAGACGACGATGCTCTGCAGGTACTTCGACAGGGCCAGCATCTCTCCGACCTCGGCCGCGGGGTAGCGCGCGAGCAGCAGCGTCGACAGGCCGAGCGCGAGCTGCACCCAGAGGATGATCAGGATCGCCAGGTCGGTGCGATGGCTGGTCAGGCGGATGCGCGCGTCGAACATGCGCCGGTACAGCAGGATCGTCAGGCCGACGAAGCAAGCGGCGCCGGCGATGCCGCCGCTGACGTTGGCCACCACCTTCTTCGACTCGGGGCTGATCAGCCAGGCGTAGGCCCATTGCGGCGTGAGCAGGCCGAACAGGTGGCCGACGAACAGGAACAGGATGCCGGCGTGAAACAGGTTGCTCGCCAGACGCATGCCGTCTTTGCGCAGCAGCATCGACGAGTCGCTCTTCCACGTGTACTGGTCGCGGTCGTAGCGGGCGAGGCTGCCCATCAGGAACACGGCCAGGCAGAGGTAGGGAAAGATCGCGAACAGGAAGGTGTTGAGGGCGTTCATGCGCGGGACTCCTCAGGCGGCGCGCGGCTGGGTCGCGCCGGACGCAGCGGGGCGGACGATGTGGATCGGTTGCGGCTGGCCGGGCCGGCTCTGGCCGGCGGTTGAGCAGCCGCCGAAGGCGGGCGGCTCTTCCCAGGTCTGGTCGAGCGGCGGCTCGTCGGCCAATGCCACCGGCTCGGCGCGCTCGCCGGCGAGGTCGAGCACGGCGGCGAGCACGCTGGCGTAGCCGCTGCCGCGCTTGAGCAGGGCGCTGAAGATCGCGCGCACGACGTGCGCAATCTCGCGCAGGAACTCGCGCGCCTCGCGCGCCGGCTGCGTGCTCGCGTACTCGAGCGCCACCGGCAGGTAGTCGGGCAGTTCGCCCGCCACCAGTCGCAGACCGGCGCGCTCGTAGGTCTGCGCCAGGTCGATCATCGCCGGGCCGCGGTCGCGGCTGTCGCCGTGCACGTGCTCGAACAGGTGCAGCGAGTTCTGGCGGCCGCGGTCGAAGATCTCGACGTATTCGGCCTCGGCGCGCAGCGCCGGCAGCGCGCCCAGGCGCGCGGCCAGCGTCTCGAGCTCGGCCAGGCGCGCCGGCGGTAGCGCCGCCTCGGCGCGCAGCGCCTCGGCCAGCGCGGGAAGTGCGGCGCGCAGCTCGGCGTCCGGATAACGCAGCAGCCAGGCGAGTGCGCGCAGCGTGTGCGCCATTTTCGGCGCCGGGGAGTCGAACAGTCCCATGGCTAGACCTCCGCCTTGATCGGGATCGTGCGCTTCTTCTCGCTGCCGAACAGGCTCGTCTCGGTCACGCCCTCGCTGCAGCCGTTACCGAACGAGAAGCCGCAGCCGCCGCGCACGTTGAAGGCGTTCTCCGCGTACTCGCGGTGCGTGCTCGGGATCACGAATCGGTCTTCGTAGTTGGCGATCGCCATCACGTGGTACATCTGGCGCACCTGCGCTTCCGACAGGCCGACCTGCTGCAGCGCTGCCAGGTTCGGCTTGCGTTCGACGTGCACGCCGCGCTGGTAGGCGCGCATCGCCAGCATCCGTTCCAGCGCCCGCACCACCGGCTGCGTGTCGCCGGCGGTCAGCAGGTTGGCCAGGTACTTGACCGGGATGCGCAACTGGCGCACGTCCGGGATCTCGCCGTTGGTGCCGACCTCGCCCGCCTGCGCCGCGGCCTGGATCGGCGACAGCGGCGGCACGTACCAGACCATCGGCAGCGTCCGGTATTCGGGGTGCAGCGGCAGCGCCACCTTCCAGTCCATCGCCATCTTGTAGACCGGGCTGGCGCGCGCCGCCTCGAGCCAGGCGTCGGGCACGCCGTCGGCCTGCGCCTGGGCGATCACCTTCGGGTCGTTCGGGTCGAGGAAGAGATCGAGCTGCGCCTGGTACAGATCGGCGTCCTTCTCGACGCCCGCGGCGCGCGCGATGCGGTCGGCGTCATAGAGCAGCACGCCGAGGTAGCGGATGCGGCCGACGCAGGTCTCCGAGCACACGGTCGGCTGGCCGGCCTCGATGCGCGGGTAGCAGAAGATGCACTTCTCGGCCTTGCCGCTTTTCCAGTTGTAGTAGATCTTCTTGTACGGGCAGCCGGAAACGCACATGCGCCAGCCGCGGCACTTGTCCTGGTCGATCAGGACGATGCCGTCCTCCTCGCGCTTGTAGATGCTGCCGCTCGGGCACGAGGCGACACAGGACGGGTTCAGGCAGTGCTCGCACAGGCGCGGCAGGTACATCATGAAGGTGTTCTCGAAGCGGCCGTAGATCTCCTTCTGCACCTGGTCGAAGTTCTTGTCCTTGCCGCGCTTGGCGAACTCGCCGCCGAGGATCTCCTCCCAGTTCGGGCCCCACTCGATCTTCTCCATGCGCAGGCCGGTGATCAGCGAGCGCGGGCGCGCGGTCGGCTGGTGCTTCATCTCCGGCGCCGACTGCAGGTGGTCGTAATCGAAGGTGAAGGGCTCGTAGTAGTCGTCGATCTGCGGCAGGTTCGGGTTGGCGAAGATCTTCATCAGCAGCGACCACTTGCCGCCCTGGCGCGGCTCGATCGAGCCGTCGGCCTTGCGTACCCAGCCGCCGCGCCACTTGTCCTGGTTCTCCCACTCCTTCGGGTAGCCGATGCCGGGCTTGGTCTCGACGTTGTTGAACCAGGCGTACTCGACGCCGGGGCGGCTGGTCCAGACGTTTTTGCAGGTGACCGAACAGGTGTGGCAGCCGATGCACTTGTCCAGGTTCAGCACCATGCCGATCTGTGCACGAACTTTCATCGTTTGACTCCTTCCGATCGACGTGGGGTTAGGGGTTTTCGCCCTGCGCCTGATAGGCGCGCGCGAGATGGTCGTCGCGCGGGGTGTCGAGCCAGTCGACCTTCTTCATCTTGCGCACGACCACGAACTCGTCGCGGTTGGTGCCGATCGTGCCGTAGTAGTTGAAGCCGTAGCTCTGCTGCGCGTAGCCGCCGATCATGTGCGTCGGTTTGGTGACCGCGCGCGTGACCGAGTTGTGGATGCCGCCTCTGACACCGGTGATCTCCGAGCCCGGCGTGTTGATCATCTTCTCCTGCGCGTGGTACATGAGGGTCATGCCGGGGTTGATGCGCTGGCTGACCACGGCGCGCGCGGCGATCGCGCCGTTGATGTTGAAGAGCTCGACCCAGTCGTTGTCCTCGATCCCCGCCTTCTTCGCGTCCTCCTCCGACAGCCAGATCACCGGGCCGCCGCGGTTGAGCGTCAGCATGTGCAGGTTGTCGCTGTAGGTCGAGTGGATGCCCCACTTCTGGTGCGGCGTGATGAAGTTCAGGAGGATCTCGGTGTTGCCGTTGGGCTTGATGTTGTGCAGGCCCTTGGTGGTCTTCAGGTCGACCGGCGGCCGGTAGCTGGAGAAGCCCTCGCCGAAGGCGATCATCCACGGGTGATCCTGGTAGAACTGCTGGCGGCCGGTGAGCGTGCGCCACGGGATCAGCTCGTGCACGTTGGTGTAGCCGGCGTTGTACGAGACCTTCTCGCTCTCCAGTCCGGACCAGATCGGCGAGCTGATGATCTTGCGCGGCTGCGCCTGCACGTCGCGGAAGCGGATCTTCTCGTCCTCGCGGTGCAGCGCCAGGTGCGCATGCTCGCGCCCGGTGACCTTGGACAGCGCCTGCCAGGCCTTGACCGCGACGTGGCCGTTGGTCTCGGGGGCGAGCTGCAGCACCACTTCGCAGGCGTCGATGTCGGTGACGATGCGCGGCCGGCCTTCGGCGTCGACGCCGTTCAGTTCGGCCAGTTGCTCGACCTCGGTCTGCGTGTTCCAGGCCATGCCCTTGCCGCCGTTGCCGAGCTTGTTCATCAGCGGCCCAAGCGAGGTGAAGCGCGTGTAGACGTTCGGGTAGTCGCGCTCGACCACGGCGATCTGCGGCGCAGTCTTGCCCGGAATCAGGTCGATCTCGCCGCGCTTCCATTCCTTGACCGCGAGCGGCTGCGCCAGCTCGGTCGGCGTGTCATGCAGCAGCGGCGTCAGCACCACTTCCTTCTCGACGCCCAGGTGACCCTGGCACATCTCGCTGAAGGTCTTGGCGAAGCCCTTGTAGATCTCCCAGTCGCTGCGCGACTGCCACACCGGGTCGACCGCGGTCGACAGCGGGTGGATGAACGGGTGCATGTCGCTGGTGTTCAGGTCGTTCTTCTCGTACCAGCTCGCGGTCGGCAACACGACGTCGCTGTACAGGCAGGTGGTGCTCATGCGGAAGTCGAGCGTGACCACCAGGTCGAGCTTTCCTTCGGGTGCCTGCTCGTGCCACTTGACTTCGGTCGGGCGCGCGTCGTCGCGGCCGAGGTCCTTGCCCTGGACGCCGTTTTCGGTGCCGAGCAGGTGCTTGCAGAAGTACTCGTGACCCTTGCCCGAGGAACCGAGCAGGTTCGAGCGCCAGACGAAGAGGTTGCGCGGCCAGTTCTGCGGCGCGTCCGGATCCTCGCAGCTCATCTCGAGCGAGCCGTCCTTGAGCGCCTTGACGACGTAGTCCTTGGGCTCAAGTCCCGCCGCCTGCGCGTCGCGCACCACCTGCAGCGGATTGGTCTTCAGTTGCGGCGCCGAGGGCAGCCAGCCCATGCGCTCGGCGCGCACGTTGTAGTCGATCAGGCTGCCGCCGAACTTTGCGCGGTCGGCCAGCGGCGACAGGATCTCGCCGACGCCGAGCTTCTCGTAGCGCCACTGGTCGGTGTGGTTGTACCAAAACGAGGTCGAGTTCTGCTGCCGCGGCGGCCGCGCCCAGTCGAGCGCGAAGGCCAGCGGCAACCAGCCCGACTGCGGCCGCAGCTTCTCCTGGCCGACGTAGTGCGCCCAGCCGCCGCCGCTCTGGCCG
>Ga0208610_100360_pt1 | contig 16916 bp, 16 predicted proteins | sample SubbioR11Jul_8A2_FD_184815 | JGI IMG/M metagenome (GOLD analysis project Ga0208610, IMG submission 184815) | Serpentinite rock and fluid subsurface biosphere microbial communities from McLaughlin Reserve, California, USA - CR11Jul_8A2 (SPAdes) | ecosystem: Environmental > Terrestrial > Deep... | reverse complement strand
GTGCTCGCCTGGTTCCCAACCAGGCTGTGCGCGGCTTCGCGCCTGGCGCCGATTTCGTCATCGTTGCGCGCTGCATCGGTGCCCATGGCGAACGTCGTTTCGAAACCAGTGGGTCGGAGCACTAGTCGCACGCACCGACGCACCGAATCGCAGGGAGGCTGCCATGCTCGACAAGCTGATCGCAGGCGCGCTGCAGAGCATCGCCGCACCGGGGCGGGCCGCCTCGCCGCTGATGCAGGTCGTCGGTTCGCTGCTGAGCAACGGTGGCCCGTGCGGCGGGCTGGCCGGACTGGTGCAGCAGTTCCAGCGCGCCGGGCTCGGCCAGCAGGTGGCTTCGTGGATCTCCAACGGCAGCAACATGCCGGTGTCGGTCGAACAGTTGACCAAGGCGCTCGGCAGCGAACGGTTGCAGCAGATGGCCGCGAGCGCCGGACTGGAGCCGGCGCGCTTCGGCGAGACGCTGGCGCAGTTGCTGCCGGAGTGCGTCGATCGGCTCACCCCCGCCGGGCAGATGCCGACCGGCGGCGTCGAGGATCCGCTGGCGGCGCTGGCCACGCCGTTGCGGCGCTGACGGTGGCGGCGAAGGCCGCGACCGACTGCGGCCGGCCCGGTCTACGGCGAATGGAACACGCGCAGGCCGACGCCTTCGTCGGCGAAGGCTTCGGTGGCGTCGGCGAACACGTCGAGCAGCGCCGCGCGCTCTTCGGGATCGAGGGCGCCGGCCGCCGACAGGTGACGCAGGACGATCAACCAGCCGGCGTCGCCGTGCTCGGCGAGATCGGTCAGGCAGTCGTAGAGCGCGTCCAGGTTGGCGCCGTACCACTGCGGAAAGCCGAGCGCGCGGCCGATCGCGGTCAGCACCGCGGTCTTGCCGGCCAGCCCTTCGAGGTCGATCTCGACGTAGCGCTGGCCGCTTTGCCCGGCCCAGCGCTGCAACTGCTCGGCGCTGAAGGGCGCCAGCGGGCGCACACAGTGCGACGGCAGCGCGGCGAGCGGGTCTCGGGTCGGGGTCATGGCGGGCTCGACGACGGTCGCAAGCGAAGTGCGCGGCCGCTACTGGCGGATGCGGCGAAACGTCCGGTAGTGGTCGGCCGTGTAGTAGTACTCGCCGCTGGTGGCGACATCGTTTCCGGCGCCGGCGCCGGCGACGATGCGGCGCGCGCCGCGGTCGCGGCTGCCGGGCGTGGGCACGGTGAACGAGCGATAGTAGCCGCGGGCGCGGATCGGCAACCGCTGCTCGCGATTGTGGAACACCGCGCCGTCCTTGCGGAACGGGAACGGGCCGCCGCGCTTGATCAGGGCCAGTGTGGCGCGCGCCTGCGGCGGCAGATCGGCGACCGCGATCTCGCCCACTGGACCCGCGGCCGGCTCGCGCGCCAACCCCGGACAGGCGGCCAGGCCGAGCAGCAGGCAGAGCGCCGCCGTGCGCAGCTCAGACCACCACCACCCTCGGCGGCTGCGCCGGTCGCGGCTCGCTGCGTTCGGTGAGGAAAGCGAGAACCTCATCGCTGCGGCAGATCGTGTCGGCGAAACCCAAATCTACCAAGACGCGAGTGAACGGCGCCTCGAACATCAGGTAGCTGGCCAGTGCGGCGCCGTTGCCGCTGCCGGCACCGAGCGCGTCGAGCAGCGCCCGCACCGGCCGCGGCAGGCAGGTCAGGAAGCGGGCGGCGATGCCGTCGAGCCGCTGGCTGGGGGCGATCACCAGCGCCTCGACCGGTCGCAGGCCGAGCGCCTGGCGCTGCTCGGCGCTGAGCGCGGCGGCGATCTGGTTCATCTTCTCCAGCCGCTCGATGTCGCTCGCCAGCGCATCGAGAAAGATCGTCGACATCGCGTGCCCGGCGATCTGCGCCAGCGTCGGGTAGGCGCACGGATCGACCTGGCTCAGCACCCCCGGCTGGCCGATCTGGCCGGCACCGATCACGAGCACCCGCTGCGCGCCCATGTGCAGCGCCGGGCTGATCGGGTTGATCTGCCGCATCGAGCCGTCGCCGTAGTGCTCGACCGCATCGCCGACCGCCAACGGCACGGCCGGGAACACGAACGGGATCGCGCTCGACGCCAGCAGGTGCTCGACGCCGATGCGCGCGTGCACGTACACGCGCTGCTGGCGCGCCGTGAATCGGTAGTCGTCGAGCGACTGGTAGAAGGTCACGTGGCGGCCGGAGCCGTAGCCGGAGGCGGTGACCGCGAGCGCGCGCAGGTGGCCGCGTTCGAGCGCCCGCTGCAGGCGCTGGCGGTCGCACATGCGCTCGATCAGGGTGGCGAGCGGCGCGTTGTCGAGCAGCGAGCGCGGCCGCAGCCGCAACGAGCGGCGGATCAGCCAGCCGAGCGACAGCAGCGTCAGCCAACGCGCGCCGGTGCGCACCACCGCCAGCAGGTCGGAGCGGTAGACGTGCTCGGCGTGGATGTTCTCCCAGACGTTGACCAGTTGCGCGACCGACTCCTGGAAGTCGTCGGCGCGGGCGGCGAGCGCGGTGGCGTTGATCGCACCGGCCGAGGTGCCGACGACGATCGGAAACGGGTTGTGGCCGCGGGCGATGCTCGGATCGAGCCCGCGGCGCGCCTCGCGCAGCAGCGCCGCGATCGCCTTCAGCACGCCGACCTGGTAGGCGGCGCGCGCGCCGCCGCCCATCAGGACCAGCGCCGCCGGCGTGCTGCGCAGTTGGACACGGTCGGGCACCTGATCGAGCATGCCGCGATTGTGCGGTCGCCGGCCGGCGCGCGCCAGACGCCGCCGGCGCCGCGCCTCAAGGCGGCGACGGGCGCGGCAGACGCGGCGAGTTGGCGTCGAGCACGACCAGTGCGGTCATGTTGATGATCCGGCGCACCGTGGCCGAGGCGGTCAGGATGTGCAGCGGCCGGGCGGCGCCGAGCAGGATCGGGCCGACCGCGACGTTGTTGCCGGCGGTGGTCTTGAGCAGGTTGTAGGCGATGTTGGCGGCGTCGATGCCCGGGCAGACGAGCAGATTGGCTTCGCCGGCCAGGGTCGAGAACGGCATGATCGAGCGGCGCATCGCCGGGTCGAGCGCGCAGTCGGCGTGCATTTCGCCGTCGACCTCGAGCTCGGGCGCGCGTTGGCGCAACAGCGCCAGCGCACGGCGCATCTTCAGCGCGCTCGGCGCCTCGCTCGAGCCGAAGTTCGAGTGCGACAGCAGCGCCACGCGCGGTGCCACCCCGAGCCGGCGCAACTGCTCGGCGGCCAGCACGGCGAGCTCGGCCAGTTGCTCGGCGCTCGGATCGAGGTTGACGTGGGTGTCGACGATCGCCACCTGGCGGCCGGGCAGCATCAGGATGTTCATCGCCCCGTAGACACTGGCCCCGGCGCGCAGCCCGATCACCTGATCGACGTAGTGCAGGTGCAGCCCGTGCGTGCCGAAAGTGCCGCAGATCATGCCGTCGGCCTCGCCCATCTCGATCAGCATGGCGCCGATCAGCGTGTGCCGGCGCCGCATCTCGATGCGCGCGTACTGCTCGGTGACGCCCTTGCGCGCCACCCGCCGGTGGTAGGCCTGCCAGAACTCGCGGTAGCGCGGATCGGATTCGGGATTGACCAGATCGAAGTCCTGGCCGGCCGCCAGACGCAGGCCGCAACGGGCGAGCTCGCGTTCGATCACCGCCGGGCGGCCGACCAGGATCGGCCGCGCCAGCCGCTCGTCGACCACCGCCTGCACCGCGCGCAGCACGCGCTCGTCCTCGCCCTCGGCGAACACGATGCGCGTGTGGCCGCCGCTGCGGTGCGCCTCGCGCGCCGCGGTGAAGATCGGCGTCATGAAGGTGCCCGAGTGCCAGACGAACTGCTGCAACTGCGTGCGGTAGGCGTCGAGGTCGGCGATCGGCCGCGTGGCCACGCCGCTCGCCATCGCCGCCTGCGCCACCGCCGGCGCGATGCGCATCATCAGGCGCGGGTCGAAGGGGCGCGGGATCAGGTAGTCCGCTCCGAAGACAGCGCCGCGGTCGCCGTAGGCCAGGGCGACGACCTCGCTTTGCTCTTCCTGCGCAAGCGCGGCGATCGCGTGCACCGCGGCCAGTTCCATCGCCTCGGTGATCGCGCTGGCGCCGACGTCGAGGGCGCCGCGGAACACGAACGGAAAGCACAGGACGTTGTTGACCTGGTTCGGATAGTCGGAGCGGCCGGTGGCGATCACGGCATCGCTGCGCACCGCGCGCACTTCCTCGGGCAGGATCTCCGGGGTCGGGTTGGCGAGCGCCAGGATCAGCGGCCGCGGCGCCATCTGCGCGACCATCTCGCGCTTGAGCACGCCGCCGGCCGACAGGCCGAGGAAGACGTCGGCGCCGCCGATCACCTCGGCCAGCGTGCGCGCGTCGGTCGCCTGCGCGAAGCGCGCCTTCTCGTCGTCCATCAGCACCGTGCGGCCGCGGTAGACCACGCCCTCGATGTCGCTGACCCAGATGTTGGCGCGCGGCAGGCCGAGCCGCTCGAGCAGCGCCAGACAGGCGAGCGCGGCGGCGCCGGCGCCGCTTGCCACGAGCTTGACCCGGGCGATGTCCTTGGCGAGCACCTTCAGCCCGTTGAGGACGGCGGCGCCGACGATGATCGCGGTGCCGTGCTGATCGTCGTGGAACACCGGGATCTTCATCCGCTCGCGCAGCTTGCGCTCGATGTAGAAGCACTCGGGCGCCTTGATGTCCTCCAGGTTGATGCCGCCGAAGGTCGGTTCGAGGGCGGCAATCACCTCGATCAGCCGGTCCGGATCGCGCTCGGCGATCTCGAGGTCGAAGACATCGATACCGGCGAACTTCTTGAACAGGACGCCCTTGCCCTCCATCACCGGCTTGGCCGCCAGCGCGCCGATCGCGCCCAGACCGAGCACCGCGGTGCCGTTGGTGATCACGGCCACCAGGTTGCCGCGCGCCGTATAGCGGATCGCCGCCGCCGGATCGTCGCGGATCGCCTCGCTGACAGCGGCCACGCCCGGCGAGTAGGCGAGCGCAAGGTCGCGCTGGTTGGTGAGCTGCTTGGTCGGCGTGACCGAGATCTTTCCCGGCTGCGGCAGCTCGTGGTACTCGAGCGCGGCGCGGCGCAGATCGGCGGAGTCCTGGGGGGTGGTCATCGGCTGAACCTTTCGCGGGCGCGGCGATTATGCGGGGTCGTGCAGTCGGCGCCGGCGCCAGACGGTCAACTGAGCGTTGCGCCGCGCGAGCGAACCGCGCGCGCCGGCGGCGCGCGCTGATCGCCAGGCCGGGCTCGCTTAAGCTTGGCCGCCGACAGTCGCTCCCCGCGCATTGACTGTCTTGCCTGCGCAACCGGCAGCGGCTCGCCGGCGCCGGCACGGCCGCGCGACGCCACGCCGCCGTGCGGGCGCAACTCGAAAGCCGGCGATGACCCGACTCGCAGCGCGCGCCGCGCGCATCAGTCCCTTCTACGTGATGGAGATCGTCAAGGCCGCCGCGCAACTGCAGGCGGCTGGTCGCAGGGTCATCCATCTGAGCATCGGCGAACCGGACTTCCCGACGCCGGCGCCGGTGCAGGAGGCGGCGCGCGCGGCGATCGCCGCCGGCCAGACCGGCTACACGCCGGCGCTCGGACTGCCGGCCCTGCGCGAGCGGATCGCCGCCCACTACGCCTCGGCGCACGCGGTCACGGTCGACCCGGCGCGCATCGCCGTGACCGCCGGCGCCTCGGCGGCGCTGCTGCTGGCACTGGCGGCGCTGATCGAGCGCGACGACGAGGTTCTGGTGCCGGACCCCGGCTACCCCTGCAACCGCAACTTCGTGACCGCCTTCGACGGCACCGTGCGCGCGATCGCCTGCGGACCGGGTTCGCGCTTCCAGCCCGACGCCGCCGCGCTCGCCGCGCATTGGGGCGAGCGCACGCGCGGCGTGATCCTCGCCTCGCCGTCGAACCCGACCGGAACCTCGATCGCACCGCAGGCGCTGCGCGAACTGCTCGAATTCGTGCGCGGCAAAGAAGGCTTCGCGCTGGTCGACGAGATCTACCTCGGGCTGACTTTCGAGCGCGCGCCGGCGAGTGCGCTGGCGCTCGATGCCGAAGCGCTCGCCATCAGCAGCTTCTCGAAGTACTTCTGCATGACCGGCTGGCGCCTCGGCTGGCTGGTGCTGCCGCCGTCGATGGTGGCGCCGGTCGAGCGCCTGGCGCAGAACCTCTTCATCTGCGCCAGCGCGGTGGCGCAGCGCGCCGCGCTCGCCTGTTTCGACGATGAGACGATCGCGATCTGCGAAGCGCGCCGGCGCGAGTTCCGGCGCCGGCGCGACTTTCTCGTGCCGGCGCTGCGGCGCATCGGCCTCGAGGTCCCGGTCGAACCGGACGGCGCCTTCTACGCCTACGTCGACATCGGCCGCTTCGCCGCCGACAGTTGGAGCTTCGCCTTCGACCTGCTCGCCGCCACCGGCGTGTGCCTGGTGCCCGGGCGCGACTTCGGCGCCCACCAGCCGCAGCGCTACGTGCGCGTCTCCTACGCCACGGCGCTGGCGGACATCGAGGAAGCGGTGGCGCGCATCGAAGGCTTCCTGCAGTCGCGGCCGCGTGCCTGCGCCTGAGGCGAGCGCGCGCGCAGGCAGCCGCTCGCCGCTACGCCGCCGACGCCGCCGGCCGCGCGTTCAGGCGTTCGGGCGCGGCGCCGGTTCCTCCGGCGTTTCGTTCAGCGGCTCCGGCTCGGTCGTCGGGGCCAGCGAAACCGGCTGCGCGGTGACGCGCGCGTTGTCGGCGCGCCAGCCGGCACTCAACGCCAGGTCGATGCGTCCCGAGGCAGCAAGCTCGATGCGCGCCCGCTCGGCGAGCACCCGGCTGGCGTAGCCGCCGTCGTCCGGCAGGTTGCCGGCGCCCACGTACAGTTGCAGGCCGCGCTCGACCGATCCGCCGCGGCGGATCAGGTCCTTGAGGATCTCCGAGCCGACCTTGATGTTCGCCACCGGGTCGAGCGCCGCGTGTTCGCCGCCGTGCACTTCGAACCTCTCGGTGTGCACACGCGTCATCACCTGCATCAGCCCCTGCGCGCCCATCGAGCTTTCGGCGAATGGATTCATGCTCGATTCCACCGCCATCACGGCCAGGATCAGCAGCGGATCGAGGCGCAGGTCGGCGCCGGCCTGGAACGCCGCCGCCACCAGGACCCGGACCGCCTCGTCGGCGACCCGATAGCGGCGCGACAGGTAGCGGGTGACGTTCTTCTGTTCCGGCGCCGCCACGGCGGACCCTGCTGAGACCGACTCGCCATCGGCCCCGGCGGTGACGATCGCGGCTCCGGCAGTCTCGCTCGCCGCCGGCGTCGTCCACTCGGCGATCAGCGTCGATGCGCCTTGGGCCAGGCGCTCGCGCAGGCCGTCCTGTGCGAGCACGATGGCGCCGGCCACCAGGGTGATGCACCCGACCAGGGTTACGATCAGACGCGAGGTCGACATGAAGCCGCTGGCGACGTCGCGCGCCACCAGCGCCAGACGACCCGCCGACAACCTGCGGGCCTGTACACCTTCAGGAGATTGAGCCATTTGTGCCTCCTTATGCTGAGCGGCCGCCGGGCACGAAGTCCGGTGGGTCCTCACTCACAGGTTGGACAGTCGGTTCGTCGCGCCGCAGCACGATCCACCGGTCATGTTCGAACTGGCACGAATCTCTGTACTGCCAGTCGAATCCATCGCTTCAAGTACACCGGGCGCGTCAACCTCTCCAAGGCTCGCTACCCTAGGCTGGCGATCGCGGGCCCGACTGCCCGACCCGGGCCGGGCGCCTCATGGCCCGCCTGCCCGTCGCCCCGAATGGATGGGCGCATTTTAGGGGTCGGCGGCCCTGACTCAACCCGCCGGCGATCGGATTGTTCAGCGGCCGGAAGGCTGCAAAAGCCTCAGAGTCGCTGTCCAGCGGCCGGGCCTAGACAAATTTATTTTTAAATTCAATAACATACAAAGTTGCCCCGCCGAGCCGACCAAATCATGACCGTCGCTGCATAGCACAAATACCGATGAAGTACTCTGATCTGCGCGACTTCCTGGCCCTGCTGGAACGGCAAGGTGAGCTTGCAAGAATTTCAGCGAATGTCTCTCCTAAGCTGGAGATGACTGAAATTAGCGACAGATTGATTAGAAAATCTGGGCCAGCGCTCCTCTTCCAGAAGCCGAGCGGTCACTCGATGCCCGTCCTTGCGAACCTGTTCGGCACGACACGACGCGTGGCGCTGGGCATGGGTGCAGAGAGCGTCGGCGCGCTGCGCGACGTCGGCGAACTGCTCGCATCGCTCAAGGAGCCCGAGCCACCGAAGGGTCTGCGCGACGCCCTGGGCAAGGTGGCGATGCTGAAGTCGGCGCTGTGGGACATGGCACCGAAGCAGGTCGGCGGCGCCGCCTGCCAGCAGGTCGTGTGGCAGGGCGCCGACGTCGATCTCGCCCGCCTGCCGGTGCAGACCTGCTGGCCGGGCGACGCCGGCCCGCTGATCACCTGGGGTCTTACGGTCACCCGCGGCCCGCACAAGAAGCGGCAGAACCTCGGCATCTACCGCCAGCAGGTGATCGGCCGCAACAAGGTCATCATGCGCTGGCTCGCGCACCGCGGCGGTGCGCTCGACTTCCGCGACCACCGGCTGGCCAACCCGGGCAAGCCGTTTCCGATCGCCGTGGCCCTGGGCGCCGATCCGGCGACCATCCTCGGTGCGGTGACACCGGTGCCCGACAGCCTGTCCGAGTACCAGTTCGCCGGTCTGCTGCGCGGCGCTCGCACCGAGACCACGAAGTGCCTGACGCACGACCTCGCGGTGCCGGCCACGGCCGAGATCGTGCTCGAGGGTCACATCCGGCCGCAGGCCGGCGACCCCGGACCGGCGCCGGCCGATACGCCGCCGCGACCGGCCAGCAACTACGAGCTCGCGCTCGAGGGCCCGTTCGGCGACCACACCGGCTACTACAACGAGCGCGACTGGTTCCCGGTGTTCACGATCGAACGCATCACGATGCGGCGCGACCCGATCTACCACTCGACCTACACCGGCAAGCCGCCCGACGAGCCGGCGGTCCTCGGCGTGGCGTTGAACGAGGTGTTCGTGCCGATCCTGCGCCGCACCTTCCCGGAGATCGTCGACTTCTACCTGCCGCCCGAGGGCTGCAGCTACCGGATGGCGATCGTCTCGATGCGCAAGCAGTACCCGGGGCACGCCAAGCGCGTGATGATGGGCGTGTGGAGCTTCCTGCGCCAGTTCATGTACACGAAGTTCATCGTCGTGGTCGACGCCGACGTCGACGCGCGCGACTGGAAGGAGGTGATCTGGGCGATCACCACCCGCGTCGACCCGACGCGCGACACGGTACTGGTCGACAACACGCCGATCGACTACCTCGACTTCGCCTCGCCGGTGTCCGGACTCGGCAGCAAGATGGGCATCGACGCGACCAACAAGATGGCGGGCGAGACCCGGCGCGAGTGGGGCCGACCGATCGCCATGGATGCCGCGGTCAAGGCCCGCATCGATTCGATCTGGCAGGAACTTGGACTGTAGGAGCAGCGATGGCTGTCGAACGTAAGCCGATCCGCCGCGGCGGCATCAAGTCCGCCGGCTACGACCGCGCCGCGCGCGTGCTGGAGATCGAGTTCGACGACGGCACCGTGGTCCAGCACAGCGCGGTCGGCGAGGAGATCGCGCGCCGCTTCCTGGCCGCCAGCAGCCCGGCCTCGGTCTACAAGGACACGATCCAGGAGGAATACACGCTGCGGCGGCTCAAGTAGCCCGGCGTCGCTACGGGATCTGCGCCGCCGGCATCCAGCGCAGGATGGCCTCGGTGCGGCGGTCCAGGTAGGGGCCGCTGCGGATCCTGCCGTAGCGCTTGGGGCTGGGCAGGAACGCCGCCAGGCGCGCCGCCTGCTCGGGGCCGAGTTGGGCGGCGCTCAGGCCGAAGTAGTGGCGCGCGGCGGCCTCGGCGCCGAACAGACCGTCGCCCCACTGGGCGACGTTCAGGTAGACCTCGAGGATGCGGCGCTTGTCCCAGACCGACTCGATCATGGTCGTGATCACCAGCTCCTGCGCCTTGCGCAGGTAGCTGCGATCGCTCGACAGGAACAGGTTCTTGGCGAGCTGCTGCGAGATCGTGCTGGCACCGCGCACCGTGCGCCCGCGCTTGCGGTTCTCCTCGAAGGCCTTGTGCACGGCCTCCCAGTCCACGCCTTCGTGCTCGACGAAGCGCGCGTCCTCGGCGGTGACCACCGCGCGCTTGAGGTGGACGCTGATCCTGTCGTAGGGCACCCACTGCTGGCGCAGGCGGGCGGCCGCAGTGCGGCTCTGGATGCGCTCGAGCTCGCGCGCCATGAACGCGGTCGTGCGCGGGTTCTCGAACTTCCAGTAGGCGATCGCCGCCAGGTACCAGAGTTGCAGCGCCAGCAGGCCGAGGAGCGCGACCAGCAGCAGGCGCCACGTCCACTTCAGGACGAGGCGAGCCACGGTCATCGCGCCGGCGCGTGCACGCTCGGCGCGGCATCGAGCCGCCGGCGCAACTCCTGGTAGACGGCGGCGGTGTGCGGGCGAACGCCGCGCCAGACGAAGAACGACTCGGCCGCCTGCTCGACCAGCATGCCGAGGCCGTCGCAGACCTTGGTCGCGCCGCCCTGCCGGGCGAGCTGCATGAACGGGGTCGGATGCGGGTCGTACACGAGGTCGTAAGCGAGAGTGCAGTCGTCGAAGGTGTCGGGGTCGATCTTCGGCGCCGCGTTCGACAGGCTGCTCGAGGTGCCGTTGATCACCAGGTCGAAGTGCTCGGCCGGCACCTCGTCGAAGTGGATCGCTTCGACCCCGAACTCCTCGGCCAGTTCCTGCGCCCGCTGGTGGCTGCGGTTGGCGACCGCGATCCACTTGGGCCGGGCCTCGAGCAGCGAGCCGATCAGTCCGCGCACGCCGCCGCCGGCGCCGAGGATCAGGATCGCCGAGCCCTCGATGCTGAACTTGAGGCGGCCGCTGACGTCGCGCACGAAGCCGATGCCGTCGGTGTTGTCGCCGAAGATCGAGTCGCCGTCGAACTTCAGCGTATTGACCGCGCCCGCCAGCCGCGCGCGCGCACTGAGGTCGTCGGCGAGCTTGGCAGCGTCGATCTTGAACGGCACCGTGACGTTCAGGCCGCGATAGCCGGCGTCGCGCAGACCGAGGGCGAACTCCTCGAAGCCGTCGATCGGCGCCAGCAGCTTCTCGTAGGACAGGGCCTGCCTGGTCTGGCGCGCGAACTGCGCGTGGATCTCCGGCGACAGGCTGTGCGCGATCGGATTGCCGACCACCGCATAACGGTCGATCGTCGCCGGCGCCGGCGCTTGCTTCGCGTGCTTGGTCTTGCTGCCTGAGGTCATGGGCCGCTGTCGCTGGAGCCGGTCGGCACCCGCGCTTGCCGGGTCGCGAACCGGTCGCTGGTGAACATCCAGGTCCGGGTGATTTCGAGGATATCAGTGTCGCGCGCAATCTCCGGCGGAAACGGCGGGAACGGCGCCGCCAGGGCGACGATCCGGCGCGCGGCGCGGTCCAGCACCGGCGAGCCCGATGGCTGGTCGATCACCGCCTCGACCAGGCTGCCGTCCTTGCGGATCGACACCGTCATGCGCAAGGCGCCGTAGATGCGGCCGCGCGCCTCCTCCGGATAGTGCTCGTTGCCGACCCGCTCGACGCGGGCGCGCCAGTCCTCGACGTAGCGCGCGTAGCGGTACTCGGAAGTGCTCGGCATGAAGTGGTGGCGACGCGGCCGCTTCTGATAGTCCGAGATCTGGCGCGCGATCTCGGCCTGCATGCGCGCCAGCTTCAGGCGCGCCTCCTCGGCGCTGCCGGGCTGCGGCGCCGATGCCGCCGGCTCGCGCTTGGCCACCGGCGGTGCGATATCGCTGCCGGTCAGGCTGGCGAGCAGGCGCTGCTGCTCCTGCTCGAGCTGCTCGACCCGCCGGCGCACATCGCTGAGCGTGTCGCCATCGCGCATCAGCAGGCTGTCGGGCAGGGGCGAGGCGCGGCGGCCGTCGTCGTGCGTGCCGCCGCCGTCGAGGTTGACCTGCGCCAGCGCCTGCGGCAGCGTCGGTCGGACCTCGCTGCGCGCATTGACCAGGATGATCTCGAGCGGCGGCTCGGAAGCGCGTACGCGCAGGAACTCGGGATCGACGAAGCGGATCGCCAGCACCGCCGCGTGCGCCGCCAGCGACAGCGCGAAGGCGCCGACCAGCACCTTGTTCGCCGCCAGTGCCGCCGTCAGTCCGACCGTCGATCCCCGCATCGCATTCACTGGCCCGCCTCCAGGCGCCACCGGCGGCGATTGTAGTCAGCGGCCTGCCGCATCCGCGCAGCGGCGCCTCGCATCAAGCCGCCAGCGGCGCACCGCCGATCGGCGGCACGATGGTGGCGGGCGGCGGCTCGTCGGCCGCGGTCGCAGCATCGGTCGCCAGCGGCGCGGCCTCGGCGGCGAGCTCCTCGTCGGCCTGCGCGTCGGCCTCCGCGTCGGCCTCGTCGTCGACCGGCGCCGACTCCGACAGCACCCGGTGCAGGCGCGCGTGCAGCGCCAGCTCGACTTCGTCGCAGCCGAGGATGTCGATCTCGACGCGCTGGCCGCGCGCCAGCGCCGGCAGGCCAGGCAGGCGCGTGAGCAGCGGCACGCCGTCGAGGCGCAGCAGATCGTCCTTGACCACCACCGCGGCCAGCCGCCGCACCTCCTCCTGGCGCAGCCAGCGCAGGCACCAGTAGCGCTCGAGGCGCGCCTGGAAGTCGGCATAGCTCGTGTAGGCGGCGTCGAAGCCGGCGACGATCGCGAACACGTCGGCGTCGCCGGCGGCGTACGGCGGCGTCTGCTCGCGCGCGGCGGCGATCAGTTGCCGCTGATTGAACAGATCGACGTAGCGGCGCAGCGGCGAACTGCTCCACGCGTAGTGATCGACGCCGATGCCCTCGTGCGGCGCCGGCGTCGTGCTCATCTTCACGCGGCTGGCGCCGTGGATGCGCGCCTGCGAGCGGTAGATGCCGACCGTGCGCCGCTGCGCCAGCCAGCGGCCCCAGTGGCTGTTGGCGAGGATCATCAGTTCGGCGACGATCAGGTCGAGCGGCGCACCGCGCGTGCGCGGCTTCAGGCGCACGCGCGCGTGTTCGTCGGGCTCGGCGCCGGCGAACTCGAGCTCGAAGCCGTACTCGATGCGACCGACCGGCTCCGGTCGCCCGCGCACCTGCTCGCGCCGCGCGCGCAGCGCGCGCGCCAGCCGCCACAGGAACACCAACTCGTCGGCAAACGGCGCCGCGACGCGGCCGCCGTTCATCGCCTCGTCGGTCACCACCGCGTCGAGCAGGTCGTGGCGCAGGTTGGCGGCGATGCGCACGCGCTCGACGCGCGTTTCGAAACCGCCCGGACTGAGGTCGTCGCCGACGCTCAGGTACAGCGACAGCACCGGCACCACGCGGCCCTCGGCGAGCGTGAAGGCGTCGATCCAGGACTGGGGCAGCATCGTGAACTTGAGCCCCGGCGCGTACACGGTCGACATGCGCGCGCGCGCCACCGCGTCGAGCGCGTCGTCGCGGCCGATCGCGGTGGCCGGCGCGGCGATGTGGATGCCGATGCGCATCCGGCCGTCGACCGCCTGCAGCGAGAAGGCATCGTCGATCTCGGTGGTGGCCGAGTCGTCGATCGAGAAGGCGGCCACCTCAGCCAGCGGCAGGTCGGCGGCCGGCGGCGGCGGCGGCAGATCGGCGGCGAAGCCGGTGCCGCGCGGAAAACTCGTGCGCAGGAAGCTCTGCAGATGCCAGTGGTAGGGCGAACCGATCGCGCCGCGCGCCAGCAGCAGGCGCAGCGGCGCCATCTGCAGTTCGGCGGCGGCCTGCTCGAGCGCCTTGAACTCGATGCTGTTGCGGTCGGGCCGCAGCGCCAGCAGCACGCCCTGCTCGGCGATCGCCGGCGGCAGTTCGCCCGCCTTGAGTCGTTCGACGTACTGCAGCCTGAGCGCCTCCTGCTGGCGCTTGCGCTCGACCGCCGCCAGCGCCTGGCGCAGGATCTCCGGCGGCGCCGGCCGGAAGCGGCCGCGGCCCTTGCGGTGGAAGTAGACGGGCGCGGCGTGCAGCCGCAGCAGGATCGCGGCCGCCTCGACCGGGTCGGGCGCGTGACCGTGATACTCGCGCGCCATCTCTTCGAAGCCGAACTCCTGTTGCGGCGCGCACTGCCAGAGGAAGTCGAGATCGATCGCCTCGGCCGCCTGCTGCGCGCGCGCCAGCAGTTGCGCCGGCGCCGGCTGCGCGAAGCGCAGCAGCACGTGCGAGGCCTTGACCTTGGTGCGTTTGCCGCTGGCCAGTTCGACCTGGAACGACGCCTCCGTGCCCGACAGCACGGTGCCGGCGCGCATGGCGCCGTCTTCCTCGAACAGCAGATTCATCGGCCGAGCTTAGCGGCAGGCGGCCCCGGCCCGCACCGGCCGCGGGCAGGGTCGTCCCGAAGTCTCGCCGGCCGCACGCCGCGCACGTCCGGCATCGTCGCCGCTGCGCTGACGGACCCTGGGCGCGAATCGCTGCGGCAGGGCGCCGCGCGCGCGTCGGTCGGACACGGGTTACTGCGACAGGTCGAGTTCGATGCCGCAGGTCACACGCAGCAGCGCCTCGGGCGTGAGCGCAAATACGCAGTGCGGCGTGCCTGCAGCCGCCCACAAGGTCTCGAACCGGCGCAGCGAGGCGTCGACGAAGATCAGCATCGGCCGCGCGTGCGCGATCGGTGCCACGCCGCCGATGGCAAAGCCCGAGTGCTGGCGCACGAACGGCGGGTCGGCGCGGCCGATCGCCTCGCCCAGATGGGCGGCGATCCGGGCTTCGTCGACGCGCCGATCGCCGGCGGCGATCACGAGCACGGCGCGGCCCGAGTCGGCGGCGCGAAACACGAGCGACTTGGCGATCTGGCCGACCGCGACCCCGAGCGAATCGGCCGCCTCGCGCGCGGTGCGCGCGGTGCTGGCCAGTTCGATCACCACTGCCGCCAAGCCGGCGGCGGCGAGCGCCTGCTGCACGCGCTGCGCCGAGGCCGGCAGGGGCCGCTCGCTGGCGCTCATCGCTCAGACCGTCAGGCCACCGGCGACCTCGATCACGGCGCCGTTGACGTAGGAGGCCTCGTCCGAGGCGAGAAACGCGTACACGCTGGCGATCTCCTCGGGCCGTCCGAGCCGGCGCAGCGGCACGCGATCGGTCATCTGCGCCATCACCTTGTCCGGGATCGTGTGCAGGATCGCAGTGGCGATGAACCCGGGCGCGACCGCATTGCAGCGGATGCCCTTCGGACCGAGTTCGCGCGCCCAGGTCTTGGCCAGTCCGATCACGCCGAACTTGCTCGCCGCGTAGTTGCTCTGGCCGAAGTTGCCGAAGATGCCGACCACGCTCGACGCGTTGGTGATCGAGCCCGATCCCTGCTCGACCATGGTCTCGAGCACCGCCTGCGCGCAGTGGTAGGTGCCCTTGAGGTTGACTGCGATCACCTGGTCGAACTGGTCGTCGGTCATCTTCGCCAGGCGCGCGTCGAGCGTGATGCCGGCGTTGTTCACCAGGGCGTCGATGCGGCCGAAGCCGGCCTTGATCCGCGCCACCATCGAGTCGACCTGCGCCCGCCGCGTGACGTCGACGGCGAAACCCTCGACCCGGCCGTCGCGGCCGCTGCGCGTTGCGCGCAGCCGCGCCAGCGCCGCATCGACCGCGTCCTGGCGCAGGTCGCACAGGGCGACGATCGCGCCCTCGTCGAGAAAGCGCTGCGCGGTCGCCAGGCCGATGCCCTGCGCGCCGCCGGTGATGATGCAGACCTTGTCCTTCAATCGCACGATGTCCCTTTCTGCCTGTCGCTGCCGCCCGGCGCGCCGCGCGCGCCGCAGAACTCGAGCACTTCGTCCAGATGGTCCTGGAAGTCGCTCAGCTGATGATCCGAACCGGCGATCACCCGCTGCCGGCAGCCGGCGTACCTGGCGATCATCGTCCGGTAGTCGATCAGCTCGTCGCCGGTGGCCGCCAGCAGCAGGTAGCACTCGGGCCGCGTGATGCGCGGTGTGTCGATCGCGCGCAGCTCGTCCAGGTACTCGGGCCGCAGGTCGATGCTGGCCTGCGAGTGGAACACCGGCTGGCGGCCGAGATGCGGCTTCAGATCCTCGTAGGGCGCGATCGCCGGGTTCAACAGCACGGCGCGGCAACCGAGACGCTCGGCGATCCAGGTCGCGTAGTAGCCGCCGAGCGAGGAGCCGATCAGCGCCAGTCGCGCCGGATCGTCCAGCCGCGCCGCAGCCAGCGCCAGTTCGACCGCGTGCCGCGGCGAGGCCGGCAGTTGCGGGCAAAGGTAGTCGTCGGCCAGGCCGCGTGCGGCCAGTGCGGCACGCAGCTGCTGCGCCTTGCGCGAGGCGGGCGACGAACGGAAGCCGTGCAGGTAAAGGATCATGGTCTCGCGGCACCGGCTCAGGCCGGCTGCACCGCTGCCGCCAGAGCGTCGAGCAGCCGGCCGTGCACGCCGCCGAAGCCGCCGTTGCTCATCACCAGCAGGTGATCGCCGGCGCGCGCCGCGGCGACGACCGCGGCCACCAGGCGGTCGAGCTCGTGGAAGCAGCGCGCCCTGGCGCCGAGCGGCGCCAGCGCCTGCGCCGGCTCCCAGCCGAGCGCATCCTTGCCGGCGCGCGCACCGTAGCAGAACACGAGATCGGCGTCGGCGAGCGCCGCCGGCAGCGCCTCCTTCATCGTGCCGAGCTTCATCGTGGTCGAGCGCGGCTCGAGCACGGCGAGGATGCGCGCGCCGCCGACGCGCCGGCGCAGTCCTGCCAGCGTCTGCGCGATCGCGGTCGGATGGTGCGCGAAGTCGTCGTAGACGGTGACGCCGGCGCGCACGCCGCGCACCTCGAGCCGCCGCTTGACGCCGGCGAAGCGCTCGAGCGCCGCGATCGCCAGCGCCGGCGCGACGCCGGCGTGCCGTGCCGCAGCGATCGCCGCCAGCGCGTTGCTGCGGTTGTGGCT
>Ga0208610_100359_pt1 | contig 16962 bp, 18 predicted proteins | sample SubbioR11Jul_8A2_FD_184815 | JGI IMG/M metagenome (GOLD analysis project Ga0208610, IMG submission 184815) | Serpentinite rock and fluid subsurface biosphere microbial communities from McLaughlin Reserve, California, USA - CR11Jul_8A2 (SPAdes) | ecosystem: Environmental > Terrestrial > Deep... | reverse complement strand
GAGCCGGTCTGGAACACCGAGACGGGCCAGTTTGAGGCGCGTTTGATGATGCCGCTGGCCGTAACCTACGACCACCGCTTGATCGATGGGGCGGCGGCGGCGCGCTTCTTGCGCTGGATGTGCCTGGCCCTTGAAGATCCGTTCCTCCTGTCGCTGGAGGGCTAGTGACGGCGACCGATCGGCAGCAAGTGTCTCCACAAAGATGAAGCGAATCACGCTGCGGCCAGAGCCGGAGGTTGGGCTTTCTCGACTAAAGGCTCTGGCGGTAGACATCTTTGCGATGCCCCACATGAAGTAGCACGATGACTTTTCCCTTGCTGTCTACCATGTAAATCACGCGATAGTCGCCGACACGGAGGCGATAGAGACTTGCCGAGCCCGTTAGCTTTTTTGTGTTCGGGCCGAAGGGATTGTCCGTGAGCCCACGAACGCGGTCGATAATCGCCGCTGTGACGTTTTTTGGAAACTTCCCGAGAGCTTTTTCGAACGATCGTCTGGCAGTGAGTTTATAGCTTGCCACTGCGCTTCAGGTTGCCGACCAGTTCATCGAAAGGAATCGCAGCTTCTTCCTCCAGTTCTGCAACCGTGGCAAGATCTTGAAGGTCTTCGAGGAGTTCTTCATACACTTCGATAGGTAAGAAGACGTGTGTTTTCTCGCCCTTCTCGTTGTAGAGGAAAGTAGCTTCGTGCTTGGTGTCGATCATCGAGCTTATTCTAGCACCCGCATTGCCGACTATGGGCCTCTGACTCACGCGTTTAGTGGCGCGGCGATCCGAAAAGTTTACGCTTTGACCTGGTTGCCCCGTGGAGCAACAAGGAGTTTGAGGCGCGCTTGATGATGCCGCCCGTCTATGCTTGACTGGCCAGGAAAGCCTCGACCTCGGCGCGGCGCGGGATGGGCGCTACCGCGCCATAGCCCTGGGTAGCGAGGGCGGCAGCGGCGTTGGCGTAGCGCGCAGCCGCGGCCAGCGGAGCGCCCCGCAGGAGTTCTGTTAAGAGCGCCCCATCGAAGGTATCGCCGGCACCGGTGGCATCAACCGTCGCCACCCTGAGGCCGGGGATAGCGTGGCGCTGGTGATGATCGGCTACTAGCGCCCCCTCGGCGCCGAGCTTGAGCGCCACCACCTTGGCGCCACGGTTTAGCAGCGCATCCACGATGGCCTCAGGCTCCTTAAGCCCGGTGAGCAGGCTGGCTTCGTCGAGGTTGGGCAGGCAGAAGTCGCACTGCGCCATCGTCTCCAGGATGATCGCCTTTGCCCGCGGCAGCGGCCAGAGCTTGAGCCGCACATTCGGATCGTAAGAGACTAATACCCCCTGCTCACGCGCTGTAGCGATAGCTGCGAAGACCGTGTCACAGGCGCTGGTGCTAATGGCCTGGCTGATGCCGGAGAGATGCAAGAGCTTGGCCCTGGCGATGGCCTCGGTCGGTAGCTCTTCAGGTTTGATGAGACTGGCAGCCGAGCCCTGGCGGAAGTACGTGAAGGCGTGCCCGGCCTCCGTGTGCGTCACGAAGTAGATACCGGTAGGCGCGACGGGGTCGCGGATAACATATGAGGTGTCGATCCCCTCGGCCTGCCAGAGCGCCAGCAACATATCGCCGAAAGCGTCCTGTCCGAGGCGGGTGAGATAGGCCACGCTGGCCCCCTGGCGCGCCGCCGCCACGGCCATATTAGAGGTGTCGCCGCCGAAGCCGGGGAGGTACACCTCGCGCCCTCCCTCCCGCAGTTGGTTGAACTCGATTAGCGGCTCACCGAGGCTAATAATCTCGGCCATCAGATGCGCCCGTACTTGGCTAGGCCCTCGCGCAGCGAACCGCTCTCGCGGATGAGTTTAGCCTGTTCGGCCTCCCGCTGCTCGATCATAAGGGCGAGCTTTAACACCTCTGCGACATGCGCTTGTGGCACCACCGCCACCCCGTCGAGGTCAGCCACGATGAGGTCGCCGGGGTTGACTGTGATGCCTCCACACTCTACCGGGACGTTGGCGGCGAGGGTCTTAAAGCGCCCCAAGGTAGTCCCTGGCGAGACGCTGCGGGCAAAGACCGGAAAGTCGTAATCGCGCCGGATCTCGGTCACATCGCGCACGCCGCCGTCAAGCACGGCGCCGGCTAGCTTGTTGGCTACCGCGCCAGCGGTCATCAGCCCGCCCCAGACGGCTACTTCGGTTTCGCCGCCGATGCCGATGACTACCACCGAACCGGCCTCGGCGCTATCGATCAGCTCGAGCGCATGCTGAGGCGGGAGCTTTTCAGGGGTCGGCCCCTCCTTGACGGTAACGGCCGGGCCTACCACCTTCTGGTCGTTGATGCGCGGCTTAATGCTGTGATGCATATAGCCGCGCACTCCGACGACCTGATCGACCGCGTCGGCGACCGAGGCGGTGGTGACGGTGTGGAACTGCTGGATAACGGTGCTCGGATATTTCATGGGCGATTCCTCCGGAAAGCAGTAGTCAAGTAGTCAAGTAGTCAAGTATTCAAGTAGGGGCGAAAGCGTAGGGGCGACCCCACGTGGTCGCCCATTTTCATCGCTGATGGTGAACAAACGTTCATGGGCAATTCCTCCTAAGTTATCAGATCAAGGCCGCCCTCATTCCCAGCGATTGACCCATGCCTGGGGCACCCCGCCCGCCAAGACGCGCGCTACCTCCTGGCTGGCGCGCTCTTGCAGCTCGCGCACCGAGGCTTCCGAGTACCAGGCGGTGTGGTCAGTGACCACCACATTGGAGAGGCTAAACAGCGGATGATCCCGCGGCGGCGGCTCGGTTGAGAACACGTCGAGACCGGCGCCGTACAGCCGCCCGGCGCGGAGTGCCTCTACCAGAGCCGTTTCGTCGATGAGGGCGCCGCGGCCGGTGTTGACCAAGATGGTGCGCGGCTGCATCAGGGCTAGTTCGTTATGACCGATAAGATGCCGAGTCTCCGGGGTCAGCGGGGCATGTAGCGAGATAATTTCGGCCTCGCGGCAGAGGGTAGCCAGATCGACGCGCTCGATTCCGGCTGGCGTGTCCGGTAGATACGGATCGTATACTAACGTGCGCTGTGGGGTGAAAGCCTGCATCTTGCGCACCAAGGCTCGAGCGATCTGGCCATACCCGACTACGCCCAGCGTCCGCCCCGAGATGGGATAGATCGGTTCGGCCTGAGCGATCCCCCAGGCGCCACGGCGCACCGCCTTATCCCGCGACACCACCCGGCGCGCTACCGCCAGCAGCAGTGCCAGAGCGTGCGTGCTGACCTCATCGACGCCGTAACCAGGGGTGTTGGCGACAAAGATGCGCCGCGCAGTCGCCGCTGCTAAGTCGATGTTGTCTAGGCCGATGCCGTAGCGGGCAATGATGCGCAGCTTGGGTGCTGCCGCCAGGTGCTCGGCGGTGATCGGCGTGTCGCGCACCAAAATCGCCTCGGCTCGAGCCAGGTGCTCGCCAAACGCCGGATCGGCGGGGTCAACGGCGTGAAGCTCTACGCCGTAGGGCCGCAGAATGGCTGTTTCGACGGCGTAATCATGATAACCGTGACCCACGACGATGACATGGCGGCCACGGGTGTTGCTGTCGAGGGTCACGGTATACCTCCTGGGCTGGGGCCCTACTGAGCCGCCTCGACGGCCTGCATTAGGCGGTCGATCCACTCCTGCCCAACGCGGCCGACCAGGTGCTCAAGCACAGGGGGCTGGGCTACCTCGCGGAAGGCCGCTAGCTCCTCGCTGGTTAGCACTGCTACCTCCATGCCCACGCCGGTGAGGATCTCTACAGCGTTGAGATCCTGAGCCGAGGTCATCTGGCGGTGGATGTCGCGAGCGATGACGATCGCCTCGTCGATCACGCGCTGCTCGTCGGGGGTGAGGCTGTCGTAGAAGCCGGGGTTCATCATGTACAGGTGAACGGAGTAGACGTGCCCAGTGAGCGACACGTGACGCTGGTACTGGTAGAGGCTGGCGGCCAGAATGTTGGTGACGCTGTTCTCCTGGCCGTCCACCACGCCCTGTGCCAGCGCGATGGGGAGCTCGAGCCAGGGCACGGTGATGGCGCTGGCGCCGAGGGCCGTAACCAGGCGCTCGAAGAGCGGGCTCGGCATGATGCGGATGGTGAGGCCGCGCATATCCTCGGGTGTGCGGATGGGGCGCACATTGTTGGTGAAGTGGCGGAGGCCGTTATCAGCGAAGGCCATCATGCGGATACCGGCCTCCTCGAGCATGCGCTCTGCGAAATAGGTGCCGAACTCGCCGTCGAACACCCGGTAGGCAACCGCATGGCTCTCGAACAGGAAGGGCGTGCTGATTAGCTCGATAGGCGGGAAGAACTCGGTGATGGGACCATCGTGCACCACGCCAAGCTCGATAGTTCCGAGCTGAAGCCCCTGCAGTACGGTGTCGGCGTCGCCGAGCATGCCGGCCGGGAAGATCTCCACCCGGATTGAGCCGCCGGTGTGCTCCTCAACATGTTCTTTGAAGGCCAGCGCGGCGGCGTGCTTGGGCTGGTCCTCGGTGCCGGGCTGGAAGTGGGTGTACTTGAGCACGCGCTGAGCGTTTGCTCCACCGAGAATGAGCGCGAAGGCAACTAGCAAGGTGATGAGTCGGTTCTTTGACATAAATCTCTCTTCCTTTCCTAGGGGTTACTAGCTTGGTGCCACATCTCGCTTGGGTTAAAGGTTGTTATGATCCCAACTACTCCTCCTTTCAACGGGCGTACCCCAGCAGGCGCGGCACGAACAGACTGATGGCAGGGAACGCGATCAGCAGTGCCAGAACCACGAGCTGCGCCAGGAGCAGGGGCAGCACTGCCCGCGCCAGCAGTTCGACCCGCAGTTTGCCGACGGTAGCGACCACGAATAGGACCGGTCCTACCGGAGGCGTGTTCATCCCCAGCACTATCGCCACGATAAACAGGATGCCGAAGTGCAGAGGGTCGATGCCGGCGTGAAAGGCTATGGGCGAGAGGATCGGCGTCAGCACGATCACCGCCGGCAGCGTGTCGATGAACAGCCCGCAGATCAGCGTGAACACGACAAGCAAGATCAAGATCTGGGTCGGGTCGGTGGTAAGCCCGGTCAACCAGACCGCCGCGGCCTGCGGTACCTGTAGAACTGTGAGCAGGTTGGCAAAGATCGACGCCATGCTGACAATCAGCAGCACACCCGAGGTCATCAGCGCGCTCTTGAGAAATACCCGCGGGATGTCGCGCAGCTTTAGAGCGCGCGTCACCAAGAGGCTTACCAGCAGCGCGTAGGCGACCGCGACCGCTGCCGACTCGGTGGCGGTGAAGATGCCGGAGAACACGCCGCCGAGGATGATTACCGGCATCAACAACCCGGGGAGCGACTGGACGAAGCCGACGCCGACCGCCCGCCAGCCACCAAATACAACCGCATATTGGTGGCCATGGCGCACCGAGATGATATGGTTGGTGATAAACAGTACGACACCCAAGAGGATGCCAGGGAGGATGCCGGCTGCAAACATGCTGCTCACGCTGACGCGGCCTTCTGAGATGGCGTACACCACCATGACGATGCTGGGCGGAATGATCGGCCCGATGATGGCGCTGGCCGCGGTCATCGCGCCGGAGTAGTAGGGCGGGTAGCCGGCTCGCCGCATCATGTCCATAATGATTGCGCCGGGTCCGGCGGCGTCCGCTAGCGCGCTACCGCTTTTGCCGGCAAAGAGGATGCTGGTTAGGACGTTCACGTGGCCCAGGCCACCGGGCAGATGCCCCACCAGCGCCTTGGCGAAGCGCAACAGCGAGTCTGTGAGTTTGCCTGCGGTCATCAGGTCAGCGGCCAAGATAAACAGCGGCACGGCCATCAGCGGGAACGAGTTGATGCCGTTGAACAGGTGCTGCGGAAGCAACAGCGGACGCAGCTCACCGCTGGCCAGAATAGTTATCAGCGAGGCCATGCCCATTACCAGCGACACCGGGAAGCCGGCAAGTAGCAAGATGGCAAAAGAGCCAAACAGCACGGCGATCATCGCGGTGCCTCCGGGGCGTGACTCACCGGTGAGGGAGCGCTAGGCTCGCTGCGAATACCGGCCTGGGCAAACTGGCGCCAGGTCAGAAGGAGGTGCATACCCAGCACGGCTGCCCCGATAGGGATGGCGAGCCCTACGATGCCGCGGGGGATACCGAGCATGGCGGTCCGCGGACGCATCATGAGTTGACTGAACTCCCAGCCGTAGTAGGTGAGCAAGGCCAGGAACACTAGGATTACGAGGGCGATCAGGCCGCGCACCCAGGGGATTACCCGTGTTGGTAGCAGCGACTGCACGTACTCGAACGCCACGTGATTGCCCGCACGCAGGGCGAGTCCGGCGCCCAGATACACTGTCCAGATCATCAAGAACCGCGCTAACTCCTCGGCCCAGGCGACCGAGAACTGGAAGCCGTAGCGGGTCACTACGTTAAGCAGCACCAGTGAGACCATCGCCATCATCATCAGCACGACCAGGGTCTCGTTGACCCGGATGAAGATGCGCTCGAGAGTCTGGAGCATCACAGCTCCTTTGGCGTGCGTTTAGCGTACAGCGCCTGCTTTATGCGCCGCAACCGCAACCGGGTCGGTTCGCCCCCGCGCAGAGCCAGACCGACCGCCAGGATGTCGATAACCACCAGGTGCATCAGGCGTGAGAACATGGGGGTATAGACATCGGTGTCCTCGGGGATGCTCACGGTCAGCACCAGGCTGCCGAGTTCGGCCAGCGGCGAGCGCGGGGCGGTGATAGCGATGACCGCTGCGCCCGACTGCTTAGCCAGCGCCACACTTGCTAACAATTCACGGTTACGCCCAGTATGTGAGATGGCCACTACTACGTCCTCGGGCCCTAGAGTGGCGGCGGACATGTATTGCATGTGCGAGTCGGTGTAGGCCACACAGGGGACCATTAAACGGAAGAACTTGTGCTGAGCATCGATAGCTACCACCCCTGAGGCACCCATACCGTAGAACTCGATCTTGTGGGCGCGGCTTAAGAGATCGGTAGCCGCTTCGATAGCGGCGGCATCCAGGCGGTGCCGCAGCCGCACGAGCATGTCGATGGTGGCATCGACGATCTTCTGCGAGTAGGCCTCGGCGGGGTCGCCCGGTTTAACCTCCAGGTCGGCATAGGTGCTGTAACTAACCAGGCTTTGGGCTAGCCGCACCTTAAACTCGGCAAAGCCCTCGTAACCGATCGCTCGGCAAAAGCGCAGCACCGTCGGCTCACTGACTCCGGCTGCCTGAGCGAGCGCCGCCATGCTGCTGTTGATCACTGCTTCAGGATCGGCGAGCACCGCCTCAGCTACCTTGCGCTCGGAGTTGCTGAAGCTGTCTAGCGCCTTCCTGGTCGCTTCCAGTAGGTTCTTCATGGCGATACGGTTCCTGGTGCTTTGTCGCTAGTCGGGGACCATCCGGTCTCTTTAGTAAGGGTGGTGGTTCTTGCGCTCAGAGCGGCACTGGTCACCTTAAAGCCGGAATCGGTTGCCTGGAAGTAAAGATAAGGTAGTTTTACTAAAACTGGGCCGTATTCTATCGTAAGTCGATGTATCTGTGAGGCTTTGGGAGGATCGAGCACAAACCCTATGCATTTCACATCTCTGCCGCCTTTTGTGGTACTTGCTAGGCCGTTCCTCATGAAGATTGCCTCTTGAAACCTTGGTCTTGACGCAGAAGCATCGTTATGTTATTGTAATACTACTACATGTTCAGCGACTCGTCAATGACTTAGACCAGTTAGTCAGCCAACGTAGTCCGGAGGATAGTGGTGAATGAGGCTCTTCCAACGCCGATAAGAGAGAGCAGCCGGACCTCCACACTGGCAGGGACAGCCGCCCATGAGGGACTTATGGCTGGAGATCAGGAATCACTGGTCGGCATCAAGCAGGCGTACCACCAGTTAGGTGTTGAGTTGATGCGCACTACACACGACCTGGGCAAGGAGGTGGAATGAGGCTATCCGAATGAGGCGAGGGTTTGGAGTGTGCCAGGAAAGGTGGTGCCAATTTGGCCTGAAGGTGGCATCTAGCAAGCTGCTTATCGCAGCAAAAGTCTAACGATTACGTGCGACGAGAGGATGACCTTATGCTAAAGAAAGGTTTGTGGTTTGGCATCTGCTTCAGCGTGTGGCTCTTGGGTTTGGCCCTGGCTAGCCCTACCTTCGTCCTGCGCTATAACCATGTGCTTGGCCCTACCCACCCCTACCATGCCGGATTCGAGCTGTGGGCTCAGCGAGTCTATGAGCGGACAAACGGTAACCTGCAAATCCTGGTCTTCCACAGTGCCGCGCTCGGGGTAGAGGAGGACATTATTGAGCAGCTCCGCAAAGGAGTGCCGATAGGACAGAATACCGATGGGGCGCGCATGGGCATGTACGTGCGCGAGCTCGGAGTCTTCAACGCTCCCTACTTCTTAGCCGATTTCGAGATGGTGGAGCGTGCTGCCACCCTGCCCGCGGTGCAACAGTGGCTTGACCAGCTAGTCTCCGAGTTTGGGATCAGGGTACTTTGCTTCAACTGGGTCCAGGGGTACCGACACTTTATGACCAATGTACCGGTGCGGCACCCTAACGACCTCGCGGGCCTGCTTATTCGCACGCCCCCTGCACCCGTTTGGGTAGAGTCCGTGCGCGCCTTAGGCGCTACCCCAGTGGCCCTCCCCTTTGGCGAAATCTATAGTGCCATCCAGCTGCGAGCCGTTGATGGAGCCGAGCTAGTTTACGCCAATATCCCTGACAAGAGCCTGTGGGAAGTCATCCGTTATGTGAACGAGACCCGGCACTTCCTCCTCACCAACTTCCAAGTGGTAGGGGAAGCCTGGTTTGTGCAGCTGCCTGAGGATTACCAGCGCATCCTTGTCGAGGAGTGCCACGCAGCGGGTCGGGAAACCTCCCGGCGCATTGAGGAGAACAGCGAGCGGATCAAGCAGGAGATACAGCAGCGGGGGATGGTTATTGTCTCCGACGTTGACCTAGACGCCTTCCGCCAGGCCAGCCTAGCGGCCTACGAGGTTCTCGGCCTAACGGAGGTCCGTAATCTCATTCACCGTCAGCTTGGCCTGGAGTGATGGCAGTGATGGAGGAGGGGTATGACCCAGTGGTCCGAGCGCTTCGCCAGGGTTGAGGAGATTATTGCCCAGGCTTTCCTAGCGCTGACCGTGGGAGTGACCTTCCTGGGAGGGGTGGCCAGGTTTTCAGGTCGGCCTTTGGACTGGGCTATGGACCTGGCCACCTTTTCCTTCGCCTGGGCCGTCTTTCTAGGCGCGGACGTGGCCTTAAGGCACGACCGCCACGTGGCTGTAGAGCTCTTCGCAAACTTGCTACCCGAGAAGGTGAGGCGGGGGGTACGGCTCTTTAACTTCTGCCTGATCGCCCTTTTCCTCGGAGCCTTGCTGGTGTATAGCGTGCAGATGGCCTATCTGACTCGCTTCCGCACCTTCCAGGGGATACCGGGTATTAGCTACACCTGGGTTACCCTGAGCGTTACTGCAGGAAGCCTCCTCCTCCTCCTAACGGCTTTGAGCCGGATCAGGCGAGAGTGGAAGAGTTTTAGGAGTGGGGCATGATCATAACCTTAGTTGCCTTCCTCTTTCTGCTCTTGTTAGGCATGCCTGTGGTCTTTGCCATCGGCATTTCCGGCTTCCTCTTCTTTTTGCTGCAGCCTGGCCTTCCGCCCACCATGCCGGTTCAGCTCATGCTTTCCGAGACGCAGAACTTCGCTCTCCTGGCCATCCCCACCTTCATTCTGATGGGGAATCTCATGAACGAACTCGGAGTAACCCGAAGGCTGCTGAATTTTGCCAGAACTCTTACGGGCCATCTCAGAGGCGGACTGGCTCAGATGGGTGTGATTTTGAGCCTCTTAATGGGTGGGGTCTCTGGCTCGGCTATTGCGGATGCCACCATGCAGGCCAGAGTTATGGGCCCCGAGATGGTGCGAAGGGGATACAAAGCCGCGTTCGTGGCCGCCCTGCAAGGGTTCACCGGACTCATCGTGGTGGCAATTCCCCCTAGCATCGGCCTCATCCTCTATGGCAGTATCGGCCATGTCTCCATCGGTCAGCTCTTTGTCGGCGGTATCGCGATGGGGCTCCTGCTAGCCATGGCCTACATGGTGCTGGTGGCGATCATCGCTCGGGTACGGGGATACCTTCCGGAGCTCTCGCACAGGCCCCCCCTTGCAGAGGTGAGCTCTGCTCTATGGGGGAGCCTGTGGGCGGTTCTCTTGCCCATCCTCCTCCTAATAGCGCTACGCCTTGGAATCTTTGTCCCTTCGGAAGTGGGGGCTGCCGCCGTGGTCTATGCCATCCTGGTGGGGGCGATTTACCGGGAGATCACTTGGGAGAGAGTAGTGCGGGCCTTCCGGAACTCGGTGGCCGACATCGGGATGGTCGCCTTCCTAATCTCCGCCTCAGCTCTCATCAGCTATGGGATGCGATGGGAGATGATTCCACAGGCCATCGCTCAGCTTCTGGTGGGCCTGTCTGATAATCCTATGGTGGCCTTGGGCATAATCATTCTGGCTCTCTTTCTCCTGGGTATGGTAATTGACTCTACCGTGATGATTATCCTACTCACACCCATCCTGGTTCCGGTAGCCAGGGCACTGGGCCTGGACCTAGTCCACTTTGGCGTGATCATGGTGATGACCTGCGCCGTCGGGCTACTTACTCCGCCGGTAGGGCTTTCCATGTACTCGGTCTGTTCTATCATGCGCTGCTCTATGGAGGAGTACCTGCGGGAAGGGTGGCCCTTCTTGGTGGCAGCACTCTTGGTGATCTTTCTTGCCTACCTCTTCCCGACAATCATTACCTTCCTACCTCGACTCCTCTTTTAGTCTGAACCGGAGGATAATGTGGGCAAACTGGCTGGCAAGAAAGCTTTGATAATCGCAGCAGGGCAAGGGATCGGCCGGGCCATAGTAGAGGCCTTTGTTCAGCAGGGTGCCGAGGTGCTTGCTGTCACCTTGCACCCTGAGCAACTGGCAGGGGTCTGCCCGGCGGTAGGTCTAGACGCTCGAAACCGGGAAGGCATCTTCCAACTCATCGAAGGAATTGACCGCCTAGACTGCCTTTGCAACGTTCAGGGAGTTGTGCCGGTAGGAAATATCCTGGAAGCCACTGATACCGCCTGGGATGAGGCCTTTCTATTGAATGTCACGAGTATCTTTTGGGCTATGCAGGCTGCCCTGCCCAAAATGTTGGCCCAAGGCGGAGGCAGTATCATCAATATCGCCTCTGTGGCCGCCTTTAAGGCCGTACCACAACGGTTCATCTACGCAGCAACCAAGGCGGCGGTAGTGGCTATGACGCGTTCTGTAGCCTTCGACTTTGCCAATCAGGGCATACGAGCGAATACCATCTGCCCTGGAACCATAGACACTCCCTCACTGCGAGAAAGGGCAGGAGGAGAGGGGCGCCTTAAGGTCTTCGCCGAACGGCAGCCCATAGGCCGCCTTGGCCGCCCCGAGGAGATCGCAGCCTTGGCGGTCTACCTGGCTGCGGAGGAGGGAGCCTTTGCCACAGGGAGCCACTTTGTGGTGGATGGAGGGATGAGTTTGTGATCTCGGCGTTTTCATGAAGCGCCCCGCTCGAGCCCAAGCTGCTCGGCGAACTGGCCGCGCTGTGCGCGCGATCCGGGATCGACTTCCAACTGAATGCACCCATGACGGAGCAGGCAATTGCCTAGTTCCATGTTGTGAGTACCGCGCCGGTGGCGGATGGTGTGTGGTGTTGCCGCCCTCATCACCTGCCTGTCGCTTTACACCGGCCATACTAGGGGCATGCGGCTGACCCTGCTGCCATTACTAGGTGCGCTGCACCTGCGCTATCCCAGCTACAACGCGGTGACGGTGCAGGAGCTAACCGCTGCTAGCGCTCCCGAAGCCCTGGCTACCACCGCGCTAACACCAGACAGCCTGAGCACCCCCGCCTGGCAAGACACCCCTGAGATCGCGCTACCTATGATGGTCATTCCGTGGGCTGAGCGGCGCGGCTTAGCGGTCTACGGCTTGGCGGAGCCCCCCGCCGATCTAAACGCCGAAGCCGACTTTCGGCACTACTTGGCCCAGTACCCCGCCGGGCAGACTCGGCTCCGCGAGGTCGATGCTGCTCTAACAGAGGTCGGCGAGATTCTGAGCAAGGCGCTGACACTAGAGCGAATAACTGCTGAGCTGCTGCCCCGTGTGGCGGCTTACCACCGCCTGCGCGAGCGCCTGTTCGAGGACGGCCCCGGCACCGGCTGGCTCAGAGCGCGGGTAGCAGCGATGGCCGAGCGGCTGCTGACGCTGCCTTATCAGCGCGTGACGGTGCTGGCCTGTCTCGATCACCTGCCCTTCTTGTCAGAGGAGTTAGCCGGTCGGGTCGAGCTTGCAACCCCTCCCGAGATAGCGGCTAGCGACTCGGCCCGCGAGCGGAGCCTGCTCGACTTCGCCTTCCTGGGCGAGGCGGCGGATCCGGTCAGCCTAATAGCGCAGCTGCGGGAGGTCAGCAGCCCCGAAGCGCGCTATCACGAAGCCAACCTGCTGTTAGCCCACGGGCACGCTGTCGAAGCATTGGAGCTGCTAGAGGCTGCCAGCCGCGGCGACTTCAGCCGCCCCTACTTCCTGCCTGGCTACCTGCTGGCGCGCCTGGGGCAGCTTTACGACTTGGCGGGCCGGCGCGATCAAGCCATCAAGGCCTACCGGGCGGTACGGGCCCTGACCTGGGCCCCCGCTGAGGCGCTTCTGGCCGCCCAGGAGGGGTTGCAGTCGCCCTTTAGCGGCGCCACCAGCGCGCACTAACGGTCATCTCCGGAATCTTTAGCGCTAGCGCCAACCCGGCATAGACCAGTCCAGCTACCACGCCACCGACCCCTACCTGCATCGCCCACCCCAACCAGCCGACGGGCCACGGGAGCCACGCCACCAGCGCCCACGCTGCGCCAGCGGCCGGCATTGCCGCTGCCCAGACCCGCCCAGCGTGAGCGGCGAAGGCTGAGGGTGAAAAGCCCTCAGTGCGCCGCAGCCAGTACAGCAGCACCAGCAGTTGCAGCCAGCCCACCGCCACGCTGGCCCAGGCCATGCCGGTAAGGCCGTAGCGCGGCGCCAGCAGCACAAAGAGCAGGCCGTTTAAGGCTACGAAGCTGAGGCTGATAATGATCGGCGTCCGCACCCGCTGGCGGATATAAAAGGGGCGGAGCAAAAGGTTGTTGACCCCCCACGGAAAGACTGCTAGGCCTAACGGTGCAACTGCCCAGATGGTGAACAGGATGGTCTGCTCCTGCCCGGCGGCGGGGCTTAAGTTCCAGATGGCGTTTACCGCAGGTGCGGCCAAAAGAAACATCAGTAGCCCCGCCGGCACGGTCAGGAAGGTAATCAGCCGCACGCCGCTGGTTAGTGTCGCCAGGAAGCGCTCCGGCGCGGTGGCTTCGCCGCTGAGGCGCGAGTAATAAGCCAACGCCGGCGAGATGCTAAAGAGCCCCAGCGCCAGGCTAAAGAGCAGATTAGCGTTCTCAAAGGCCGTGATGCTCCCCCCCGGCAGTCCTGACAGCAGGTTAGTAGCCAGCAGGTTTAACACCTGCCGCGCCCCGGTAGTAAGGGCAAAAGGAGCCATTAAGAGCAGCACTAACCCCAGGCTCGGGTGCCACAGCCCGCTTAACACCGGCAGCAAGCGCCCACGCAGCAGCGCTGGCAGCTGCACCAGCAGCTGTGCCAGGCCGCCTAATACCACCCCCAGCGCCAGTATCGGCGCCTGGCCGGGGTAGAGGAGCATCACTGCAATCACCACCAGATTGAGCGCTACCGGCGCCCAGGCGGGCGCGAAGAAGCGCTCTTCGGCGTTGAGGATGCCCATCGCCAGCGCTGAGAGCGAGATAGCGGCCAGGACCGGGAAGATGATCCGGGTAAGCTGCACCGCCAGCGCAAAGTCCACCACCGAGTCTGGCTGCAACAGCAGCCCGACAAGCCACGGCGCAGCCCAGATGGCGAGCCCCAGCAAGAGCGCGTTGAGTAGCGCTAGGGCTGCAAAGAGCGCCCCGGCCAGTCGGCGGCCTTCTTCGCGCGGCAGCGCCTTGTAGATGGGGATAAACGAGTTGGTGAGCGCCCCCTCGGCCAGCAGCTCGCGAAACAGGTTGGGGATCTTCCAGGCTACGTTGAAGGCGTCGGTCGCCGCTTGGGGGAAGAGCTGCAACAGCAGCGAGGCCCGTACCAGCCCGCTCAGGCGGCTCGCCAGAGTGCCGATCATCAGGGTCAAGGCGTGGCGCGTGCTGCTCCGCGGCACAGTGTTGGAGACAGAGTCTGCCTGGTTAACCGTAAGCCTCCCAAGGGGGTCGCGCAGAACCGACCCCGCGCCTCAGGATACCAGCCCTGACAGCGGCGCCTCTCTGATACGGCGTGGCTGCCGAGATTAGCTGCTATCAATCTCACCCCTGCGCGGTAGACTATGGTGGTGCGCCTGCTTCTTTTCTACCTTTTATTGTTGATTCTCCAGGGTGCGCTCACGGTGTTGCTAGCCCCTTGGCCGACACCGGATCTGTTCTTGCTGGCCATGTTGACCATGCTGTGGCGGCTCCCCGCCTGGCAATTGGTAGTGCTCGGCTACGGGGTAGGTCTGTTGCAGGACGTAATGGGCCACGGAGCGCTGGGCTTTCACGCTTTGGGCTTAGCCGGCGCGGCGCTGGTGGCCTCATCAGCGCGCTCCCTAATCAGCCATGGGGGCCTGCTCGAGCGCCTGCTGATTGTTGGCTCCGCTCAGCTTGCCAAGTGGCTGGTGTTCCTAATCCTGCTCTGGTGGCTGCACGAGCCTGGCGATGTCGTTGGTATCTTGATGCGAATAGCTCTCCCGGAAACCGCCCTCACCCTGCTGGCGGCCGTCTGGCTGCTACCGTGGGGCGAGGCGTTGGTAGCCAAGAGCTCGCTGTTTCGCAAGGAGCTGCTGTGAGCTATCGCCTCCGCCTGTTCTTGGCCCTGATCTTGACGGTGCTAGCGATCTTTGTGGTACGGCTAATGTACTTGCAGTTTGCCCTGGCCGAGGAGTTTCGTGCCCTCAGTGCTGAGAACTTCTTGCGCCAAGAGCGGATAATGCCGCTCCGGGGGCGGATTCTTGCCAGTGACGGCACAGTGCTGGCCGATAACCGGATCGCCGTGGACTTGATGTATCGCGGCGGGGAGATTCTGAACTGGGAGCGGATTCGGTTCTTACTGGGCCTACCGGGCGACCCGCGTCCGCCAGACCCTAACAACGCCCGTGAGCGGCTTGAGGGGGCGGCGGTCGTAGCCTGGAACATCCGCGAGGAGCTGATCCCAGCGCTCCAGGAGCTTACCGCCGGCCAGCCCAACCTCTACCTGCGCCAGCGGATAGAGCGCACCTACCCCACCAATCTGGCGGCGCACGTGGTGGGCTACACTACCGAAGCCGATCCACAGCGCTTCCCGGGTCATGCCCTGGGCGACCTGGTGGGTCAGATGGGGCTCGAAGCCGGCCTGCAGAGGGTGCTGTTCGGAGTACCTGGCGCCGCGCTAGTCGAAGTGGATAACCGCGGGACGGTGCTTAACCGCCGCACCATCTTGCCGGCCCGGCCGGGGCAAGATGTGACTTTAACGATCGATCCGACCGTGCAGCACCTGGCCGAAGAGGCGCTGAAGAACGCTCTGCCTTACGTAAACGCTGATCGGCGTAGCCGGGGCTTGCCGCCGGAGTCGGTAGTGCGGGGGGCGATCATCGCCCTTAATCCTCAGACTGGCGACATTTTGGCCATGGCCAGCCACCCGACCTTTGACCAGAACCTCTTTACCCGCCGCCCAAGCCCGGCCGAGCAGATTACGGCGCTGCTTAATGACAGCGTCAACTTCACGCTGCTCAACCGGGCGGTGGAGGCCTACGAACCAGCTTCGACCTTCAAGTTGGTAACCAGCTCAGCGCTCTTGGAAGGGGGATTTATCGCTCCTGGGAGCCGCTTCTCGTGCTCTGGGGCCTTCACCTTCGGCGGCATTACCTGGCGCAACTGGGCGCCGGGGTTTCGCGGTAATCAAGATACCAGACAGGCCATCGCCGACAGTTGTAATACTTTCTTCTGGAACGCGATTGCCGGCACGCCTAACTGGACAGTGGGCTGGGCGCCGTTTGTGCGCAGTCTGACCGAGCGCGCCCGAGAGTTTGGCTTTGGGCAGCCCGTGGGGGTGGGCTTGCCGGAAGAGAAGGCCGGGCGCGTGCCTACCGACGCCTCCTCGCGCGCGGTCAGGGGGCACCCCTGGCGCCCCGGCGACACGCTTAATATCGCTATTGGGCAGGGCGACATGCTGGCCACTCCGCTACAGGTAGCACAGCTCATCTCGACCCTGGCCTTGGGCGGGACCAAGGTGCAGCCGCGATTGATTAAGGCCATCGGCGATGAACCGGTGGCTTCGGAGGTGACCACGGTGCCGGGGCGCCACTGGCGGACGCTGCAAGAAGGCTTGCGGATGCTGTTTACCCACTTTCCGGCGCAGCGAGTGATGGGTCCGCGCGTCTTTCCCGTGAACGTGGCCGGAAAGACCGGCACGGCGCAGAACCCACGCGGCGACGGCTACTTCCACGCCTGGTTTATGGGCTATGGCCCCATCGAAAATCCTGAGCTGGCTGTGGTAGTCTTTATCGAGCACGGCGGCTCGAGCGCCACGGTGGCGGTCCCTACCGCCCGCGATTTTATGGCCGCTTTCTGGGGAGTCAGTCCATGAAGACCCGCGGTACGCGCGGCGGCATCGTCCTTAGCCTCGACGCACAAGATACCCCCTCGGCAGTGCAGGATGCGGTCGCCGAGCAGCGCGAACTGCTCAGCAGAGTCCATCTGGAAGTAACCGAGCGGCTGCCCTGGGAGCTGCTCGCAGCGGCGGCTCAAGCGGTTAAGGAGGCTGGCGGTGAGGTGCTGGAGGTGCGCCCGCCCGGCGCGGTGACGGCCGCGCGCGGCGAGACGGTGATCATCACCCGCACCGTCCGTAGCGGGGCGCGCGTCGAGTCGAGCGGCTCGGTCATCGTCCTGGGCG
>Ga0208610_100350_pt1 | contig 17254 bp, 15 predicted proteins | sample SubbioR11Jul_8A2_FD_184815 | JGI IMG/M metagenome (GOLD analysis project Ga0208610, IMG submission 184815) | Serpentinite rock and fluid subsurface biosphere microbial communities from McLaughlin Reserve, California, USA - CR11Jul_8A2 (SPAdes) | ecosystem: Environmental > Terrestrial > Deep... | reverse complement strand
GCCATCCCTCGACGCCGTCCCAAATCCGCAAAAGAGGTCGAAACCATCCCCGACCCGCTCCCGAGCCGACTGAAAGCGCGTATTCGGTGAATAAGCTGGGCTGACTATGGCTTTGCACCGATCTTAAGCTTTCGGGGTATGACAGCGCCATCTATCGGCGCCTATCCCGGAGGTCCGGGGAAACCTGTTGTAGACGTGCGCCCCTTCCGTCACCAAATTGCCGGGCTCGGCTGTGGCTTCTGGATTGATAGAGCGGCGTTTCTCGCCACCGGTGGAATTGCCGAGGATATCCGGGTGAATGAAGATACCGAGTTTTCCATTCGACTGCTCCGGGCCGGACTGCGGGGAATGCGCGCCCCTGCACCAGCTGTAATGGTTCGCCAGCATGACGGACTTGGTGGAGAGCGCGGCCATCTGACTGCCGCCGCCAAGGCTGGCGAGCGGGCGGGTTTTTTTGGCATGATCCTTTCGCGCCATGCCGATTGGCTGACCCAGCGGCCAGATGCGGCAAAGCACCTGTTGCAGCGCCAATTGAAACTGCTGGCGCGGGCGCGTGACGGAGCGGGCGCGCGGGCGGCTCTGGCCTCGCCGCTGGCAGCACCGCATCGGCTGTCGCTGCGGTTTTACTACTTGGCCGAGTGGCTTTCGTCCCGGGTCAGGCGCCGCTAGCCAGCGCCTCGAGCAGACTTGCGCAGACCCGGCCCACAGTGGCCTCGTCCAGCCCGTAGCCCGAGGGCAAGTTGATCCCGCGCTCAGCGGCCGCAAATCCGGCCGGATGTGCGGGCAGGAATCGCGCGCTTTCAGCCCGTCCGGCATATGCCTTCAGGCCGCTGAGCTGCGAGAAGAACGGTCGGCTGTCGATGCCGCGGCTGCGCAGCGCCGCTTGCAGGCTGAACTTGTCATGTCCGAAACCGGCCTCAGGCACCACAGTGACCATCCAGTAGGAATTGCGGACCTGTTGCGGCTCGGCATTCAGGTGCAGCCCCGGCACGCCTGCCAGGCGCTCACGATACCAGCCGAAAAGCTGCCGCTTGTAGGCGATCAGCGCGTCGATCCGCTCCATCTGCGCAATGCCAAGGGCGGCCTGCACGGCGCTCATCTTGTACTTGAAGGCCACTTCGTCGTTCAGAAAGAACCGGTCCCCGGGCGGGCGGCCATGATCGCGCAGTTTCTGCACCCGGGCGTGCAGGTGGTCGTCATTGGTGACCAGCATCCCGCCTTCGCCGGTGGTGATGGTCTTCGAGCCATGGAATGAAAAGACCGCCATGTCGCCGAGGCTTCCGGCTTGCTTTCCTGCATAGGTCGACCCCAGCGCCTCGGCCGCATCCTCGATCAGCACGAGGCCGTGCCTTGTGGCAATGTCGCGCAAGGCCGCCCAATCACACATCGAGCCGTAAAGATCGACCCCGATGATCGCCCGGGTTCGGGGCGTGATCGCCGCCTCGACCGCTGCGGGGTCCAGGCACCAGGTGTCGGGCAGGATGTCGACAAAAACCGGCATGGCACCGACATAGCTGACCGGCGCCATCGAGGCGATCCAGGTAACGTCTGGGCCGATCACCTCATCCCCCGGGCCGATCCCGACGGCGGCCAGCGCCAGATGCAGGCCGCTGGTCGCATGCGGCAGGCTGACGGCATGGGCCACCCCGACATAGTCTGCCACCATCGCCTCGAACCGGGCGTTGAAGCGATAGTGCTCCGGCCCCCAGGCCGTCATCGCTGCCTCACGCGCCAGCTCGCCCTCCCGCTCGGTGATCGAGGGGGCGGCGACGGGGATTAACGGCAGCTGATCGCCGCCCGTGCCAGAAATGCTCATTGCCCACTTTCCACTGTGCCACTTCTAACCTAAACACCATTCACTGATACAACCGCAAGGCAGGACCAGCGTGAGCCATCCCGACGACAGACAGGATTTCGAGGCCGCAAGGGTGACCCAGTCCCTTGCCCTGGGGCAGGACCGGACGCTGCACGACCGGTCAAGCGGGTTGTTCGAGGCGCTGAACGACTACGACTATTCCTACCTGTGGAGCTGGATGGGCGTTCCGATCATCCAGACACCGACCGACATCATGGCCACTCAAGAGGTGATCTGGGCGACCAGACCTGACGTCATCATCGAAACCGGCGTGGCGCGGGGCGGGTCGGTGCTGTTCATGGCCTCGCTTCTAGAGGCCATCGGCAAGGGCAAGGTGATCGGCGTCGACATCGACATCCGTGCCCACAACCGTGACACGATCGAGCGCCATCCGATGTCAAAGCGCGTCGTGCTGATCGAAGGCGGATCGGTGGACGAGGACACGCTGGACCGCGTGCGCGCGGAAATCCCGGCGGGTGCGACGGTGATGGTCGTCCTCGACAGCGACCACAGCCGTGACCATGTGCTGGCCGAATGCCGCGCCTATGGGCCGCTTGTGACGCCGGGCTGCTATCTGGTGGTGGCGGATACCATCGTCGCGCACCTTCCCGAAACCTCGAAGGCGCGCAACCGGTCGCGCAATCTGGAGCCCCGGAACGATCCGGCTGAAGCTGCACGGATCTATCTGGAAGAAACCCCGGCGTTCGAGGTTGATCCCATCCTCAACGGCAAGCTGATCCTCAGCTCGTCGCCCGGGGGCTACCTCCGTCGCAAGCAGGCGTAGGGATGGCCAGCGCCGACACGGCGGCGTTTTTCGGGCTGGATGGGGATCCGTATTCAGAAATCGCGTTGGCGCATCTGCAGGCGCTGTTCAGCGATGTGAAGCCCTTCATGGGCACGAACGATGTGCCGTCGCGCATGCCTGATCCGGGCAAACTGGATGCGGACTGGCTCTTTTGTTTCAAGTCGAAGACGATCTTCCGACCGGCCACGCTGGACAGCTTGCGCAAGGCTGCGATCAACTTTCATACGGCGTCGCCGCGCTATCCTGGTTCGGGCGGGGTGAACTGGGCGCTTTACAACGGTGACGCGGGATCGGCGATCACCGTGCACCGCATGACCCCGGCCGTCGATGCCGGCCCGATCATCGAGGTCGCACCTTTCGCCTGCGCCGGGGCCGATACGGTCGCCGCCTTGATCGAACGGACGTATCGCATTCATCTGCTGACCTTTCAGCGCGTGACCAGCCGGATCGCGGCGGAGGGTCTGGAGTGGGTCGTCGCCGCTGAAGCTGCCTATACAGGGCCGACCTGGGGCCCGCGCACCTACCGGATCAGCGATCTGGAGGCGCTGAAACGGATCGACCCCGCCATGTCCGCAGACGAGATCGCCCGTCGCATTCGGGCGACGAAGTATCGTCAGCACGGCCCCTATGTTGAAGTTGCCGGACACCGGTTCCGGCTGGAACCCTAGCCGTTGAGGGGCACTGCACCGGTGCGAAGGTCATGAAACTAAGCCTCGTCATTCCCACCCGCGAACGGGCCGGATATCTGGCCCTGGCGCTGCAATCGGCGCTTCTCGCGGCCGACAAGGCCGGCTGTCCAGTCGAGATTGTCGTTTCGGACAATGCCAGCGCCGATGATACTGCAGCCGTCCTTGCAGGAATCGATGATCCGCGCATCGTGAAGCTCCGCAGCGACCTTCGGCTGTCGATGCGCGAGAACTTCGAACTTGCACTGTCGCACACTACGGGCAGTCATGTGGTGTTCATCGGTGACGATGATGCGGTCTTGCCGAACGGGCTGCGCATCTTGTCCAGGCTGATCGCGGATCGTGACCCGGACATCGTGAAATGGCGGGTTCTGAACTTTGTCTGGCCGGACCCGGCAGCCGGATTCCCGGGACAGCTGAAGATCCGTCCTCAGTTGCTTGACGGACGGCTGCGGCAGATCGATCCGCGCGCTGTTCTGGACGGCTTCGCCCGGGCCGAGTTCAAGAGCTACCACGATGGCGGAATGATCTATCATGGCTGCGTCTCGCGTCGGCTGATCGACGCGGCTGTCGCGCGGTCGGGCGGTCCCTACTTCCGGGGGTCGTCGCCGGATGTGTTCACCTCACTGCAAGCACTGATGGTGACCGAAAGGCCAATGATCCGGATCAATCTGCCCATCACGCTGGGCGGCGCCTCGCCCCGGTCGAACGGTGCCGCAGGGCAGAAAGCGGCAATCGCCGGGAACCAGGTCTCTGGAACCGAATTTTCCCGGTTCATCACGGAATCCTCCACCGACCCCTATCAGTGCAGGCTTCCCGCCCGGTGCCAGTCGTTAGCCATGTTGGTGCTGGATTGCCTGCAAACCGCCGCGCGTGTGCAGGGCAAGACGATTGAGATCGACCTTGCGGCCTGGCAGGCCCGGATCACTCAGGACATCACGGGCTATGCCGAACCGGCCCGCAGTGAAAGTGTTGATCTTGCGCGGGAGGTGTTCGGGATGGAGATCACGCTGCGAGCCGCACCGGTTGCGGCCGTGCCCCGGGAACGGTCACCTGCGGCAAGCTCGGCCCCTGCGGCAGAGCAGCCAGACGCGACCCGCCTGCGCCATCGGCCGACGACGCTTGCCTATTACGGTGGCGATACGATGGCCGATGCCGCCAACGTCGCGGCCATGCTGGACCGGTTGCTTGACCTCGAGCACTTCGGCAAGCCGACCAGCGGCGCGCTTTCTGCCCTTCTGCGCGTTCTGCAGATCCACGCGCGGGCAAAGACGGTCGCAATCTAGACCCCGGCAGCGAAGGCCAACACCGGAAGAGACGATCAGGCGCGCTTGCGCTTGCGCTTTCGCAAGGCAATGGACAGGCGCAGCCAGACCCAGCCATGCGCCCAGATCACCCGGTTTTCGAGCGTCGGTCGCAACGAACTGCAAAACTCGTTCCAGCCGTCAACCTTGCGGGCACGGCTGCGATACTTGATCACCCGCAACATGAACTTGCGGCGGAAGGCGGGGTGGTCCTGCAGAAAAGCATCATGCTTGCGCAGGATGTATTCGAACCCCAAAGCCCGCATGGCTGCATCAGCGCTTCGCGTTATGCTTTTGTGATCCTTTGCGTGCCGAACCGGGTCGTGAAAGATCAGGACCCCGGGCCTGTTGTGGTAATACGGCATGACCTCCGCTGCGGCAAGGCGGACGGAAAGTTCGGTATCCTCGTTCACGTGAAGCGCCGGGTCCAGGCCGCCAACCTTAAAAAAAACCTCTCGCTTGATCCAGAAGCCGGTACCCAGCCCGGTCAGACGCTCGTCCAATGGCGTATCGTCGACAAGGATGCCGCTGTCGATTGTCTTGCCGTCGTAGCGATCCTGTCCGCTGGGCAGTTTTACGAATGCAGCCGAAAAGCCATAGCCGACCGAAGCCGGAAGATCGGCAATGATGTCAAGGATGGTCTGGCAATAGTCAGGCAGCAAGGCATCGTCGTCGTCCAGAAAGAAGATTATAGACTGCTTCGCTTGGAAAACTCCGTGATTGCGCGCGCCAGACGGGCCGTGGGGACCGGGGTTGTTGACCACGCGCAGGCCCGGGCCCGCCAGCAAAGCAAGAACGTCAACAGCCGGGATCGTGCACCCGTCATCGACGACGATGATCTCTCCACCCGCCGGCAAGGCCGCAAGCGCCGAATTGACCGCCTGCAAAAGACCGGTCGGCCGATCCTTGGTCGGGATCACGATTGAACATGGCATCTACCGGAAACTCCCACCTGCCTAGGCCGTGTTGACAAAAGGGATTCACAGGGCGGGCTGATCGTGATTCAAGCTGGTATCTGCGATGGAGACCAGCTTGGCACGAGACCTGATGTCGGACGAGGAATGGGCCTTTCACGAGCGCTTCATCCTGGCGATCCGAGCCCCGAACGGGCGCAAGTCCACGAACCATCGCCTTGTTCTGGATGGGATTTTCTGGATCGCGCGGACGGGGTCGCCGTGGCGTGACCTGCCGGAAGAGTTCGGCAAATGGTCGTCGGTCTATCGCCAGTTCCGACGCTGGACCCTGGCCGGGCTCTGGGAAGGGATACTGGAGGCCCTGAACGAAAGCGGGCTGGCCCCGGACGCGCTCCAGATGATCGACAGCACTGTGGTCCGCGCCCATCATCAGGCAGCGGGCGCTAAAGGGGGACTCCGCGACAAGGTCTTGGCCGTTCAAGGGGCGGCTTCACGACCAAGATCCACCTCCGCGTCAACGCCGCGGGCCTGCCCATGAGGTCGGACATCACGCCGGGGCAAACATCGGACTATCTGGGCTTCGACCTGATCATGGACGACAACCTGCCAGAGCCTTGCGTCCTGCTGGCAGATCGAGGCTATGACTCTGACAAGGTTCGAGAAACCATGGAGGCGCGCAACATCGTGCCGGTCATCCCGATGCGCAAGTCCCGCAAGCTGCGCGTCGCCGTGGATCGCACCCTCTACCGGCTGCGCAACCTCGTCGAGCGATGCTTCAACAAGCTGAAGAACGCCCGCCGTGTCGCCACACGTTACGACAAGACTGCCGAAAGCTTCCTGGGCTTCATCGACATCACATCGATCCGCCTGTGGCTCCGCCATTTGTCAACATGACCTAAGGGAGGCGGCCAGGGGCGTTAGCATTACGCCGGATTTATTCGCTATGTCCTGCGCAAAAAGTACTCCATCCATTTTAAGAATTTGTGGGTGGATGCGCAAATATCGAACTCGGTCGATCCTGCCATCGCTTCTGGCGGAAGTGAGCATTGGATGGCTTTTGGTAAGGCAAAGTGACACATAGTTTGACACTCCTTTCCAATCATCCGCATCATGGCTCCATTGATTTCCACCTGGCGCGGGGGGCCAAATGCCCAGACGTCGCATTTCAGTCTTTGATAATAGGCCATGAGCACCTATTAGGGAAAGATTCCTTTCATCAGTAAAATGGTATAGCGAAGTGTGTTGGGCACTTCGGCTGATCATTGTAATAAGTTCGTCTATCGTCATTCTCGGAACCTCGATACAAACCCGACATTGCCACCCAAGCGAAACCGCTCCTCAGCTTGTCTTCCTCTTGGCCCGGAATCAAGGGCGAAGCCCGCCGGGCCGCGCCCTCCCCACTGCCCGGCCACGGGCCGGGCGTTCTTCGCGGAAATCCTCCACTGGAGGGTTTCTGATCGCTCATCACCCCCCCGGGAGGGCGCTTTGCGGCGGTGGTCATCCGAACTGCGGTGGGAGGGGTTGAGGGATAAAGTGCTTCGATCAGGCGTTGCGGCGCCCGCCCGAGGGAGGCGCGGCCCTGTGTTGCGCGGGGTGTTGGGTGGGGGTGGTGCGCTGTAGCGCACCGTACGCAACCGCCCCGGACTTGATCCGGGGCCTCGGTTGACAAGAGAGACCCCGGATCAGGTCCGGGGTGTTGGAGAAGAGAGTCGGGCTGAAGCCCGACTTATGGGGTGCGCTTGGGGATGGGGAGGCCCCGGATCAGGTCCGGGGCGGGTATTCGTGGGGTTGGGGTCACACCCCCATATGCCGCACCCGCGCGCCCCATTCGATGGCGGCGGCGTGGAGGCGGTCGATCTTCAGCTCCTCGCGGACCTCTTCCAGCATGCGCAGCTCGACCTGGGAGTGGCCGCCGTCCGCCGTGACCACGTCACAGGCCAGCGCGTAGGCGGTCTCGAACAGGCGCTCGGGCAGGGCCTCGCGGATCAGGCCGAAGAGGGCGTCCAGCCCGTCTTCCTCTTCGAACAGATCGAACACCGTGCGGCTGACGCGGCGGATGCGGTCGGGGTCGTAGTTGGCGAAGGCGGGCATGTGGTTGACCATGCGGGTGATCGCCACCAGCTCGGCGGTGCGCACGTTCTCGTCCGAGGCGGAGCAGGCGACCATGACGGCCACAAGCGCGTCCTGGGGTGACATGGCGGATTCGGGCATGGGTGGCTCCTGTCTGCGGTTGGCGGCAGATTATTGACGGGGGGGGCGGGGGGCAATAGAGGACGGTGTCTACAGAAGATGGGGCCTGCGACCTTGGGGTCGGCGGGCGTTTCGGGAGAAGTGCGATGAGTGCCCTGCGCGATGCGGCGATGAATTCGAAGGCCTGGCCCTTTGAAGAGGCGCGCGCGGTGCTGAAACGCTATGGCGGCCGCGACCCGGCGAAGGGGTATGTGCTGTTCGAGACGGGCTATGGCCCGTCGGGCTTGCCGCATATCGGCACCTTCGGCGAGGTGGCGCGGACGACGATGATCCGGCGGGCCTTCGAGATCATCAGTGACATCCCGACGCGGCTGATCTGTTTTTCCGACGACGTGGACGGGATGCGGAAGGTGCCGGAAAATGTGCCGCAGCAGGAGATGCTGCGTCAGCACATGCAAAAGCCGTTGACCTCGGTCCCCGATCCCTATGGCGAGTTCGAGAGCTTTGGCCACCACAACAACGCGATGCTGCGGCGGTTTCTGGACACGTTCGGGTTCGAGTACGAGTTCATTTCGGCGACGGAGTTCTACAAGAGCGGCCGGTTCGACGACACGTTGCGGCTTTGTGCCGAGCGGTATGACCGGATCATGGCGATCATGCTGGCGTCGTTGCGCGAGGAGCGGCAGCAGACCTATTCCTGCTTCCTGCCGATCCATCCGGAGACGGGGCGCGTGCTGTATGTGCCGATGAAAAACGTGGATGCGGCGCGGGGGGAGATCACCTTCGACGACGAGGCGGGGCGGGAGTGGACGCTGCCGGTGACGGGCGGGCATGTGAAGCTGCAGTGGAAGCCGGACTTCGGCGCGCGCTGGGCGGCGCTGGACGTGGACTTCGAGATGTACGGCAAGGACCACTCCACGAACACTCCGATCTATGACGGGATCTGCGAGGTGTTGGGCGGGCGGGCGCCGAACCACATGACCTACGAGCTGTTCCTGGACGACCAGGGGCAGAAGATCAGCAAGTCGAAGGGCAATGGCCTTACGATCGACGAGTGGCTGACCTATGCGGCGACGGAGAGTCTGTCGTATTTCATGTACCAGAAGCCCAAGACGGCGAAGCGGATGCATTTCGACGTGATCCCGCGGGCGGTGGACGAATATCACCAGCAGCTGCGCGCCTATCCGACGCAGGATGTGGCGGGGCAGGTGAACAATCCGGTGTGGCATATCCACGGGGGCAAGCCTCCCGAGTCGAAGATGGTGGTCAGTTTCGGGATGCTGCTGAACCTGGCAAGCGTGTCGGGGGCGAAGGATGCGGGGGCGTTGTGGAAGTTCCTGAAGCGCTATGCCCCCGAGGCGTCGCCCGAGACGCATCCCGATCTCGATGCAGCGGCGGGCTTTGCGGTGCGCTATTTTGCCGACCGGATCGCGCCGACCCGCAGCTTCCGGCTGCCGGACGACCGGGAACGGGCGGCGATGGCGGATCTGGTCGCAAGGCTGCGGGTCTGGGACGGCGCGACGGACGACGAGGCGTTGCAGTCGATGGTCTTTGCCGTGGGCAAGGAGCACGGGTTCGAGCCGCTGCGCGACTGGTTCAAGGCGCTGTACGAAGTGCTGCTGGGCGCGTGTGATGGTCCGCGGTTCGGGGGCTTCATTGCCTTGTATGGGGTCGAGGAGACCGTGGCGCTGATGGAGCGGGCATTGCGGGGCGAGCTGGTCGCCTGAGCCCCGCAGCGCGGCCGAAGCGTCGGCAGGCAGGTGGCGCCGACGCGACCGGGGTGCGCGTCAGCCCTGCAGGCGCCAGATCGCGTGCCAGTCGAGCCAAAGCCTGGCCATCTCCTTGGGGTCGCCGGCCAGCAGGCGGTCGGACAGGGGGAGGATCTCGGCCTCGATCCGGGTCTGGGCGTTGCGGACCTCGGCGTCAAGCTGGCGCAGGGCCGGTGCCGCGATGATCCGCGGCGGCAGGGTTGCGGCATGGCCGGCAAGCACCGAAAGGTCGTGGTGGTCGCCCAACGCCTCGCCAAGCCGGTCGGCCCCGGCCGCGAGCGGGCGAAAGAGGTCGGGCCAGACCGGGACGAAGAGCCGCGTCTGATACCACAGGTCCTTGACGCGCTTGCGCCAGTCGTGAATCCGCTCGGGCTGGCCGGTGTCGGCCCTGGCGACCTGGGCCGCCTGCTGCGCCCGTTGCCGCGTCCGGGCGAGGCCGGACTGGAGTATGCGGCGGTCCTTGCCGGCGAGTTGCCACCCCATCACCTGCTCGCGCAGGCGGGAGAGCGTCCGGTGCAGCGCCGGGTCCGACTGCGCCGAGGGCGACTGGCTTTCCTCGTGCAGCCGGGTGCGCAGCGCGCAAAGCGCGGCGGGCGGATCGCCGAACAGCCGGTCGAAGGTGGCAAGCCGCACCGCCGCGTCGCGCTGGCCCGAAAGCGCGCCCGCCACGTCGCGCAGCACGGCGTTCGCGGCCGACTGCTCGGGCAGCCCGTCACGCACGAGGCGCAGCAGCGCCCGGGTCTTCTTCAGGTTCTTGCGCACCCCGTGCACGGCATCCGGGGCGGGAACCGCAGCCAGGCGGTCGAGGGCCGAGGACAGCTCTTCCCCCACGATGCGGCGGAGGCTGTCTTCCAGCGAGGCATCGCTGCGGTCGAAGGCATAGGACATGGACGGGATCCGGGGTTCAGTGGTCCGACGAATGTGGGGGCCGATGGCGCGTCGCGCAAGCGGCCCTTGGCGACCGCCGTTGTCGCACTAGCTGGCAGGGCACGCAGGACGGGAGGTGAAGGAATGAAGGTTTTTCTGGTGGGCATCTTGCTGGCACTGGGGCTTTCGCTGCCGGCCACGGCGCAGCAAGAGCCGATCCGCAACACGATTCAGAGCCAGATCGACGCCTTACTGGCCGATGATTTCGACCGGGCCTTCACCTTCGCCAGCCCGACGATCAAGGACCTGTTCGGCACGCCCGAGAACTTTGGCGCGATGGTCAGGCAGGGCTATCCGATGGTCTACCGTCCGGCGGACGTGCAGATGCTGGACCTGCGCGAGGTGGCGGGGAACCTGTGGCAGCGGGTGCGGATCACCGATCAGGCCGGGGCGGGGTGGCTGCTGGACTACATGATGGTCGAGACCGCCGAGGGCTGGCAGATCAACGCAGTGCAGATCCTGCCAGCGCCGGACGTTGGAGCCTGAGGCGTTTTCGTCACTGCTTTCTTGAAGCGCGCCCCCCACCCCATCCCTCCCCCACGCGGGGGGAGGGAGGCGCATCACGGCTGACGCTGCGTGCGGGGTAAGTGTTGCGCATCTTTCCCTATGGCCGAACGCTGCCCTAAGCCGGGGTCAAGCCTTCCTTGCTACCCCCTTGGCCCCATGACGGCGCGTTGTCCGGGGTCTCCTGGCGCATCGCGCATGGCAGTGGCGCGAAGCGAGGCAAGGGAAATCAAAGATGAACAAGGCTATCACTGACGGGCTGGTCCTGATGCCGCCGCCGTTCTCGGCAGGGCTCAACCTCTGGTCGCGCGAGGATGGGACTCCTGGTTCGGGGTCCTATCAGGGCCAGCCGAATGCCAGCCTGGTGACGAACGACCAGGACTTCGGCGGCTGCCTGGAGTTGCAGAAGACGGACGCAACGCAGAAGCTGCGCAGCTTTGCGCAGACGCCGATCCAGCCGGGGCTTTACCTGCGGGTGACGGCGCGGGTGAAGGCGGTGTCGGGCAACCTGCCCTCGGTCCGCATCGCGGCCTGGGCGGGGGACCTGGGCGGCCAGAACGTCGTGGGCCTGCCGCAGACCGGACCGTCGGTGGCGCTGACGGCCTATGGCCAGGTGGTGACGGTCAGCGCGATCATCTCGCCCGCCAGCCGGACCGGGGTCACGCTGCCCTGGTCGCTGCAATCGGTCTATGCGCATGTCGGGCTGGACCTGACCGGGGCCAATGGGGGCGTGGTCAGGATCGACGACATCGAGGTCGAGGATGTCACCAACATCTTCATCCGCAAGCTGATGGACTGGGTCGACGTGCGTGACTATGGCGCGCTGGGCGACGGGACGACGAATGACGCCCCGGCCTTCCTGGCCGCTGATGCCGGTGCGCAGGGCCGCGAGGTCCTGGTGCCGTCGGGCACTTTCCGGCTCAACTCGGATGTGACGATCAACAGCCGCATCCGGTTCGAGGGCACGGTGTCGATGCCGTCGAACCGCCGACTGGTGCTGACGCGGAACTATGACCTGAACACCTATGGCCAGGCCTTCGGGACCGAACTGGAGGGCTTCCGGCGCATGTTGCAGGCGCTGTTCTTCTTTACCGACTACGTCACCCTGGACCTGTCGGGCCGCCGGGTCGAGATCACCTCGCCCATCGACGTGGCGGCGCTGTCGGGCCTGACCAGCTTTACCGGCCGCCGGGGCATCCGCAACGGCTCCTTGGTCGCGATCCCCGGCGCGGCCTGGACGACCGACGAGTTCACCTCGATCGCCACCTACGCGACCGCCAACAACCTGACGCTGACCAATGTCGCCAACGTGGCGAACATCCCCGTCGGGTCGCTGGTCGTCGGGACGGGAGTGGGCCGCGAGGTCTATGTCTCGGGCAAGAACGTCAGCGCGGGGACCTTGTCCCTGAGCCAGCCGCTTTTCGCCGCGGCGGGCACGCGGACCTATGCCTTCCGGCGCTTCAAGTACATGCTGGACTTCTCGGGCTTCGACCTGATGTCGCGGTTCGAGCTGGAAGATCTGGAGTTCAACAACAACGGCACCGGGTCCGGGGTGATGCTGCCGATGACCGGCAACACCCAGCGCTTCCTGTCCTGCACCTTCAACCGGCCGCAACACCGGGCGATCACCTCGGCGGGTGAGGGCTGCCAGGGCATGTTCGTCGACATGTGCCAGTTCCTGTCGAACGAGCAAAGCGTGGCCGCCGTGGACCGCACCACGATCTGCCTGAACATCAACGCCAATGACGTCAAGCTGCGCAACAACCGGATCGTGCGGTTCGCGCATTTCGCGATCGTCCACGGGTCCGGCCACCTGATCCACGCCAACCACTTCTTCCAGGGCGACAACACGGCGGCTGGCCTGCGCCGGGCGGGGCTGGTGTTCACGCAGACCAACGTCTCGACCGTGGTGACGGGGAACTACATCGACAACTGCTTCATCGAATGGGGCAACGAGCACGACAGCGAACCGCAGGAGAACGGCGAGTTCTCGTTCGGCGGGCTGAACATCGTCGGCAACGTGTTCATCTCGTCCGATACCTCGGCCGCGTTCCGCTGGATCGTGGTCAAGCCCTACGGGCCGGGGCACTTCCTGTCGGGCTTCTCGATCCTGTCGAACAGCTTCCGCAGCGTCAGCGCCATCGTCGACCGGGTGGACATGGTGGACACCAGTTTTGCGACGCTGGACTTTGCCCGGTCGCGCAACGTGCGGGTCGAAGGGAACAGCTTCAATAACGTGACCCAGTGGATCATCAACCCGGTCCAGGTGACGCATACCCAGAACACCGCGGCCGAGACCTGGAACGTCAGTGCGGGCGGCTTCGTGCCCTTCGGCGCGCGCATCCGCATGGTCGAGGCGGTGGCGCCGGAAGGGATGATCACCAACGGGGCCGGTGCGGCGCGCCATGTCTTCCCCTATTCGGTGCCGGGGACCGGCGCTGGCGGCAACGAGGCCCAGGTCCGCTGGGGCGAGGCCGTGCGGGGCCGGGCGCTGGTCACGATGCGGATGGACGTGCCGGCCTGAGCCTTCGGGTTTGCAGGCAGCGGGCGGTCCTTCGGGGCCGCCCGCTTTCGTTTCACAATTCCTCGGGCGCTATGTGGAAGGCTCGGCCGAAGCCGCCGTTCAGCAGTGCCGATGTCGGGGTCAGCCGGACGAAGGCAAAGTCGGGCAGGTCGATGTAGATCGTGGCTTTCGGGTTCCGCTCCAGCCAGCGGGACCGCATGCCGGGGCGGGCGGGATCGTCGGGCGCAACGAAGCCGGCCCGGGCGCGGATCATCAGGCGGGGATGGGTGAGCGGGTCGCCCTTGTCGCCCACGTCGCCCAGCATCAGCGCACAATCGGGCCGTTCGCGCAGGGCGCGGAAGTGGGGGGCAAGACCCGAGACAAGAGTGAGCATTCCCGCTTGCGCGTCGCGGGCAAAGGCGATGCGGCTGATGCCGGGGGTGCCGGTGGCGGGGTCCTCCCAGGCCAGGGCGGCGTGGCCCAGCGACAAAAGCCGATGGACAAGCGCCAGGGCCTCGGCGTTTGCGGGCCGGACGGGATCGGGACGTTCGGGGTCGGGGCGTTCGGGGGCGGGGCGTTCGGGATCGGGGGTCATGCAGCCTCGCGGCGGTTGACAGTCGGGATGTGGAGGAGTCTTCTGACGCCATTCCCCCAGACTTGCCAGCGATTACTGGCACATCTCCTGGCCTGGATGCCATCATGACCGACACCGCGCGGGGCCGCACCGGCCCGTCCGAGTTCCTGCCGAAGCTCTTCACCGTCTGGCGCGAGGGCTACGGCCTGGCGCAGTTGCGTGCCGATGCGCTGGCCGGGCTGACTGTCGCCATCGTGGCCCTTCCCCTGTCGATGGCCATCGCCATCGCCAGTGGAGTGGGACCGGAACGCGGGCTTTACACGGCCATCGTCGGCGGGTTCCTCGTGTCGCTGCTGGGCGGGTCGCGCTATCAGATCGGCGGGCCTGCGGGGGCGTTCATCGTGCTGGTCTCTGCCTGCGTCATGGCCATCGGGGTCCAGGGGCTGATCCTGGCCACGATCCTTTCGGGGCTGATCCTGATCGCGGCGGGGCTGCTGCGGCTGGGCACCTACATCCGCTATATCCCCTATCCCGTCACCGTGGGCTTCACCGCCGGGATCGCCGTCATCATCTTCGCCAGCCAGCTGCGCGAGATGTTCGGGCTGACCCTGCCGGGGTCCGAGCCCGGCGAGATCGTCGCGAAGGTCGAGGCCCTGTGGGCGGCCCGGGGGAGCGTGACCTGGGCGGCGGTGGCGGTGGCGGCGCTGACGGCGGCGGTGATCCTGGGTTTGCGGCGGGCAAGGCCGCACTGGCCGGGGATGCTGATCGCGGTGGCGCTGGCTTCGGTCGTGGCGGCGGTCCTGGCCTTGCCGGTGGCGACCATCGGTTCGCGCTTTGGTGCCCTGCCGCAGATGCTGCCGACGCCCGCGCTGCCGGACCTGTCGCTTTGGCGCGAGGCGCTGCCCTGGGCGGTCAGCTTTGCGCTTCTGGGTGCGATTGAATCGCTGCTGTCCGCCGTGGTGGCCGACGGGATGTCGGGGTCGCGGCACCGGTCGAACGCGGAGCTGGTGGCGCAGGGGGTGGCCAACATCGGCTCGGGGCTGTTCGGCGGATTCTGCGTCACCGGGACGATCGCGCGGACGGCGACCAATGTGCGGGCGGGCAGCCGGGGGCCGGTTTCGGGGATGCTGCATTCCCTGTTCCTCTTGGCCTTCCTGGTGATCGCCGCGCCCCTGGCCGCCTATGTTCCGCTTGCCGCTCTGGCGGGCGTGCTGGCCGTCGTCGCCTGGGGCATGGCCGAGCGGCACGAGTTCGCCGCCCTTCTGAAGTCCAGCCGGGGCGACGCGCTGGTGGTCCTTGCGACCTTCCTTCTGGTCGTCTTCCGCGACCTGACCGAGGGGATCGTGGTCGGCTTCGCGCTGGCGGGCCTCGTCTTCATCAAGCGGATGTCCGAGACCGCCGGGATGCGCCCGCGCGAAGAGGCGCCGCAGGCGGTGCGCGCCGACCGCGTGGTCTATCACCTTGAAGGCCCCTACTTCTTTGGCGCGGCCGCGCAGCTAGGCGGCGTGCTTGACCGCATCGCCGAGGCGCCGCGCGCGCTGGTGCTGGAGATGTCGGGCGTGCCGCTGATCGACAGTTCCGGCGCGCGGGGGATGCACAGCCTGGCGGCTCGGGCGCAGCGGCGGGGCGGGCGACTGTACCTTGTCGGGCTGAAGCCCGAGCTGCGCCGCCAGCTGGAGGCGCAGGGGTTGCACGAGCCGGAAGTCCGGTTTTCTGCCAGCCTGGCCGAGGTCGATGCGGCCCTGGATGCGCAACCGGGCGGCGAATCGGCTTGAACCGGCGCGCGGCCCCGCCGGTTGCCTTGGCTTCACGGGAAATCCATCCGCCTTCACAGGGGCGTGAGCGGTAACGCGCCAGCGAAAGCAAGGACTTGGGTGCCACAATTTTCACACATTTACGGAATTGACGACAAGTCAGTCAAGTAGTTTACAGAATTATTGATGAAAAATAGGGGGTTACGAAATTCTTTACGTGGTGGTATTCTGGGCGCAGGGAAAAGTGATCCTGACCCAGTCCCACGCTGTTCCGGGGTGTCGGCCCACACCCCTTCCGGGAGGAGAGAAAATGACCGAAGCCGCCAAATCCATTTATCCGCCGACGAACGACTTCGTGGCGAAAGCCCATGTCGACGCGAAGGCGTATGAGGCGCGCTATGCGGCCTCGGTCCAGGATCCAGAGACGTTCTGGGGCGCCGAAGGGCTGCGGCTGGACTGGATCAAGCCCTACACCCGCGTCAAGAACACGTCATTCCAGCCGGGCAACGTGTCGATCAAGTGGTTCGAGGACGGGCATCTGAACGTCAGCGCCAACTGCATCGACCGCCACATGCTGACCCGCGCCGACCAGACCGCGATCATCTGGGAACCCGATGATCCGAAGACCCCCGCCCGGCACATCACCTATCGCGAGCTTCTGGAGCAGACCTGCCGCCTGGCCAACGTCCTGAAGGCGCATGGCGTGACCAAGGGCGACCGGGTCGTCCTGTACATGCCGATGATCCCCGAGGCGGCCTATGCGATGCTGGCCTGCACCCGGATCGGCGCGGTCCATTCCATCGTCTTCGGCGGCTTTTCTCCCGATGCGCTGGCGAACCGGATCAACGATTGCGACGCGAAGCTGGTGATCACCGCCGACTGGGCTCCGCGCGCGGGCAAGAAGACCGGGTTGAAGGACAACACCGACAAGGCGCTGCTGCACTGCTCGGACAAGGTGCGCGTGCTGGTGGCCAAGCGCACCGGCGACCAGACCTCCTGGGTCGAGGGCCGTGACTTCGACCTGACGGCCGAGATGGCTGCGGCCAAGCCCTACTGCCCCTACGTGGAAGTGGGCGCCGAAGACCCGATGTTCATCCTGTACACCAGTGGCTCGACGGGCAAGCCGAAGGGCGTGGTGCATACGACGGGCGGCTATCTCGTCTATGCCTCGATGACGCAGCAGATCACCTTCGACTACCATGACGGCGATGTCTTCTGGTGCACCGCGGACGTGGGCTGGGTCACCGGCCACAGCTACATCGTCTACGGTCCGCTGGCGAATGGTGCCACGACGCTGATGTTCGAGGGCGTGCCGACCTATCCCGACGCCGGCCGGTTCTGGGAGGTCTGCGCCAAGCACAAGGTCAGCCAGTTCTACACCGCGCCGACCGCGATCCGGTCGCTGATGGGCCTGGGTACCGAGTGGGTGGAAAAGCACGACCTGTCGTCGCTGAAGCTGCTGGGGTCGG
>Ga0208610_100349_pt1 | contig 17256 bp, 14 predicted proteins | sample SubbioR11Jul_8A2_FD_184815 | JGI IMG/M metagenome (GOLD analysis project Ga0208610, IMG submission 184815) | Serpentinite rock and fluid subsurface biosphere microbial communities from McLaughlin Reserve, California, USA - CR11Jul_8A2 (SPAdes) | ecosystem: Environmental > Terrestrial > Deep... | reverse complement strand
TCAAAGGTGTCCAGACGTGGCGCAGCCCGAGCGCGCCCAGGCGCAAGCACAAGTCGAGCACCGGCAAGTAGAGCGGGTAGCGCTCGGTGCGCAAGCCGCCCACGCGCTCCCAGTGCGCTTTGCGCAGCACAAAGCAGTGGCCGGTCACGGCGCTGCAGTCTTGCGTGAGCTGCAGGCGCGAATAGGCGCCGGCTTCGTCTAGCCACTGCTGCTCGCCGCAGTAGCTCGCGGCCAGCCCTTGGATGCCCAGAAAGACCGGCCCGCCCACCACTTTGGGGTCGCGCTCTTTGCTTGAGAGCAGGCGCGGCGCCACCAGGCCGACGTCGCTTTGCTGCGCTATGGCCACCAGCCGCGCCAGCCAGCCGGTGTGCAGCGCTTCGGTGTCGTCGTCGCAGACCAGCACAAACTCGCCGCTGGCGCGCGCCACACCGGCGTTGAGCGCGGCGGCGTGCTGGTACTCGCCATCGGGCAGGGTGACGCAGTGCAGGGGCACGCTCACGGCGCCCGCGCAAGCGCGCGCCACTTCGTCGGCTTGCGCCTGCTGGCAGACCACGATCACCTCGTGCAGCGGCAGGTCGTCGAGCTTGGCCGTGGCTTGCAGCAGGCAGCGCAGATAGCCAGTCTGCAAGCCGCTGGGCACCACCAACGACACCTGCGGCTGGCCCTGCAGCGCGTGCTCGGGCAGCCAAGTGCCCAAGCGCGGCAGGGGTTGCAGGCGCGTGGCCACGGTGGGCACGAGCAGGGCTGCGGCGGCGTCAAACTCGCGCGCTTCTTCGGCTGCGGTGCTGGCACCCGGCGCGGCGTGCGCCAGCACGGTGCTGATGTGGCCAAGTGCCGCGCGGCCGTGCTGCTGCAGCAGCGCCAGCGCCGCCGCGTACAGCTCGGCACCCGGCAACGGCGCGCCCAGTTGCTGCCAGGTGTGGGTGTGCAGCGCCACGGCGGGGCCGAGGTAGTTGATGCAGCGCAGCAGCTCGACGTTGGCGTCGGGCTTGAAAAAAGGGTAGCGCTGCTGCTCGTCGGGGTGGGCTTGGTCTTCGTCGGCGTAGATGAGCCGGGCTTGGGGGAACTGCGCTGGCGCTAGGCCCCATTCCATCAGGGCTTGGGGGCTCAACTGCGTGCCGCTGCGCAGCAGCAGCGTCCAAGCGCTGGGAAGCTCGAGGGCCGCCAAAGAGCCGCCAGCCGGTAGTTGGTGCCAAGCAACGCCGGGGGCGTCGGCCAAGGCCGCCGGAGCCGGCTCGTGCGCCACGATGTGCAGCTGCGCCGGCTGGCCCAGGCACTGGCCTAGGCTGTCGAGCGTGTCGGCCAGTGCGTCGGTGCTGGCATCGCGCTGGTCGATGAGCACACTCAGTGGCTGCACCCGGCCAGCGGCCAGGTGCTGGGCGTAAATGTCGGCGTCGATCTCGCGCAGCGTGCTGCGCTGGTGCCACGTCGCGTATTGTTTGTGTATGGCTTGCCAGTGCAGCCGGTCGGCGCGTGCGGCCAAATCGGCGGCTTGGGTATAAACGCCGGGCAGGCGGTCGATGGTGGCTTGGGGCCAAGCGCGCTCGAAGGGCAGGGCGCTGGCGGCGGCTTGGGTGGTTTTGATGAAGCACAGCACGTCTTGGCGCCAGTTGGCCATGCGCTGGGCAAATTCGCTGGCAAAAAGGTGCACGGTGTCGTGTGCGCGTTGCACATCGGCTGGGTCTTCGCCCCAAGACTGGCCGCTCTGACCCCAATAGTCGAAAAGCGGTTCAAATTTGGGCAACTTTTGCTCGTTGGGCAAAAACACCACTGGGCAACCACAGAGGCGGGCTTCAAGCGTGGCGGCTGTTAATTCGTAGGTGTACAGCACCTTGGCGCGACGGTAAAGGGCGGCTGTTTCAGCCAGCGTCTTGGGTTTTTTGGGTGAGATTTCGACGGCGTCTGGGCCAAAATCGCGCACTTTGCCGCTGTAACGGTTGTAGTAGTACAGCACCAAATCTCGCGGCGACTGCTCGGGCGCAGGGCAAAACAGCGTGGTATCGATGATCGGGAGTTCTAAGGTCGGCGCGCCTGGATAGTAATCGGGGTTATAGGCAAAGATCAGTGTGCCAGGGTCAAAGGTTTTGGGCCCTTGCCCATGACCACCGGGGTAATACAAGACGAATCGCACGGCCAACCCCAGCTCTAGGGTATGAGTGGCCGATACCTCTGGGTAAACCACGATCGGCACTTGGCGCGCCTGCCAGTGCGCCCGCTGGATAGCGGGGGTGAGTTGCGGCGTCCACAGCGCACCATGGGTGCGCGCCGCTGTAATGTAAGCAGGGTAGCCAAGCTGGTTGAGCAGGCTGCACAACTCGTGCAGCAAGCGCACGCCCGAAGAGCTTTCTGCATAGTCGGGGGCGACAATGTAATAGGGCTGGGCCGAAACGCGGTAGCAGGACGAGCCATTGGGCAAATCGAGCAAATGTGGCAAGACTGTTTTTTCCATGAACGCGCGCATCCTTATCACTAGCACAAAGCCTACACGAACTAGAGCACAACATATACGATCGTTGGGCTCGAGCCCCTGCGGGCCGAGCAGAGGCAGAGCCCAGTGTCAGCCTTGTAGCAGCCGCAGCACGCCTTGGGGCAGCTGGTTGGCTTGGGCGATCATAGCAGTGCCGGCTTGCTGCAAAATTTGCGCGCGGCTCAGGTTGGCGGTCTCGGCGGCAAAGTCGGCGTCCATGATGCGCCCGCGGGCGGACGATTGGTTCTCGACAGCGGTGCGCAGGTAGTTGATGGTGTTCTCGAACCGGCTCTGCACCGCACCTAGGGTGGCGCGGGTGGCGTTGAGGGTGGCCAGCGCCGTGTCGAGCGCCACAAGCGCGGCGGAATTCTCCGCGTTCGCCGTGACGTTCAGGGCCGAGGCCGCGCCACCAGGAGTGACAGCAGTACCAGCGCCGACCGCATCTACTGTCACTCCCGACATACCACCAGTAGCGGCAGCGATGTTGAGGGACGAACCGGCGATGGTGATGGTCTGGCCCGAATTGGCGCCCACTTGAAAATCGAAATCGGTGGTGGTGGTAAAGAGGTTGGTGCCGTTGAACTGCACCGCGCTCATGGTGCGGTTGACCTCGTCGCGCAACTGGCTGAACTCTTGGTTCAGGGCGCCCAAATCGCCATTGGCGCCGGTGGTGTTGGTGGAGTTGATGGCCTGCACCGCCAGCTCGCGCATGCGCTGCAGCATCTCGCCCATCACAGACAAGCCGCCTTCGGCCACTTGCGCCAGCGAGATGCCGTCGTTGGCGTTGCGGATGGCCACGTTCATGCCGCGCACTTGGGTGTTCATGCGGTCTGCAATGGCCAAGCCAGCGGCGTCGTCGCGGGCGCTGTTGACGCGCAAGCCCGACGAGAGCCGCTGCATCGAGATGGAGAGCGAATTCTGCGTCGCTATGGTGTTGCGCTGGGCGTTCAACGAATTGACGTTGGTGTTGATGGTCATAGCCATGGAAGCTCTCCAAGAAAAAGGATCGACGTCAGGTATCAATCCACTCGGCCGGAGCTGCTTTCTAGGGCGCTGTGCAGACTCACCGGGTGTTGAACGTATTGTTCATCCGGTGCAAAAAAACAAAACCCCGATAAACGGGGCTATAGGCCGGCTTAACGGCGTTTAAACGCTGCCGGGCTTAAGGTGCGTGCTGTGGGCTGCGGCAACCCCAAGCACGCAGGGCGCGGCGTGCTAGCCGGTGTTGCGGTTCCACTGCGCCAGCTGCTGGGACACGAAGCTGCCCAAGCCGTTGAGGGCGCCCAGCGAGGTGTCGAGCCGACTGTACTGCGCCAGCAGGTTGGCGCGGGTGCGCACCAGGCGCTCTTCCATCTGTTCGATGCGGTCTTGCTTGCGCTCGGCGCTGGCTTGCAAGGCGGTGTTGCGCCCACTCACGGCACCTTGGAAGCCGTTGGCGGCCATGGCAAAGTCGCGCAAACGCCGCGCCACGCCGCCGGCGTTGTCGGCGCCAGCGGTGTCAGCCAGCAGGCTGCGCAAGGCGGCTGGGTTTTGCAGCGCGGCATCCAGCCGCGTGGCGTTGCTGCTCAGGCTGCCGTCGCGCTGCAGTTGCAGCCCCATGTCGCTCAAGCGGCCCAAGGCCGCGCCCGTGGGCCCGCCCGGGCTGCCCACCATCTGGCGCAGCATGTTTTGCAGCCCGATGGCGGTGGCGTCGCCCTGCAGCGCGCCGTGGTTGCGCCCGCCCGGGTCCACCCGGGTGAGCTCGGCCAGGGTGGCGCTGACGCGGTTGAAGGCGGTGCGAAAGTTTTCGATCGCTTCGCGCACCACGGTGTGGTTGGCTTGCACGCCCACCTGCACCGCCGTGGCGGCGCTGCCGGGCAGGCTGGCGGTGGTGGTGGCTTGCAGGTTGAGCGTGACGCCGGGCACCGGGTCGCGCACGGTGTTGGTGGGCGAGTTGAGCGCGATGCCGTCGATGCTGAACTGGGCGTCGAGCGCGTCTTGCGTGCGGCTCATGCCGATCATGGCGGTGCCGCTGTGGAAGTGGTTGAAGCTGCCCAGTGCGCTCGTGCCGTCGGTCACGGCGGCGCCGCCGGCATCGAGCGCGCGCACCTCAAAACCTGCGGCGGCGCCGGTGTTGCTACCCCGCAACAAAAGCTGCTCTTGGCCGCCGCTGCGCACCACGATGGCGCTCACACCGGCATTGGCCGTGCTGTTGATGCGGCTGGCCAAGGTGCTCAGGGTGTCGCCGGCTTGCACCGCCACCGTGACTGGCGTGCCGCCGGCAAAGCTGTTGCCAGTCCAAGTGCCGGTGCGGATTTCGAGCGTACCGGCCTCTGCAATGGGGCTATCGACGGCGCGCGCACCGGTGACCGTGCCTTGGGTTTGGGCCAAGCGCGCCACCTGCACGGCAAAGCTGCCGGTCAGGGCGGTGGCGGTGGCGCTGCCGCTCACGCTGTTGTTGTTGGAGGAATTGAAACTGCGCGTGCCCCACAAACCGGGGTCGAGTAGGCGGCTGGCCGCGTCTTGCAAGCCGGCGAGGTCGGCGCGCACGCGGGCGTAGGCAGAGATGCGCGTTTGCAAGCCGCTGGCTTGGGATTGCAGCTGCTGGATTGGCCGGCGCTCGAGCGCCACCAACTGGTTGACGATGGCGTTGACATCGAGGCCGCTGCCAATGCCGGGCGATGAAATGGCCATGATGAACTCCTAGGCGGGTGGGCGCGGTGGTGGCAAGCCGCAGACCACCGTTTATAGCAGGGAGCGCCAAAAATGAAAAGCCAAAAAACCGGTGCCGATTGCACAATTCCGGCCACGCCGGCACCAAACAACGCGGCCAAGGCAAGCACGACGTGGCGTGCAGACCTTGGCCTTGTGGGGGGCGCTGCCCGCGCGCCCCGCGCTGCTTTAGCGCAGCAGAGCCAGCACGCCTTGCGGCAACTGGTTGGCTTGGGCGATCATGGCGGTGCCGGCTTGCTGCAGGATTTGGGCGCGGCTCAAGTTCGCGGTTTCGGCTGCAAAGTCGGCGTCCATGACGCGCCCGCGGGCGGCTGCCTGGTTCTCTACCGACGAGCGCAAGAAGTTGACCGTGTTCTCGAACCGGCTCTGCACCGCACCCAGGGTGGCGCGGGTGGCGTTGAGGGTGGCCAGCGCCGTGTCGAGCGCCACAAGCGCGGCGGAATTCTCCGCGTTCGCCGTGACGTTCAGGGCCGAGGCCGCGCCACCAGGAGTGACAGCAGTACCAGCGCCGGCCACATCTACTGTCACTCCCGACATACCACCAGTAGCGGCAGCGATGTTGAGGGACGAACCGGCGATGGTGATGGTCTGGCCCGAATTGGCGCCCACTTGGAAATCAAAGTTGGCGGTGGTGGTGAAAAGGCTGGTGCCGTTGAACTGCACAGCGCTCATGATGCGGTTGACTTCATCGCGCAACTGAGTGAACTCTCGGTTCAGGGCACCCAAATCGCCATCGGCACCGGTGGTGTTGGTGGAATTGATGGCCTGCACCGTGAGCTCGCGCATGCGCTGCAGCATCTCGCCCATCACCGACAAGCCGCCTTCGGCGGTTTGGGCCAGCGAGATGCCGTCGTTGGCGTTGCGGATGGCCACGTTCATGCCGCGCACTTGGCCGTTCATGCGGTCGGCAATGGCCATGCCAGCGGCGTCGTCGCGGGCGCTGTTGACGCGCAGGCCCGACGAGAGCCGCTGCATCGAGGTGGCGAGCGAGTTTTGGGTGGCAATGGTGTTGCGCTGGGCGTTCAACGAATTGACGTTGGTGTTGATGGTCATGGCCATGATGCAGCTCCTAGGAAGCAGTTACGAATCACACCGGCTGGGCCGGAGGGTCAAAACCAACCCCATGCTGGCTTGACGACGAACCCATTTGCAAGTCCGTTATGTAGGTTTTCGGGTGTGAGCGCGTAAACTTGAGTGCGCAGTCGCAAATATTCTTGCGCCCAGCGCAGCTTGCAGCCAAAATTTGAACCCGCCACCGCTTGACCCGCCACCGCTTGACCCCGCAACCGCCCTAGGAGCCCCGCGCCATGCCCCCACTGCCCGCCCTCAAGCCGCACATCAGCCCCGAAGAGTACCTGGCGGGCGAGCGCCAGAGCGAGTGGCGCCACGAGTACATCGACGGCCAAGTGTATGCCATGGTGGGCGCCAGCCGCCCCCACAATTTGATCGTGAACGCGCTGGCGGTGGCCCTGACCCCGGCGGCACGGCGCAAGCGCTGCCAGTTGTTTAGCTCGGACATGAAGCTGCGGCTCGATTTTGCCGGCCAGCAGGTTTTTTACTACCCCGACCTGATGCTGGCCTGCGACCCGCACGACCGCGAGCCCTATTTTTGTACCAGCCCATGCCTGATCGTGGAAGTGCTGTCAGAGAGCACCGAGCGCATCGACCGGCGCGAAAAGCTGTTGGCCTACCAGACCCTGCCCAGCCTGCAGGCCTACTGGCTGGTGGCGCAAGACGCGCCGCGCATCGAGGTGTACCGGCGCGCCCAAGGCTGGCTGCCCACGCAGCACACAGCGGGCCAGACGCTGGTGGTGGACTGCCTCGAGGCCGAGCTCGGCGTCGATGAGGTTTATCAAGATGTGGAGTGGGGCGCGGGCGCCTAGCCCGGCCTAGCCGAAGGCCCCCGCCCCCACACGCTTTGCTGGCATGATTGGGGCATGAACTCGCTGCGCGTTGCCACCTACAACATCCACAAGGGCGTACAAGGCCTAGGCCCGGCGCGCCGGCTCGAAATCCACAACTTGGTGCACGCGGTCGAGCAGTTTGACGCCGATCTGGTCTGCCTGCAAGAGGTGCGCGGCGTCAACCGCAAGATGCAGCGCGCCTTTGCCCATTGGCCGGCGGGCGACCAAGCCAATTTTTTGGCGCCCGAGGGCTACGAGGCCATTTACCGCAGCAATGTGATCACGCGCCACGGCGAGCACGGCAACGCGCTGTTAAGCCGCTGGCCGGTGCTGGGCCACGGCCACCACGACGTGACCGACCTGCGCTTCGAGCGCCGCGGCATGCTGCACGCCACGCTGCAGGTGCAGCAGCGCCCAGTGCATGTGGTGGTGGTGCACCTGAGCCTGATCCCGGCCAGCCGCGCGCGCCAGGTGCAGGCGCTGGGGCGCTTTGTGCAGCAGCACGTGCCAGACCACGAGGCGCTGGTGGTGGCGGGCGACTTCAACGACTGGGACCAGCGCCTGCACAAGCCCATGGCGCTGTTGGGCCTGCACACCTTCGAGGACATCCGGCTGCCCACCTTCCCGGCCCGGCTGCCGCTGCTGTACCTAGACCGGGTGTATGTGCGCGGCCTGCGCCTGCTGCACGCGCAGGTGCCGCACGGCAAGGCTTGGCGCAGCATGTCGGACCACCTGCCGCTGATCGCCGAACTGGGCTGGCCATGAAGCACCCTTTGCGCACCGGTCACCGGCTGCGCCTGCTCGAAGGCGGTGCAGCGCTGTTTGCGGCCATGGCGCAGGCCATCGACCGTGCGCAGCACCTGGTGCACGTGGAAACCTACATTTTTGAATTTGCGCACGATGCGCTGCAGGTGGCGCAGGCGCTCGAGCGCGCAGCGCAGCGCGGGGTGGTGGTGCGGCTGGTGACCGACGCCTTCGGCACCCCCAAGCCGCCGGCCGAGTGGCGCGCCCGGCTCGAAGCGGCCGGGGTGCAGTGGCGGGTTTATCGGCCATTGGGCCGCATCGGGTTGTTGCTGCCGCGCAACTGGCGCCGCCTGCACCGCAAGCTGTGCATCGTCGATGGCGTGCTGGGTTTTTGCGGCGGCATCAACCTGATCGACGACCGCGACGACGTGGTGCTCGGGCGCCTGAGCGCCCCTAGGCTCGACTACGCGCTGCAGGTGAGCGGGCCGTTGCTGGACGATATGCAAGAGGCGATGGAGCAGCTCTGGTGGCGGCTGCAGGCGCTGAGCGCAGCGCGCCAGCGCGCTTTTCGGGTGGCGTGGCAGGCGCTGCGCGCCGGCATGCCGCACCCTGAGCCTTGGCCGTGGTGGGAGCACGCGGTGCACCCCGGGCGGCCGCAGCTGGAGCAGTCGGTGGCTGGAGCGGCAGCGGCTTTTTTGCTGCGCGACAACGTGCGCAACCGGCACGACATCGAGCGCGCCTATCTGGCCGCGATCGAGCTGGCGCGCACCGAGATCGTGATCGCCAACGCCTACTTCATTCCCGGGCGGCGGCTGCGCCGGGCGCTGGTGCGCGCGGCCCAGCGCGGGGTGCGGGTGCGGCTGCTGCTGCACGGCAAGTACGAGCGTTTTTTGCAGTACCACGCGGCGCGCCCGGTCTATCACCAGTTGCTGGCGGCCGGAATCGAGATTTTTGAGTACGCGCCCAGCTCCTTGCATGCCAAGGTGGCGGTGGTGGACCAGCGCTGGGCCACAGTGGGCTCGACCAACCTCGACCCGGTGAGCCTGCTGCTCACGCGTGAGGCCAACGTGGTCACGCGCGACGCGGCCTTTGCCAGCTTGCTGCGCGAGCGCTTGGCCGAGCTGATGGCGCACGCGGGCGAGCGCGTCGATGCGGCGCGGCTGGCCAGCCGCCCGTGGCAACAGCGGCTGCTGGACCGGGTGGCGTTTGGCCTTATGCGCGCCTTGCTTTATTTGGGTGGCTACCGCTACTAGGTTTGAAGCTGATAGGATCGCACCCCATGCTGATGCAAGCCCCCACCCCCACCCCTGCGGCCGAGAGCGAAGCCGGCACCCCGATGTCGGTCGTGATTCGGCAGCGCCTGCAGGCGGCGCGCAAGCGCTTTCATGCCAACGACAACATCGCCGACTTTGTGCGGCCCGGCGAACTCGAGGCCCTGCTCGACGAAGTGACCGGCAAAATGCAGGCCGTGCTCGACAGCTTGGTGATCGACACCGCGCACGACCACAACACCGACCAAACCGCGCGCCGCGTGGCCAAGATGTACCTCAAAGAGGTGTTTGCCGGCCGCTACGTGCACGCCCCAGCGATCACCGAATTCCCCAATGCCGAGCACCTCAATGAGCTCATGATCGTCGGCCCGATCACCGTGCGCAGCGCCTGCAGCCACCACCTGTGCCCGGTGATCGGCCAAATCTGGGTCGGGGTGTTGCCCAACGAGCACACCAACGTCATCGGCCTGTCCAAATACGCCCGCTTGGCCGAATGGGTCATGGGGCGGCCGCAAATTCAAGAAGAAGCCGTGGTGCAGCTGGCCGACCTGATCCAAGAAAAAACCCAGCCCGATGGCTTGGCGATCGTGATGGAGGCCAGCCACTACTGCATGGCATGGCGCGGCGTCAAGGACATGGACAGCCGCATGATCAACTCGGTCATGCGCGGCGTGTTCCTCAAAGACAGCGACTTGCGGCGCGAGTTTTTGGCGCTGATTTCGCGCTGCAAATAAACCCGGCTGCTTGGGTACGGCCGCTTGGATATGGCCTAGGCAGCGCGCTGCCGCCCCGACGACGCCCCGCACACCGGGCAGGCAGGGTCGCGCGCCAGCTGCAGCGGCTGAAAATCGCTGCGCTGGGCGTCGAGCAGCAGCAGGCGTCCCACCAAGTTCGAGCCCATGCCCGACAGCAGCTTGAGCGCTTCGGCGGCCTGCATCGATCCCACCAGCCCCACCAACGGTGCCAGCACGCCCAGCGTGGCGCAGCGGGTTTCTTCGGGGGCTTGGGCTTCGGGGAACACGCAGGCGTAGCAGGGCGAGGCCGGATGGCGCGGGTCGTACACCGCCAACTGGCCGTCGAAGCGGATCGCCGCACCCGAGACCAGCGGCACCCGGTGGCGCACGCTGGCGCGGTTGAGGGTGTGGCGGGTGGCGAAGTTGTCGCTGCAATCGAGCAGCACATCGGCCGATCCCAGCAGCTGATCGAGCAAGGCCGGGTCGGCGCGCTGCGCCCAGGTGTCGATGCGCAGCTCGGGGTTGAGGGCGCGCATGGCCAGCGCCGCCGATTCCACCTTGGGCCAACCGATGCGCTCTTGGGTGTGGGCGATCTGGCGCTGCAGGTTGGTGCCATCGACCACATCGTGATCGACTAGGCTGATGCGCCCAACGCCGGCCGCTGCCAGATACAGCGCCACCGGCGAACCCAGCCCACCCGCCCCCACCACCACGGCGTGCGCCGCCAGCAAGCGCTGCTGCCCAGCGATGCCGAATTCGTCGAGCAAAATGTGGCGCGAGTAGCGCAGCAGCTGCGCGTCGCTCAGGTCGGGCAGGGCGGTTTGGCTGGGCAAGGTGGGCGGCTTTTAGTTGGCGCTGCGCTGCTCGGCGGCAGGGCGCTCGCGTGCGCTCTGGCTCACCTGCACTGGCAGGCCCTGTAGGTGGTTGAGCGCTTGGCGCAGCTGGAAATCTTCGGCCGAACCGAACTCGGGCAGCAGGCGCTGACCGGGGTTGAGGCGCTGCTGCTCTTCGAGCCGCTGGCGCGCCGCTTCGCGTTCTTGCTCGCGCTGGCGTTCGCGGGCCCGTTCTTCCTCGCTGAGTTCGCGCGCCGGGGCGCCGTTGCGGCCGGCGCTGATGTCGGCTTGGCGCGGGCGCAGCGCCGCCAGCACGTCGCCGGCGGCGGTTTCGTCGAGCCAGAGGTCGGGCACGATGCCGCGGTCTTGAATGGCGCGGCCGCTGGGGCTGAAGTAGTGCGCCGTGGTGAGCTTGAGGGCGGTGTCGGGCCCGAGCGGGCGCACGGTCTGCACCGAGCCCTTGCCAAAGGTCTGGCTGCCCATGAGGGTGGCGCGGCGGTGGTCTTGCAGCGCCCCGGCCACGATTTCGCTCGCCGAAGCCGAGCCCTCGTTGACCAGCACCACCAGCGGCACGGTGCGCAAGCGGCCTTGGGTGGCCTCGGTCAGGCGCTGGATGTGGTCTGGGCCGCTGCGCAGGTAGTAGCGCGGCGCGGCGCGGAAAGTGGCGCGGCTCTCGGGCAACTGGCCGTTGGTGCTCACCACCACCGCGTTTTCGGGCAAGAAGGCGGCCGACATGGCGACCGCCGCATCGAGCAGGCCGCCGGGGTCGTTGCGCAAGTCGAGCACCAGCCCGCGCAGCTGCGGGTCTTGCTGGTAGAGGGCCTGCAGCTGGCGCGCAAAGTCTTCGATCGTGCGCTCTTGGAACTGCGACACCCGCACCCAAGCGAAACCGGGCTCGATCATGCGGCTGCGCACGCTCTGGGTGCGAATTTCTTGGCGCGTGATGGTGACGCTGAAGCTGCGGTTTTCGCTGCGCCGCATGATCATCAGGCGCACTTGGGTGTTGGGCTCGCCGCGCATGCGCCGCACCGCCTCGCCGATGGTCATGCCGCGCACCGGGGTGTCGTCGATCTGGCTGATGAGGTCGTTGGCCATCAGGCCGGCGCGAAAGGCGGGCGAGCCCTCGATCGGCGAGACCACCTTGACGAGTCCGTCTTCCATCGAGATTTCGATGCCCACGCCCACGAAGCGGCCGGCGGTGCCTTCGCGGAATTCGCGGAATTCTTGGGGATCGAAAAATTGCGAGTGCGGATCCAGCCCAGAGACCATGCCCGAGATGGCGTCGTGGATGAGCTCGGTGTCGTCCACCGGCTTGACAAAATCGCTCTTGATGATGCCATAGACGGCGGCCAACTGCTGCAACTGCTCCAACGGCAGTGGCGTGACGGCCCCGCGCGCCACCGCCTGCAACTGCATGGTGGTCAGGGCGCCGGCCAAGGCACCGACGGCGATCCAACCCGCGACTTTCAATTTGTATCCCATTTGCTCAACCTCTGCCCGCAGTGGGCAACGCAACGCGCACTATAGCGCTTGGAGAGTGGGGGGCGCATTGCGTTCCCGGGAAAAACCGTTCCCGCCACTGGGCAGGGCTGTGCCCGGGCACAGTTGGCATCAGCCACGGCTTTGGCGTGCCACGGCGGCGGCCGCGGCCTCGGCCGCAGCGGCGTCGCCCAAGTAGTAGCGCCGCAGCGGGCGCAGCGCGGCGTCGAACTCATACACCAGCGGGATGCCGTTGGGAATGTTGAGCTGCACGATGTCGGCGTCGGATACGCCGTCCAGGTGCTTGATCAGGGCGCGGATCGAATTGCCGTGCGCCGACACCAGCACCCGCTGCCCGCTGGCCATGGCCGGTGCCAGCGCCTGCTCCCAGTAGGGCACCATGCGCGCCACCGTGTCTTTGAGGCATTCGGTCAGGGGCACTTGGTGCGCTGCGAGGGCGGCGTAGCGGCGGTCGGTGCGCTCGCTGCGCACGTCGTCGGCGGCCAGTGGCGGCGGCGGGGTGTCGTAGCTGCGCCGCCACAGCAGCACCTGCGCCTCGCCGTACTGGCGCGCCGTTTCGGCTTTGTTGAGCCCTTGCAGGGCGCCGTAGTGGCGCTCGTTGAGGCGCCAGTCTTTGAGCACCGGCAGCCAAGCGCGGTCCATGGCGTCGAGGCAGTGGTTCAGGGTGTGGATGGCGCGCTTGAGCACGCTGGTGTGGCAAAGGTCGAATTCCCAGCCCTCGGCCTTGAGCAGCTGCCCAGCCGCCAGCGCCTGCGCCACGCCGGTGGGGGTGAGATCGACGTCGGTCCAGCCGGTGAAGCGGTTTTCGAGGTTCCAGATGGATTCGCCGTGGCGGATCAGGACGAGCTTGTGCATGGGGGGAATTTCTTGCGTGTGAGCCAAGGCTGGATGAAGATGTGATTCTAAAATACCGGCTGCTTGTGTTTTGAGGATTGCCGTGGATTTCATTTTGCAAAATTGGGTTTTGGTGCTGATCGCCGTGACGGCGCTGGCGCTGCTGTTGTGGCCGATGTTGAGTGGTGGCGGCGGTGCCGGCAGCCTCACGCCCAACGAGGCGGTGCAGCTCATCAACCGCGAAAAAGCGGCGGTGATCGACGTCTGCTCGCTCGACGAATACACCGCCGGGCACATCGGCTCGGCCAAGCACGTGCCGGTGGACGAGCTGGAAAAGCGCTTGTCGCAAACAATCAAGAACAAAGCCACGCCGCTGCTGCTGGTGTGTGCCTCGGGCATCCGCTCCAAACGCGCTGCGGGTGTGGCCAAAAAGCTCGGGTTCGAGAAAGTGCACACGCTGGCCGGCGGCATGGGGGCTTGGCGCGCGGCGGCCTTGCCGGTGCACAAAGGGCCGCCGGGCAAGGGCTGAACGCGCTGCCGGGAGCTTGCACATGGCCCAAATCACCCTTTACAGCAGCGATTACTGCCCTTTTTGCCACCGCGCCAAGGCGCTGCTGCGCGCGCGCGGGGTGCAGGCGTGGGACGAGATCGTGGTCGATGGCCGGCCCGACCTGCGCGCCGCCATGACCGAGCGCGCCGGGCGCAGCAGCGTACCGCAGATTTTCATCGACGGCCAGCACATCGGCGGCTGCGACGATCTGCACGCGCTCGATGCGCGCGGGGGGCTGTTGCCCTTGCTGAGATAATTGTCCTTGGTCTGCCCACTTTGGGCGTCTTACTGGCCCGCTGCAGGCTCGACAGGTACAGCGGGTTTTTCCACCACGAGATCCATCATGTCCGATACCCCTGCCGTTCCGGTGTTTCAGATTCAGCGCGTCTACCTCAAAGAGGCCTCGCTCGAGCAACCCAATTCGCCTAACATCCTGCTGCAGCAAGAGCAGCCGGCGCTCGACATCCAGCTCGGGGTGGCCGCCGAGCCCTTGGCCGAAGGGGTGTTTGAAGTCACCGTGACCTGCACCGTGACGACCAAGATCAAGGACAAAACCCTGTATCTGGTCGAGGCCAAGCAGGCTGGCATTTTTGAGCTGCGCCACCTGCCCCAAGAGCAGATGGGCCCGATCTTGGGCATCGCCTGCCCGCAGATCATCTACCCCTACCTGCGCGGCAACGTGGCCGACCTGATTCAGCGCGGCGGCTTTGCGCCGGTGCATCTGGCCGAGATCAATTTTCAGAGCATGTACGAGCAGCAACTGTCGCGCGAGGGCGAGGCGGCAACTGCGGCTGCGGCCCCCACGGTGCAGTAAAGCGCTGCGCTGAGGCTGGGCATGAAAATCACCCTGCTGGGGGCCGGTGCCTGGGGCACGGCGCTGGCCATCGCGGTGGCGCGCGCCGCCGGCGCTCCGGGCAGCGCAGTGCAGCGGGTGCGCCTGTGGGCGCGCGACCCGGCGCAGGTGGCGGCCATGCAGGCCACGCGTGCCAACGCGCGCTACCTGCCCGGCTGCGCCTTCCCCGAGGCGCTGGAGCTGTGCGCCGCCGACGAAGCCGATTTGGCGCAGCTGTGTGCGGCCGACGACCTGATCGTGCTGGGCACCCCGATGGCGGCGCTGCGCGGCCTGCTGCAGCGTTTGCGCGCGCTCGATGTGCCCGTGGTCTGGCTGTGCAAGGGCTTTGAGCAGGGCAGTGGCTTGCTCGGGCACGAGATCGCGCTGCAGGTGGCCCCCAGCCTGCCCGTGGGCGTGCTCAGCGGCCCCAGCTTTGCCAAAGAAGTGGCCGCTGGTGCACCCACCGCGCTGGTGGCCGCCAGTGCGCAGGCGCAGGTGAGCCAGCGGCTGGTGCAGGCCTTGCACAGCCGCACACTGCGCGTCTATGCCAACGACGACGTGGTGGGCGTGGAGGTGGGCGGCGCGGTGAAAAACGTGCTGGCCATTGCCACCGGCCTGTGCGACGGCCTGCAGCTGGGCCACAACGCACGCGCAGCCCTGATCACCCGCGGGCTGGCCGAAACCGTGCGCTTGGGGCTGGCGCTGGGCGCGCGCGCCGAAACCTTTATGGGCCTGAGCGGCTTGGGCGATTTGGTGCTCACCGCCACCGGCGACCTGAGCCGCAACCGCCAAGTGGGGCTGCGCCTGGCGCAAGGCCAGAGCTTGGCGCAGGCGCTCGATGCCCTCGGTCACGTGGCCGAAGGGGTGTACAGCGCCCGCACGGTGGCGCAGCGCGCGCGCGCCTTGGGGGTGGAGATGCCGATCACGCAAGCGGTGGTGGCGCTGCTCGATGCCCAGATCAGCCCGGCGCAGGCCGTGCAGCAGCTCATGGGGCGCGACCCGACGCCGGAGTAGCGTTCAAAACTCCCAGTTGTCGATCAGGCGGGTGCGCCCGAGCCGTGCCGCCCCAAGGGCGACCAGCTGGCCGGCCGAGGCCGCGCCTGCTAAGTCTGCCCCTTGTGGGGCTTGCAAATCGCTGCGGCGGCGCACCGTGAGGTAGTCGGTCTGCCAGCCGCGTTCGTTGAGCTGTGCCGTGGCTTGCTGCTCCAGCGCGGCTAGGTCGGTGGCGCCACCGGCCACGGCAGCAGCCAAGTGGCGCAGCGCCAAGTTGAGCTGCACCGCCTCGGCGCGTTCGGCCGGCGACAGGTAGGCGTTGCGCGAGCTCAGGGCCAGCCCGTCGGGGGCACGCTCGGTCGGGCCGGCGTGCAGGGTCACCGGCTGCGCCAGCTGCTGCGCCATCTGACGCAGCACCAGCCACTGCTGGTAATCCTTTTGCCCAAAAACGGCGTGGCCACCGCCCTTGCTCTGCCCAAACACGAGCGCAAACAGCTTGAGCACCACGGTGCACACGCCGGTAAAAAAACCGGGCCTAAACTGGCCCTCGAGGATGTCGGCCAGCTCGGGCGGCGGCAGCAGCTTGAAGCGCTGCGGCTGCGGATACAACTCCGCTTCCGTAGGGGCAAACAGCACATCGCAACCGGCGGCCTCGAGCTGCGCGCAGTCGGACTCGAAGGTGCGCGGGTAGCTGTCGAAATCCTCGTGCGGCAGAAACTGCAGGCGGTTGACGAAGATGCTGGTCACCGTCACGTCGCCCAGCGGCCGGGCTTGGCGCACCAAAGCCAGATGGCCGGCGTGCAGGTTGCCCATGGTGGGCACGAAGGCGGGGCGGTCAAACTGCGCTAGGTGCTGGCGCAGTTCGGAGCAGCGGTGGATGACGCGCATGGGGTGGGCGGGAAAGGGCTGGGGCAAGGGCTGGGGAAAGGGGTAGGGGGCTTGGGATGGCAGTTTGCGTGGCGGCAAAGGCGTGCAGGCATGGACCTTTAGCAAATTGCAGGGGGCGCAGACAGGCGCAGCGCCGCCCTTGCTCACCAAGCGTGCAGGGCCGGATCGGGGAAACTGCCGTCTTTGACTGCGCGCACATAGGCCGCCATCGCGGCGGCCACGCTGTGCTGCCCGTCCATAAAGTTGCGCACAAACTTGGGCGGCTTGCCCAAGTTCACGCCCAGCATGTCGTGCATCACCAGCACCTGGCCGGCGGTGCCCGCACCCGAGCCGATGCCGATGGTGTGGCAGTGCGCCAGCTGCGCCGTGATGGCGCTGGCCAAGTGGGCGGGCACCATTTCCAGCACCAGCATGCTGGCGCCGGCGTCTTGCAGCTCGCGGGCGTGGCCCTGTAGGCGCTCGGCGTCGGCTTCGCTGCGCCCTTGCACCCGGTAGCCGCCCAAGGCGTGCACGGTTTGCGGCGTCAGCCCCAAATGCGCGCAAACCGGGATGCCGCGCTCGACCAGAAAGCGCACCACCTCGGTGGTCCAGCCGCCGCCTTCGAGCTTGACCATGTGCGCGCCGGCGTGCATCAGGGCGACGGCGCTGCGCATGGCTTGCTCGCGTGACTCTTGGTAGCTGCCAAAGGGCAAATCGCCTATCACCCAGGCGGTGCCCTGCACCCGGCGCAGCCCGCGCGTCACGCTCTGGGTGTGGTAGCACATGGTGTCGAGCGTCACGCCGACCGTGCTGCTCAGGCCCTGGCAGACCATGCCGAGCGAGTCGCCTACCAGCAGGCACTCGACCCCGGCGCTGTCAGCCACTGCGGCAAAGGTGGCGTCGTAGGCGGTGAGCATGGTGATTTTTTCGCCGCGCTGGCGGAGCTCGTGCAGGCGCGGCAGGCTCACCGGCTTGCGCGGCGGCAGCGGCGAGGCGGCAGGCAAGGTGCCGTAGG
>Ga0208610_100343_pt1 | contig 17375 bp, 14 predicted proteins | sample SubbioR11Jul_8A2_FD_184815 | JGI IMG/M metagenome (GOLD analysis project Ga0208610, IMG submission 184815) | Serpentinite rock and fluid subsurface biosphere microbial communities from McLaughlin Reserve, California, USA - CR11Jul_8A2 (SPAdes) | ecosystem: Environmental > Terrestrial > Deep... | reverse complement strand
CGTTGACGATCGTGAAGCCGCGCTGCTGCCAGAAGTCGCGCACGCGCGGCCACATCTGCTCGGGCGGCAGCGGCGAGACCAGCCAGCGCGCGTCGCCGTCGCGCTCGATGCGGAACTCGCCGCGCGTATCGATGGCCACGCCCTGCGGCGCACCGGCCACCGCCCGCGGCACGGCACCGGCGGCGGCCTGCAGTTCGACGGCGCTGACCACGCCGGCCTGCGGCGCGAAGCGCGGGTCGCGCGCGAGCTGGGTCAGGTCCGGCGGCACCTCGAGCGGCGCGGTGCGGCCGGCCTCGGCGCGGTAGTCGACGCGGCCGCCGAAGATGTTCAGTGTCGAGCAGCCGGCAAGGGCGAGCGCGGCGCCCAGCAAGGCGGCGCTGCGCAAGGCGCGGAAGGGGCGAGGGGCGGTGAGGACGGGCATCTTGCAGGGCGTCGGGCGGACGCGGAAAAAGGGGAGATGCGGCGGGTCGCCGGCGCGCCGAGTTAGAGCCGGCCGCACGCGCCGGGTTCGTTCAAGGGCAGGCGCCGGCGCCGTTCACAGCAGGCCAGCCTCGCGCAGCGCGCGCTCGAGCGCCGGCTGCGCGGCCTCGCTCAGCGACAGCAGCGGCAGGCGCAGCGCGCCGCCGCAGCGGCCCAGGCGGGCGAGCGCCCACTTGACCGGCACCGGGTTGGGCTCGACGAACAACTGCCGGTGCAGTGGCAGCAGGCGCAGGTGGAGTTCGGCGGCGCGGCGGGCGTCGCCGGCGATCGCCGCCGCGCAAAGTTCGTGCATCGCGCGCGGTGCGACGTTGGCGGTGACGCTGACGTTGCCGTGGCCGCCGAGCAGCATCAGCGCGACCGCGGTCGGGTCGTCGCCCGAGTAGACCGCAAATCCGGCCGGCGCCTCGCGCACCAGCCAGGCGGCGCGCTCGATGTTGCCGGTGGCTTCCTTGATGCCGACGATGCCGGGCACCTGCGCGAGGCGCAGCACGGTCTCGTGCTGCAGGTCGGCCACCGTGCGCCCGGGCACGTTGTAGAGCACGACCGGCAGGTCGACCGCCTCGGCGATGGCCCGGAAATGGCGGTACATGCCTTCCTGCGTCGGCTTGTTGTAGTACGGCACGACCTGCAGCGTGCAGTCGGCGCCGACCTGCCTGGCGTAGCGGCTCAGCTCGATCGCCTCGGCGGTCGAGTTGGCGCCGGCGCCGGCCATCACCGGCACTCGCCGGGCGGCGTGCTCGACGGCCACGCGGATGACCTCGCAGTGCTCGGCGACGGCCAGCGTCGGCGACTCGCCGGTCGTGCCGACGACGCCGATGCAGTCGGTGCCCTCGGCCACATGCCAGTCGATCAGGCGGCGCAGCGCGTCGAAGTCGACCCGGCCGTCGTCGTGCATCGGCGTGACCAGCGCGACGATGCTTCCGGATATCGGTTTCATGACTGTCCTGACGGTGACCGGCGATTCTAACGGCCGGGGGTGGCCACCACCGCGCTAGAGCCGGTAGCGCGGCGGTGCCGGCCGTGCGCTGGCGCCCTCGCGCACTGCACACAGCCGCTGCACGAAGCGCGGCGGCGGCTCGGCGTAGCCGTCTTCGTAGGCGACGATGCGCAGCCCGGCCGCCGCGGCCAGCAGCTCGCCTGGCTGCAGCAGGAAGTCGGGGTTGGCCGGGCGGCCGACGGTCTCCTGGCCGCGGGCGTAGGTCTCGTAGATCAGCACGCCGCCCTCGGTCAGGCTGGCCACCAGCGTCGGCAGCAGCGGCCGCCAGAGGTAGTTGGTGACGACCACCGCGTCGAAGCGCCGCCCGGGCAGCGGCCAGGTGCCGGCTTCGAGGTCAGCGACGATGACCTCGGCGAGCGCGCCCAGCGGCGCGAGGGCGTCGGCGTCGCGGTCGACGCCGGTCACCGCCAGCCCGCGCGCGGCCAGCCAGCGCAGGTGTCGCCCGCTGCCGCAGGCCACGTCGAGCACGCGCGCGCCCGCCGGCAGCAGCGCCGACCAGCGCTGCACCCAGGGCGAGGGCGGCGCGGTCCCGGGCTGATGCGGCGCAGCCACCCCGCCCGAGTCTGGCGGCGGCCGGCCGGGCGCGGCCGGCCCGGGGCCGGTCATAGACACATCCAGACGAAGTCGGCGACCTGGCGCGCCATCGAGGGCTGCAGGTACGCCGCGAAGACCAGCGCCAGCGCGCCCAGCGCCGCGGCCCACGCCGCAGCGCGCAGGCTCAGCCGGGCCGTCGGCGTGCCCATCGCGCCTAGCCCCGCGCCGGCGCCGGCCGCACGATCGCGTGCTCGCGGATCGGCAGGTTGACGGCTGCAGCGACCACGCCCAGCGCGATCGCGATCCACCAGACCAGGTCATAGCTGCCGGTGCGGTCGTGCAGCAGGCCGCCGAGCCAGACGCCCAGGAACGAGCCGATCTGGTGGCTGAGGAAGACGAAGCCGGCGAGCATCGACATGTACTGTACGCCGAAGATCTGGGCGACGAGGGCGTTGGTCGGCGGTACCGTCGACAGCCACAGCAGCCCCATCACGGCCGAGAAGACGTAGACGCTCCACGGCGTGATCGGCAGCGCGAGGAAGACCACGATGGCCACCGAGCGCAGCGCGTAGATGGTGGCCAGGATATGCCGCTTGGCCAGGCGCTGGCCGAGGCTGCCGGCAACGTAGGTGCCGACCACGTTGAACAGCCCGATCAGGGCCAGCGCGACGGTGGCCACCTGCGGCGACAGGCCGTTGTCGGCCAGGTAGCTGGGCAGGTGCACGCCGATGAACACCACCTGGAAGCCGCAGACGAAATAGCCGACGGTCAGCAACTGGAAGCTCGGGTAGGCGAACGACTCGCGGATCGCCCCGCCGATGCTCTGCGCCGGCCCGCTCGGCGGCGCGGGGCGCGGCTCGCGCAGGCCGAAGGCCAGCGGCACGATGACCAGCGCCGCGCAGGCCAGGATGAACAGCGCCGACTGCCAGCCGAACTCGGCGATCAGCCAGGCCTCGACCGGCACCATCAGGAACTGCCCGAACGAGCCGGCCGCCGCGGCCACCCCCATCGCCCACGAGCGCTTGGCCGGGTCGACCTGGCGCACGATCACGCCGTAGATCACCGCGTAAGTGGTGCCGGCCTGCGCCATGCCGATCAGCAGCCCCGCGCTGCCGCTGAAGGCCAGGCCCGAGGTCGCCAGGGCCATCAGCACCAACCCCAGCGCGTAGAGCACGCCGCCGCCGATCAGCACGCGCAGCGCACCGTAGCGGTCGGCGAGCATGCCCGCCACCGGCCCGGCCAGGCCCCAGGCCAGGTTCTGCACGGCCAGCGCGAAGGCGAAGGTCTCGCGCGTCCAGCCGCGGTCCATCGTGATCGGCTGCAGCCACAGGCCGAAGCCGTGGCGGATGCCCATGCTGAGCGTGACGATCAGCGCGCCGCACAGCAGCACCTGGGTCATCGACAGCCGCAGCGGCGCAGCGGCGGCCGCCGCGGGGGTGGGCGAACTCATCGGCGCATTCTCCCGAAATCGTCGTCGGCGCGTGCAGCGCGGGCCGCGGCCGCCGCCGGCTCGGCGCTTCCTAGAATCGCGCCCCTATGCCCGCTGCCCGCCCCCCCCGCTACGAAGAAGCCTCGATCCGCGTGCTCAAGGGCCTCGAGCCCGTGCGCCAGCGCCCAGGCATGTACACGCGCACCGACCACCCGCTGCACATCGTGCAGGAGGTCATCGACAACGCCGCCGACGAAGCGCTGGCCGGGTACGGCCGCCGCATCGCCCTCACGCTGCACGCCGACGGCTCGGTCGGTGTCGAGGACGACGGCCGCGGCATCCCGCTCGGCCTGCACCCCGAGGAGGGCGTGCCGGTGATCGAGCTGGTCTTCACGCGGCTGCACGCCGGCGGCAAGTTCGAACAGAGCGGCGGCGCCTACCGCTTCAGCGGCGGGCTGCATGGCGTGGGCGTCAGCGTGACCAACGCGCTGTCGCAGCGGCTCGAGGTCACGGTCTGGCGCGACGGCGAGGTCGCGACCCTGGCCTTCGCCGGCGGTGAGCTGGTGCAGCCGCTGGCGCGGCGCAAGGCGGCCGCCGGCGAGCGGCGCAGCGGCACCCGGGTGCGCCTGTGGCCCGACCCGAAATATTTCGGCGGCGTCGAGCTGCCGCGTCCGGAGCTGATGCACCTGCTGCGCAGCAAGGCCGTGCTGATGCCCGGCGTCAGCGTCGGCCTGACCATCGAGCGCACCGGCCAGCCGCCCGCGGTCCACGAGTGGCTCTACCGCGGCGGCCTGCGCGACTACCTGCTGCAGGCGCTGCCGGCCGAGGCGCTGATCCCGCCGTTCGAGGGCGAGCACTACGCCGGCGAGGCCGAGACCGAGAACAACGCCCCCGGCGAGGGTGCGGCCTGGTGCGTGGCCTTCACCGACGAGGGCGCGCCGCTGCGCGAGAGCTACGTCAACCTGATCCCGACGGTGGCCGGCGGCACCCACGAAGCCGGGCTCAAGGACGGGCTGTACGCCGCGGTCAAGGGTTTCATCGAGATGCACGCGCTGTGCCCCAAGGGCGTCAAGCTGATGAGCGAGGACGTGTACTCGCGCGCCAGCTTCGTGCTCTCGGCGCGGGTGCTCGACCCGCAGTTCCAGGGCCAGACCAAGGAGCGCCTCAACAGCCGCGACGCGCTGCGCCTGGTCGCCGGCTGCGTGCGCCCGGCGCTCGAGCTGTGGCTGGGCCAGCATGTCGAGGCCGGCCGCAGGCTCGCCGAGCTGGTCATCGGCCAGGCCCAGGCCCGCCAGCGCGCGGCGCAGAAGGTCGAGAAGAGGAAGGGCTCGGGGGTGGCCGTGCTGCCGGGCAAGCTGACCGACTGCGAGAGCCGCGACCTGCGCCTCAACGAGGTCTTCCTGGTCGAGGGCGACAGCGCCGGCGGCAGCGCCAAGATGGGCCGCGACAAGCAGACCCAGGCCGTGCTGCCGCTGCGCGGCAAGGTCCTCAACGCCTGGGAGGTCGAGCGCGACCGCCTGTTCGCCAACAACGAGATCCACGACATCGCGGTGGCTATCGGCGTCGACCCGCATGGCAGCACCGACGCTGCCGGCGCCGACGCCGCCGGCGAGCCCGCGGGCGTGCTCGCCGGGCTGCGCTACGGCAAGGTCTGCATCCTGGCCGACGCCGACGTCGACGGCGCGCACATCCAGGTGCTGCTGCTGACGCTGTTCCTGCGCCATTTCCCGCAGCTCGTCGAGCATGGCCATGTCTACGTCGCGCGCCCGCCGCTCTACCGCATCGACGCCCCGGCGCGCGGGCGGCGGCCGGCCGCGCGCATCTACGCGCTCGACGACGCCGAGCTCGACGCCGCGCTCGACAAGCTGCGCAAGGAAGGCGCGCGCGAGGGGGCGTGGACGATCAGCCGCTTCAAGGGCCTGGGCGAGATGAACGCCGAACAGCTCTGGGAGACCACCCTCAACCCCGACACCCGCCGCCTGCTGCGCGTGGGCTTCGACGCCGGCGGCCCGGCCGCCGCCGCCGGCGTCGTGCACCGCCTGATGGGCAAGGGCGAGGCCGCGGCCCGCCGCGAGCTGATGGAGCGCCACGGCGACGCGGTCGAGGTCGATGTCTAACCAGAGGCCAGGCTCGCGATGACCGAACTGCTTACCCCCCCGGCTCCGGCCGACGACGACCGCGTCGCGCTGGCTGCGTTCGCGCAGCGCGCCTATCTCGAGTACGCGCTGTCTGTGGTCAAGGGCCGGGCGCTGCCCGATGTCTGCGACGGCCAGAAGCCGGTGCAGCGGCGCTTGCTGTACGCGATGCAGCGCATGGGCCTGGCCGCGGGCGCCAAACCGGTCAAGAGCGCGCGCGTGGTCGGCGACGTGCTGGGCAAGTTCCACCCGCATGGCGACGTCGCCGCCTACGACGCGCTGGTGCGCATGGCGCAGGGCTTCAGCCAGCGCTACCCGCTGATCGACGGCCAGGGCAACTTCGGCAGCCGCGACGGCGACGGCGCGGCGGCGATGCGCTACACCGAGGCCCGCCTCAGTGCCATCGCGCGCCTGCTGCTCGACGAGCTCGACGAGGGCACGGTCGACTTCGGGCCCAACTACGACGGCTCGACCGAAGAGCCGCAGCGGCTGCCTGCGCGGCTGCCCTTCGTGCTGCTCAACGGCGCCAGCGGCATCGCCGTCGGGCTGGCCACCGAGGTGCCCAGCCACAACCTGCGCGAGGTCGCGGCGGCGGCCGTCGCGCTGATCCGCGACGAGCGGCTGGGCGACGACGAACTGCACGCGCTGTTGCCCGGCCCGGACTTCGCCGGCGGCGCGCAGCTCATCAGCACCCCGGCCGAGATCCGCGAGGCCTACGCCAGCGGGCGCGGCAGCCTGCGCGCGCGCGCGCGCTGGACGATCGAGGACCTCGCGCGCGGCCAGTGGCAGCTCGTCGTCACCGAGCTGCCGCCGGGCACCAGCGCAGCGCGCGTGCTGCAGGAGGTCGAGGAGCTGAGCAACCCCAAGCTCAAGGCCGGCAAGAAGGCGCTGGGCAGCGAGCAGTTGCAGCTCAAGCAGGCCGTGCTGGCGGTGCTCGATGCGGTGCGCGACGAGTCGGGCAAGGACACCCCGGTGCGCCTGGTGTTCGAGCCGCGCAGCCGCGGCGTCGAGCCGCAGGCGCTGGTCGACACCCTGCTCACGCACACCAGCCTGGAGACCAGCGTCCCGGTCAACCTGACGATGGTCGGCGCCGACGGTCGGCCGACGCAGAAGGGCCTGCGCGAGGTGCTGCTCGAGTGGATCGGCTTTCGCCGCGCGACGCTCGAGCGGCGCACCCGCCACCGGCTGGCGCGGGTCCTCGAGCGCGTCCACGTGCTCGAAGGCCGCCAGCTCGTGCTGCTCAACCTCGACGAGGTCATCCGCATCATCCGTAACGCCGACGAGCCGAAGCCGGCGCTGATCGAGCGCTTCGGGCTCAGCGAGCGCCAGGCCGAGGACATCCTCGAGATCCGGCTGCGCCAGCTCGCGCGGCTCGAGGCGATCCGGATCGAGCAGGAGCTCAAGGACCTGCGCGACGAGCAGAAGAAGCTCGACGAGATCCTGGGCAGCGCCGCCGTCCTCAGGCGAGCGCTGATCAGGGAGATCGAGACCGACGCCAGGCAGCATGGCGACGCCCGCCGCACGCTGATCCAGCCCGAGCGGCGGGCCGCGGTCGAGCTCAGGCTGCCCGACGAGCCGGTCACCGTGGTTGTCAGCCGCAAGGGCTGGGTGCGCGCGCTCAAGGGGCATGAGGTCGACGCCGCGAGCCTGGTCTTCAAGGCCGGCGACGCGCTCCACGGCAGCTACGCCTGCCGCAGCGTCGACAGCCTGGTCGTGCTCGGCAGCGACGGCCGCGCGTACAGCGTCGCGGTGGCCCAGTTGCCCGGCGGGCGCGGCGACGGGGTGCCGATCACCACGCTGATCGAGCTGCAGCCGGGCACGCAGCCGCTGCACTACCACGCCGGCGCCGCCGACAGCCTGCTGCTGCTGGCCGGCAGCGCGGGCTGCGGGCTGCTCGCGAGCGTGGGCGACCTGCACGCGCGCCAGCGCGGCGGCAAGGCCTTCCTGGCCCTCGAGCCTGGCGAGACGCTGCTGCCGCCGGCGCCGGTCGCGGCCGACCACACGCGGGTGGCCTGCTTGGCGGGCGACGGCCGGCTGCTGGTCTACCCGCTGACCGATCTCAAGCGCCAGCCCAAGGGCGGGCGCGGGCTGAACTTGATGGACGTGAGCGCCGAGGCGCCGCTGCTCGCCGTCGCGACCTGCGCTGGCGCGCTGGCGGTGCAAGGCAGCGGCCGCGGCGGCAAGGCGAGGCAGGAGCTGCTGCGCACGGCCGCGCTGGCCGCCTGCGAGGGGCGGCGAGGGCGCAAGGGCCGAAAGCTCGAAGGCTTCACGAAAGTCGCGGGTCTGGCCGCCGGTTGACCCCGCGATCGCGGGCGCGTGCTCGCGGGGTCGGCCCGTGGCTGCGGGGTGCCGGGCGACCCGGGGTGCGGGCGATCCGGAACATCCTCTACGACAGCGCCTTGCGCGCTGCGCGGCGGGGCCATGCGCGAGTCGATCAACGTCGAGTACCGGCTTGCGGCGACCGCTCTGCTGGCCGGCTGGGACCGCTCTGCTGGCCGCCCGCCACCACAGCCACTACGAGGTCTACGTGCTGCGCCACGCCAGCTACCAGGACTTCCTGCTGCTGCGCGAGAAGGCCGGCTCGCACCACGAGGTGCCGCTGCCGGGGACGCTGGCGCTGCTGCTGCCGGCGCTGTTCACACTGGCGCTGCTGCGCCGGCGGGGTGGCCGGCAGCCGGGCGCCGCGGTCCGCGCATGAGCAGCAGCGCGCCGGCGCCCAGCAGCAGATAAAGCGCGAGGCTGTAGAACTCGTAGGGCACGCCCCACAGCCGCACGGCGGCGTCCATGCAGCTCGCGCGGGCCTGGAATACCTCGGGCAGCCAGGCGTCGAGCCGCGAGGCGGCCATCACGCGGTCGGCCAGCGTGAAGACGCAGGTCAGGGTCTGCGCCGCCACGAAGTACTGCCAGAGGGCAGCCGCCACGCCGGCGGCCGAGGTCAGCAGCACCAGGGTTGCGGCGCTCAGCCGGCCGGCGTGGCTGCGCCAGAGCAGGCCCAGCACGCAGGCCGCGGCGATGACCACGAACAGCAGCCGCTGCAGCACGCACCAGGCGCAGGGCTGCATGTCGTAGACATGCTGGCTGACCAGCGCGATGGCCAGCGCGCCGGTGCTGATCAGCGCGCCCGCGACGAACCAGCGCGAGGGCGTATTCACCGCACCTGGGCGATCAGTTCGATCTCGACGCAGGCGCCCAGCGGGATCTGCGCGACACCGAAGGCCGCGCGCGCATGCGCGCCGGCGGCGCCGAAGACTTCGCCGATCAGCTCCGAGCTGCCGTTGACGACCAGGTGGTGTTCGGTGAAGGTTGGCGTGCTGTTGACCAGCCCGACCAGCTTGACGATGCGCACGACGCGGTCGAGGTCGCCGTCGAGCGCGGCAGCGAGCGTGGCCAGCAGGTCGATGGCCACCGCACGCGCGGCCTGGCGGCCCTCGTCGGTGGCCATCGTCAGGCCGAGCTGGCCGACCCAGGGCTTGCCGTCGCGCCGGGCGATGTGGCCGCTGAGGAAGACCAGGTCGCCGGCGCGCACGAACGGGACGTAGGCCGCGGCCGGGGTCGTGACCGCCGGCAGGCTGATGCCCAGCGCGGCAAGGCGGCGCGCCGGGCTGGAGGTGCTCGATACGCTCATGCGGGATTCCCCATTCGGTGGGAGCTTGGTCACTGGTCGACGATCCTACACTGGGCCGATGAACCCGAGGCCCGCGCTGGGGCGGCCGGCCGCGACAGGCCTCACGCTGGCGGCCGGCATGCTGGCCTGGCTGGCCGGGGTCGCGCTGCAGTTGCAGCAGCGCGAGCTGCTCGCGCCGCGGTCGCTGGCCGTGCTGGGCCTGCTCGCCGTGCTGGCGCTGCTGGCCGCGGCGCTCGCGCGTCGCCGCTGGCGCGCCGCAGCGCTGGCCGGGCTGTTGCTGCCGGCGCTGTGCGCGCTGGGCTTCGCCTGGGCGACGCTGCTTGCGCAGCAGCGGTTGCAGCAGGCCCTGCCGCCGGCGCTCGACGGCGCCGATGTCGAGCTGATCGGTGTCGTCGCCTCGATGCCGCGCGTGCTCGCCGGCGGCCTGCGCTTCGAGTTCCACGTCGAGGCGGCGCAGTGGCGTGGCGAGCCGCTGCAGGTGCCGGCGCAGGTGCCGCGGCGGCTGGCGCTGGCCTGGTTCGGCGGGGTGCACGACGGCGCGCTGATGGCCGGCGCGCCGATCGCCGTCGAGGCCGGGCAGCGCTGGCGCTTCACGGTGCGGCTGCGCACGCCGCATGGCGCGCGCAACCCGCATGGCTTCGACCTCGAGCTGTGGCTGTTCGAGCGCGGCCTGCGCGCGCTCGGCACGGTGCGCTCGGCAGCCGGGCAGCCGGCGCCGCGGCTGCTTGAGCGCGGCGTTGCGCACCCGGTCGAGCGCGTCCGCCAGCGCGTGCGCGACGCGCTGTTCGAGCGCGTCGCCGACCCCGGTGCGGCCGGCGTGCTCGCCGGGCTGGCCATCGGCGACCAGGCCTCGATCGAGCGCGACGACTGGCGTGTCTTCCGCGACACCGGCACCGCGCACCTGATGGCCATCAGCGGCCTGCACGTGACGATGTTCGCGTGGCTGGCCGGTGCGCTCGTCGGTGCGCTCTGGCGCGGCAGCGAGCGGCTGATGCTGTGGCTGCCCGCGCCCACGGCCGCGCGCTGGGGCGGGGTGGCGGTGGCCGCGGCGTACGCGGTGTTTGCCGGCTGGGGGGTGCCGGCGCAGCGCACGGTCTGGATGCTCGCCGCCGCAGCCTTGATCGTCAGCCTCGGCTGGCGCTGGCCCTGGCTGCTGGTGCTGCTGGCCGCCGCGGTGGTGGTCAGCGTGGCCGACCCCTGGGCCCTGCTGCAGCCGGGGTTCTGGCTGTCGTTCGTCGCCGTCGGGCTGCTGCTCGCCTCCGAGCCCGCCGGCGCGCGCGCCGCCGCCGCGCTGGCCGGCTGGCGCGCCCGCGCCTGGGCCCCGCTGCGCGCGGCGCTGCGCACCCAGGTCGTGGCCAGCGTCGGGCTGGCGCCGCTGACGCTGCTGCTGTTCCAGCAGGTCTCGCTGGTCGGGCTGCTGGCCAACCTGGTCGCGGTGCCGCTGGTCACGCTGGTCATCACGCCGCTGGCCCTGCTCGGCGTGCTGGCACCGCCGCTGTGGGACCTCGCCGCGTGGCTGGTTGCCGGGCTGACCGGCGCGCTGGCCTGGCTGGCCGAGCGGCCGGCCGCGGTCTGGCATGCCGCAGTGGCGCCGCGGTGGGCGCAGGCCGCCGCGCTGCTGGCCGCGGCGCTGGCCGTCATGCCGCTGCCGTGGCGGCTGCGCCTGCTGGCGGTGCCCCTGGCCCTGCCGCTGCTGTGGCCGGCACCCGAGCGGCTGCCGCCGGGGCGCTTCGAACTGCTCGCCGCCGACGTCGGGCAGGGCACCGCGGTGCTGCTGCGCACCCGCGGCCATGTGCTGCTCTACGACACCGGCCCGCGCTACTGGCGCGAAGGCGACGCCGGCGAGCGCGTGCTGGTGCCGCTGCTGCGCGCGCTGGGCGTGCACCGCATCGACGTGCTGATGCTCAGCCACGGCGACGCCGACCACGCCGGTGGCGCGGCCTCGGTGCTGGCCGCGCTGCCGGTGCGGCGCATCGACAGCTCGCTGCCGCACGGGCATGCGCTGCGCGCGCGGCCGCTGGCGCAGCGGCGCTGCGACGCCGGCACGCACTGGCAGTGGGACGGCGTGCGCTTCGAGGTCCTGCATCCGCTGGCCGCGGACCACGCGCGACCGCTGCGGCCCAACGCGCTGAGCTGCGTGCTGCGCGTGGTCGACGGCGAGGGCCGCGCCGCGCTGCTCGCCGGCGACATCGGCGCGGCGCAGGAGGCCGCGCTGGTCGCGCGCCTCGGCAGCGGTCTGCGCAGCGAGGTGCTGCTGGTGCCGCACCATGGCAGCCGCGGCTCGTCGAGCCCCGGCTTCGTCGACGCGGTGGCGCCGCGCGTCGCACTGGTCCAGGCCGGGCGGGGCAACCGCCATGGGCACCCGGCCGCCGAGGTGGTCGCGCGCTATGCGGCGGGTGGTACCACCGTGCTGCGCAGCGAGGACTGTGGCGCGTGGCGCTGGCGCAGCGACGGCGAAGGCCGCTGCCAGCGCGAGCTCGACCGCCGCTACTGGCACTTGCGCTGAGGTCCGTCGCGGCGGACCTCGCCGGGGCGCCCTCCAGCCCGATCCCGCCGAAAGAGCCTCTGCGGGCGGCCGGGCGAGGCGCTCAGGCCTCCGGCGGCCGCAGCGGCAGCTCGACGCGGCAGTCGATGCCGTGAGGGGTGCGCTGCCGCCACGCGACCTGGCCGCCGAGCTGGCGCACGCGTTTGCGCACGCCCGAGACGCCGAGCCCGGGCGACCAGCCGGCCGGGTCGCCGCCGCAGCCGTCGTCGCTGACGACCAGCGTCAGGCGCCCGCGCGCGACGTTCAGCTCGACCTCGACCTGGGTCGCTGCTGCATGCGCGATGACGTTGCTGACCAGCTCGCGCAGCAGCCGCGTCAGCGCCGACCACTGCACGACGCCGAGCTCGGGGTCCTCGTCGGCCGTCAGCGACCAGCGCAGCACACAGTGCACCGCTTCGAGGCGCTGGCCAAGGTCGCTCTTCCACTCGGCGGCGGCCTCGCTCAGGCGGCGGCCGTCGGCGGCCAGGCCGCGGGTCAGCGTCTTCAGGTCCTTGAGGGTCTGGCGCAGGTAGTCCTCGACCTGCGGGTCACTCGCGCGGTACATCAGCGTCAGCAGACGTGCACCGATGTCGTCGTGCAGGTCCTGCGCGAGCCGCACGCGCTCCTCGCTGCGGCCGCGTTCGACGGCCTCGCCGTAGTGCGTCGCGCGCTGCAGCTGCGCGGCCGCGCGGTCGGCGAGGCGGGCGTCGTCGGCGCCGAACAGCCGCCGGCCCTGCTGCGCATAGCGCAGCACCAGCGCACCGGGCGGCTCGCGCTCCCCGTCGCGCGCGGCCAGCGGCACGACCAGCGTCGAGCCGGCGCCGAAGATCCGCGTCGAGCGCGGGGTGTGGCGGGTGTGGGTGACCTCGGCCGGCTCGAAGACCTGCTCGAGCAGCGTGCGCAGCGACTGGCTGGCGAGCTGCGGGTCGTCCTCGGTGTTGCGCGCGGCGCGCAGCAGGTGGTCGAACAGGTGCTCGGCCTGCGCCGGCCGCAGCCCGGCCAGCGGTGCGCGCAGCCAGGGTTGCAGCAGCACGAAGGCGCTCAGCGCCAGCACGATGGCGGCGGTCATCGCCGCAGCCGGCGTGAGCCCCACCGCGCCGCGCAGCAGGGCTTCGAGGCAGACGGCGGTCGCGGTGATGCCAGCGATCAGCGCCAGATGGCGCAGCGGCGCGCGGGTGAGCGGCAGCAGCGGCAGGCTCAGCAGCAAGGCGGCGACGAGCAGGTGCCAGGCCGGCGCGGCAACCTGCGGCAGGACCAGCGCTGCGGCCGGCGCCGCCCGCAGCGCGACGGCGGTCGCGGCCAGCAGCAGGAAGCTCGCCAGCGCGACCAGGGTCAGGCGCTGCAGCACCTGGGCCAGCGGGTGCGCCGGCCGCTGGCGCCCGGCGTGCAGCAGCGCGACGGCAGCGGCGCCCAGCAGCAGCACCGCCGCCTGCGTCCACCACCAGCCGCCGGCGACGCCGTTGGCCGCGACGACGATGACCGCGCCGGCCAGCGCCCAGGCCGCGGCGGCGATCGCGCCGGCGTGGCGGTGCGTGCGCGGATGCAGCGCGGCGCCATGCACGGCGGCCGCGGCGGTGACCAGGTCCAGCCCGGCGTGCAGCGCACCCAGGCCGGAGTTGGCGCCCAGCGCAGCGGTCGGCCCCGGCACCGCCGCCGCGGCGTGGCCGAGCAGTTGCAGGGCCTGGGCGCCGGCCAGCACGAGAAAGGGCGCGACGCGCGCAGCCGTCGCCACGGTCAGCGGCTGGGCCAGCACGGCGGCGGTGCCAGCCAGCGCCAGCACCAAGGCTGCGCCACCGAGCAGCCAGAAGCCCGGCCCCAGACCGCCGAGGCCGCGGCGCTGGACGGGCAGGGTCACGACCGCGCCGTCGGCAAACTCGAGCGTGAGGGCGCCGGCGGCCAGCGCCGCGCGCCAGGCCCGGTGCTGCGCGCGGTGGCTCGCGCGGGCTGCACCGTCGGGCAGCCAGCGGTCGTCGACGTGCAGCAGAAGCGCGTCGAGCCGCTGGCGCCGGCCGTCGGGCTCGAGCAGGGCGAGCACCGGCTGGCCGCGGTACGGCCGCAGGGCCGGGTCGGCCGCCGCGTGCAGGACGAGCCGGCCGGCGTCGTCGGCGCGCCACTGCGCCGCCCACTGCGGTTCGTCGGCGACGCGCTGCACCAGCGCCAGCGCGAGCAGGGCCAGCACGAGCGCGACGCTGCCGAGCACGCGCAGCCGCCAGCCGCGCCACCAGCCGCGACGCAGCCAGGGCGCCGGCTGTGCGAGCCACGGGCGGGCGGGCGCGGCGCGCACTCCGGTGCGAGGGACGCCGCCGGCGGCCGGCTCGGCAGGGTGGGGGGTGGCCATCGCCGGGGGCGCGCCCGCGGCGCGCGTCAGACCAGCCCTTGCTTGGTCGCCAGCACCGCCGCTTCGGCGCGGCTGGAGACGTTGAGCTTGCGGTAGATCGCCTTGATGTGGTCGTTGACGGTAAACCAGCGGATGCCCATCAGGCCGGCGATCTCCTTGATCGTGAAGCCCTTGCTGAGGTAGGTCAGGACCTCGGTCTCGCGCGGCGTCAGACGGTCGTGGTCGGGCATGGCCTCGAGCGGCACCGGGCGGCTGCTGGGCACCGGCGGCGCATCCGGCACCGCCGCCAGCGCCATCGGCGGCGCCGCGTCGGCGTTGCGGAAATGGCGCAGCAGCCGGCGCGCGATCGCCGGCGACAGCGGCGGCTGCCCGCGCACGATCTTCTGCAGCGCCTCGACCAGCACCTCGAAGCGGTCTTCCTTGAGCAGGTAGCCGTCGGCGCCGCACTGCAGCGCCGGGAACAGGTGATCGTCGTCGGAGTACAGCGTGGTGACGATGCGCGTGGCCGGGTACCGCGCCAACGCCGACAGCAGGTCCAGCCCGCTGCCGTCGGGCAGTTCGAGGTCGACCAGGACCAGCCGGAACGGGTCGGCGCCGTGCAGGCCGTCGCGGCCGCCGGCGAGTTCGACCTGGCGGCGGGCCGATTCGAGGTCGCCGGCCTCGCTGATCGCCAGCGTGTCGCTGAAGCTCTCGCGCACCACGCGGGCGAGGAAACCGCGGGCGACCGGGTTGTCCTCGACGATGAGCACCTTGATCGTCATGCTGCGCTCCCTCTGCCGGCCCCGCGGCGCCGCATCATGGCTGGCGGTGCTCGGCGGGCGGCGAACCTGCGCAGTATGCGGCAATCGAGGCAGCGCGGGCAGCCCCCCATGCGGGCGTGTCGCGGCGGCCGCGTCGCCGGCGGCGCGGTCAGTCGTTGACCAGCAGCAGCTTGCCTCGCACCTCGCGCGCGGCCATGCGGGCAAAGGCCGCGGGCAGCGCACTCATCGGCAGGCGCTCGTCGATCACCGGGCGGATGCGGCCCTGCGCGTACCACTGCGCCAGCGTGCCGAGGTCACGGGCGAAGGCCTGCGGCTCGCGGCGCACGAAGTCGCCCCAGAAGACGCCGACCACCGCGGCGCCCTTGAGCAGCATGAGGTTCCAGGGCAGCGCCGGGATCGTGCCGGCGGCGAAGCCGACGACCAGGTAGCGCCCGCGCCAGGCCAGGCTGCGCAGCGCCGGCTCGGCCAGCGCGCCGCCGACCGGGTCGTAGACGACGTCGACGCCGCGCCCGGCGGTGAGCTCGCGCAGGCGCTCGCGCAGGTCCTCGCGGCCGTAGGCGATCGTGGCGTCGGCGCCGAGCTCGGCGCAGCGGGCGCATTTCTCGTCGCTCGAGGCCGCGGCGATCACCCGCGCGCCCAGGGCCTTGGCGATCTGCAGCGCGGCGGTGCCGACGCCGCCGGCAGCGCCGAGCACCAGCACGGTCTCGCCGGGCTGGAGCTGGGCGCGGTCGGCCAGCGCATGCAGCGAGGTGCCGTAGGTGAACGCGAAGGCCGCGCCATGCTCGACCTCGAAGCCCGGCGGCAGCGCGATGACCTGCGCCGCGTCGACGCAGGCATGGGTCGCGAAGCCGCCGCTGTTGCCGATCACCGCTACCGTGCTGCCCACTGCCGGCCCGCGCACGCCCTCGCCGAGCGCTTCGACATGGCCGGCATACTCGCTGCCCGGCACGAAGGGCAGCGGTGGCCGGAACTGGTACTTGCCCTCGACGATCAGCAAGTCGGGGAAGTTCAGGCTGGCCGCCCGCACCGCGATGCGCACCTGCCCGGGCCCGGGCTGCGGGGTCGGCTGCTCGCGCCACTGCAGGGCGCCGGCGCCGGCGAGCGATTCACAGATCCAGGCTTTCATCGCGGGGCTCCCGGTGGGTCGTTGGCGGTCGCCGATGATAGGCAGCGCAGCGCCGGCCGCCGTCACCTCGGTGACGCGCTCCTACAATGCGGCGCCATGCGCATCCTGATTGCCAACGACGACGGCTACCTCGCGCCCGGGCTGGCCGCGTTGATCGAGGCCATGCGCGGGCTCGGCGAGATCGACGTCGTCGCGCCCGAGCAGAACGCCAGCGGCACCTCGAACGCGCTGACCCTGACGCGACCGCTGACCGTCTTTCGCACGCCTGCGGGCGCGCGGGTCGTCAACGGCACGCCCTCCGACTGCGTGCACGTCGCGCTGACGGGCCTGCTGCCGCAGCGCCCGGACCTGGTGCTCTCGGGCATCAACAACGGCGCCAACATGGGTGACGACACGCTGTACTCGGGCACCGTCGCCGCGGCGATGGAGGGCTATCTGTTCGGCATCCCGGCGATCGCCTTCTCGCAGGTCGACAAGGGCTGGGCCCAGCTCGACGCCGCGGCGCGGGTCGCGCGGGCCGTCGTCGAGCAGGTGCTGGCCGCGCCGCCGGCGGGTCCCTGGCTGCTCAACGTCAACATCCCCAACCGCGCCGATGCCCTGCAGCTGCCGCGCCGGGTCACCCGGCTCGGCCGCCGGCACGCCAGCGAGCCGGTCATCGCGCAGGTCAACCCGCGCGGCGAGACGGTCTACTGGATCGGCCCGGCCGGCGACGCCCGCGAAGCCGGCGAGGGCACCGACTTCCACGCCGTGGCCAGCGGCTGCGTGTCGATCACGCCGCTGCAGGTCGACCTGAGCGACCACGCCGCGCTGCCGGCCTGGGCGGCGGCGCTGGAGACGCGCCCTTGACGGCGCGGCCGCGGCGCTTTCCGCTGGCCATCGAGCAGGTCGCGCCGGCTTCGCGGGCGCCACCCCCGCAACGCCCGCAGCGCCCGCTGGCCGACGCCGCCGAGCAGGCCCGGCGCGTGCATGTGCCCGCCGGGGTCGGCCTCGACTCGGCCGGGGTACGCGCGCGCATGGTGCAGCGCCTGCAGGGCGGCGGGCTGGCCAGGCATCCGGCGGTGGCGGCGGCGCTCGCGGCGGTGCCGCGCGACGCCTACGTCGACAGCGCGCTCGTGCCGCAGGCCTACGAGGACACCGCGCTGCCCATCGGCCACGGCCAGACGATCTCCAAGCCCTCGGTGATCGCGCGCATGCTCGAGCTGCTGCTCGAGGGCCGCGCGGCGGCCTCGCCGCCGCTGGGGCGGGTGCTCGAGATCGGCAGCGGCTGCGGCTACCAGGCCGCGCTGCTGGCGACGCTGGCGCGGCAGGTCGTCTCGATCGAGCGCGTGCGTGCGCTGCACGACCTGGCGCGGCAGCGGCTGGCTGCGACCGCCGGGCCGGCCAACGTCCGGCTGGTCTGGGGTGACGGCCGGCTCGGCCACCCGCC
>Ga0208610_100341_pt1 | contig 17521 bp, 10 predicted proteins | sample SubbioR11Jul_8A2_FD_184815 | JGI IMG/M metagenome (GOLD analysis project Ga0208610, IMG submission 184815) | Serpentinite rock and fluid subsurface biosphere microbial communities from McLaughlin Reserve, California, USA - CR11Jul_8A2 (SPAdes) | ecosystem: Environmental > Terrestrial > Deep... | reverse complement strand
ACGGTGATCCGTCGCGCCATTGGGAGCTCGACGCAACCGGCCAGCCGACGCAGAGAATCATCGAGAGCCGCCGCCGCGCGGAGTTCATCACCCCGATTCCCAAGCCGAAGAAGCGCAAGGGCGCCGCGGAACAGGCCGCACTGGTCTTCGACGAAGGCAAGGGCCTCTCCACCCAAGCGCAGCAGTACGACCACACGGCGATCATCCAGTCGGTGCGCCAGCACGTCGACCAATGGCGCAAGCTGTCGAATCCGAACGACTGGCGCGTCACGCCGGAAACAGCCCGGCTGCTGCGGCATTGGCGCCAGCACGACTTCAGCGGCATCCGGCCGTTCTTCTGCCAGATCGAGGCGGTCGAGACGGCGATCTGGCTGACCGAAGTCGCACCGCAGATCGGCAAGGCCGGCGAGCGCTTTCTGGAGCACCTCGCCAACGCCAACAACGACGCCAATCCCGAGCTGATGCGGCTGGCGCTCAAGCTCGCCACCGGCGCAGGCAAAACGACCGTGATGGCGATGCTGATCGCCTGGCAGACGATCAACGCGGTGCGCCGCCCGCAGAGCAAGCGCTTCACGCGCGGCTTTCTCGTCGTCACACCGGGCATCACGATCAAGGATCGGCTGCGCGTGCTGCAACCGAACGATCCGGACAGCTACTACAAGGAGCGCGAGCTTGTCCCGGGCGATCTGCTGGAAGAGATCCACCGCGCCAAGATCGTCATCACCAACTACCACGCCTTCAAGCTGCGCGAGCGCGTCGATCTGTCCAAGGGCGGCCGCGCACTGTTGCAAGGTCGCGGCGAGGCGCTGAACACGCTCGAAACCGAGGGGCAGATGCTGCAGCGGGTGATGCCGGACCTGATGGGCCTGAGAAACATCCTCGTCCTGAACGACGAAGCGCATCACTGCTACCGGGAGAAGCCGGGCGCGGACGAAGACGAAGAGCTGAAAGGCGACGAGCGCAGGGAAGCGGAGAAGAACAACGAAGCCGCCCGCCTGTGGATCTCGGGACTGGAAGCGGTCAACCGAAAGCTCGGGCTGGCGCGCGTGATCGACCTGTCGGCCACGCCGTTCTTCCTGCGCGGCTCGGGCTATGCCGAGGGGACGCTCTTTCCCTGGACGATGAGCGACTTTTCGCTGATGGACGCGATCGAGTGCGGCATCGTCAAGCTGCCGCGCGTGCCCGTTGCCGACAACATCCCCGGCAACGAGATGCCGATGTTCCGCAACCTGTGGGAACACATCCGCGCGAAGATGCCCAAGAAGGGCCGCGGCAAGGCAGATGCGCTCAACCCTCTCGACCTGCCACCGCAACTGCAGACCGCGCTCGATGCGCTCTACGGCCACTACGAGAAGACCTACCGGCTGTGGCAGGACGCCGGCATCCGCGTGCCGCCCTGCTTCATCGTCGTCTGCAACAACACCTCGACCTCGAAACTCGTTTACGACTACCTCTCCGGCTTCTACCGGGGCAACGACGGCGGCTCGGCCACGCTCGTGAACGGCCGCCTGCCGCTGTTCCGCAACTTCGACGAGAACAGCAAACCGCTGCCGCGCCCGAACACCCTGCTGATCGACAGCGAGCAGCTCGAATCGGGCGAAGCGCTCGACGACAACTTCCGCGGCATGGCTGCCGACGAGATCGAACGCTTTCGGCGCGAGATCGTCGAGCGCACCGGCGACCGCCGGCAGGCCGAGAACCTCAGCGACCAGGACCTGCTGCGCGAGGTGATGAACACCGTCGGCAAGCCCGGCCGGCTCGGCGAGCAAATTCGCTGCGTCGTCTCGGTCTCGATGCTGACCGAGGGCTGGGACGCTAACACCGTCACGCATGTGCTCGGCGTGCGCGCGTTCGGCACGCAGCTTCTGTGCGAGCAGGTGATCGGCCGCGCGCTGCGCCGGCAGTCGTACGACCTCAACGAAGACAACCTCTTCAACGTCGAGTACGCCGACGTGCTCGGCATCCCGTTCGACTTCACCGCCAAGCCGGTGGTCGCGCCGCCGCAGCCGCCGCGCGAGACGATCCAGGTCAAGGCCGTGCGGCCCGAGCGCGATGCATTGGAGATTCGATTCCCGCGCGTCGAGGGCTACCGCACCGAACTGCCCGAGGAACGGCTGAATGCCGTCTTCGACGAAGACTCCGTGGTGGAACTGACGCCCGACCTGGTGGGCGCCACCGAGACGCGCAATTCCGGAATCATCGGCGAGCCGGCGGACCTGAACCTCGTCCACACCGGCGACGTACGGCAGTCACAGGTCATCTACGAACTCACCTCGCATCTGCTGCTGACCAAATGGCGCGACGCCAACGGCGAGCCGCAACTGCACCTGTTCGGCCAACTGAAGCGCATCGTCAAGCAATGGCTCGACGAAGGCCGGCTGGCGTGCAAGGGCGGCACCTACCCCGCTCAGCTCAAGTACAAGATGCTGGCCGACATGGCCTGCGAGCGGATCACGGCCGGCATCACGCGCGCCTCGATCGGCAGACGGCCGATCAAGGCCGTGCTCGACCCCTACAACTCCGTCGGCTCGACCGCGCACGTGCGCTTCAACACCTCCAAGACGCTGCGCTGGGACACCGGCGGGCCGCCGCCCAAGTGCCACGTCAACTGGGTGATCCTCGACAGCGACTGGGAAGCCGAGTTCTGCCGCGTGGCCGAAGCGCACCCGCGCGTACGCGCGTACGTGAAGAACCACAACCTCGGACTGGAAGTGCCGTACCGCTACGGCTCGGAGACGCGCAGGTACCTGCCGGATTTCATCGTGCTGGTCGATGACGGACGCGGCGACGATGACCTGCTGCATCTCGTCGTCGAGATCAAGGGCTACCGCCGCGAGGACGCGAAGGAAAAGAAGTCGGCGATCGAGACCTACTGGGTGCCCGCCGTGAACAACCTCGGCACCTTCGGCCGCTGGGCGTTCGCCGAGTTCACCGAGGTCTACCAAATCGAGTCCGACTTCAAGGCCAGGGTCGAAGCCGAGTTCGACAAGATGGTCAGCCGAGTGGTTGCGGTGGAGCCGGCCTGATGGCTGCGCGAGAGCCCGGCTTGAGATGCCAGATTGGCATTTCAAATGTAGCGACCTTGGATTCTTATCGGCCCGCTTTGAGATCACAACTTGTGATCTCAAAGCGAGCAAGGTGCGGGCGACGAGTGCCCCATTCACGAGCGGGCGGCGTGATCGCCGTGGAGGCGCCCCGATGCCGGCAATGACGCCAAGACCAGAGAGTCTGGCCGCGTTGATCTTCTTCATTCGCGGCGAGCGGGTGCTGCTCGATACGGATCTGGCGCAGCTCTACGGCGTCGAGGTTCGCGCGCTGAATCAGGCCGTCGCCCGAAATCGCGATCGCTTTCCAGAGGACTTCGTGTTTCAGCTATCCGCCGACGAGTACGAGGCGGTTGGGACCGGCCTTGCCGGCACATCGCAGAAGCGGGCGGACTCATCACAATCTGTGATGAGATCGGCTTCCGGCAGCGCTTTGCGGTCACAGTTTGTGATCTCGATCGGACGGGGTGGCAGGCGCTACTTGCCGTACGCCTTCACCGAACAGGGTGTCGCCATGCTCTCCAGCGTGCTGCGCTCCCCGCGCGCGGTCGAGGTGAACATCGCCATCATGCGCACCTTCGTGCAGTTGCGCCGGCTGATGGACGGCAACCGCGAACTCGCGCGCAAGATCGAGGCGATGGAGAAAAAGTACGACGAGAAGTTCACGGTGGTCTTCGACGCCATCAAGCAACTGATCGCCGAAGACGAAAGGCGCAAAGCGAAGCCCAAACGCCGCATCGGATTTTCTTGACGAGAGGGACTTCCCTCCCCTCGCCCGCATCAGCGGGAGAGGGGCCGGGGGTGAGGGCCAACGACGCAGGATCAAGCAAGACAACATGGCCAAGAAAACCGCAACCGCCAAGTCCGTCACCGCGCTGACGCACGACGAAGCCAAGCGCAGGAACATCCCGACCGCCGAGTACCAGTCGGTGATGCAGAAGAACGAGCAGGACCCGGTGCGCGTCGCCTACCCGCGCGGCGCCGCCGGCCTCGAAGAAGAGAAGCAGCGCCGCAACCGCGATCTCGACCCGCAGCTCGTCTGGCGCGGCAAGGACGAGCAGGACTGGTCCGATCTCGTCGTCCACGCCCCGCCGCTGTACATCCAGGAGAAGGTCCACCCCAAGGCGCTGATCGACGATCTGCTGCGCGAAACCGCCTTGCACCCCTCGCCCTCCGGGAGAGGGGCCGGGGGTGAGGGCGTGCAACCCGATCTGTTTGCCGATTTCAACGGCATCCCGCAGGGCGTCGACAAGACCGAGTTCTATCAGCACGACCAGAACTGGTCGAACCGCATGATCCTCGGCGATTCGCTGCAGGTGATGGCGAGCCTGGCCGAGCGCGAGGGGCTGCGCGGCAAGGTGCAGTGCATCTACTTCGATCCGCCATACGGCATCAAATTCAACAGCAACTTCCAGTGGAGCACCACGAGCCGCGACGTGAAGGACGGCAACGCCGCGCACATCACGCGCGAGCCCGAGCAGGTGAAGGCGTTTCGCGACACGTGGCGCGACGGGATTCACTCATACCTGACCTACCTGCGCGACCGGCTGACGGTGGCGCGCGATCTGCTCGCGGATTCGGGGTCGATCTTTGTGCAGATTGGCGATGAGAACGTCCATCGCGTTCGGGCGGTGATGGATGAGGTGTTTGGGGAGGCTAACCTCGTCGCCACAATCGTCTGCAAGAAGACGACAGGCAACACAGGAAACTACATTCCGACCGGGGCGGATTTTCTACTTTGGTATGCGCGAGATCAGTCTAGGACGAAGTATCGCCCGATGTTTTCTGACAAGGAGGTCGGCGGAGAAGGAGGGTCCGGATACACGAAACTTCAGCTGCCCACCGGCGAACGACGAGGGCTTACCGCGAGAGAACTGCGTAATCCAGACAGTATTGACACCTCGTGGCGCATATTCACTGCCGGCAACCTGACGAGCCAAAGCGTCGGCCGGGAGAAGGGCGAAGGAGCCGCTTCGTGGTTTGTCGTCAGGAAGGATGGTAAGGAGTATCGACCGAGCCTTCGCGTTCGGTGGAAAACCAATGAAGCCGGGATGGAACGCCTTCTCAAGGCAGACCGGGTCTACGCAACTGGCGGCGACCAGCTAGCTTATGTTCGTTTCTTCGACGACTTCCCTGCTCAACAACTTTCCAATGTCTGGACGGACACAGTCGGACAAAACCAGTTCGGCGGCGAGAAGGTCTATGTCGTCCAGACTGCTCTGCGGATGGTCGAGCGGTGCATTTTAATGACCACAGACCCCGGCGACCTCGTCCTCGATCCCACCTGCGGCTCTGGCACCACTGCCTACGTCGCCGAGCAATGGGGCCGCCGCTGGATCACAATCGACACCTCGCGCGTCGCGCTGGCACTGGCCCGCGCCCGCATCATGGGCGCGCGCTATCCGTACTACCTGCTGGCCGACTCGCGCGACGGCCAACTGAAGGAAGCCGAGATCACCCGCACCGCGCCGTCGTCGCAACCAACCCGTGGCGACATCCGCCACGGCTTCGTCTACGAGCGGGTGCCGCACATCACGCTGAAGTCGATCGCCAACAACGCCGAGATCGACGTCATCTGGGACAAGTGGCAGGCAACGCTTGAGCCGCTGCGCGAGAAGCTGAACGCCGCGCTGAAGCGCGGCCCCTCACGCCGGCCCTCTCCCGCTGATGCGGGCGAGGGGGCAAGGCCGTGGCAGGAGTGGGAGATCCCGCGCGAAGCCGACGCCAAGTGGCCCGACGCGGCGAAGAAGCTGCACGCCGACTGGTGGCAGGCGCGCATCGCGCGGCAGAAGGAAATCGACGCCTCGATCGCCGCCAAGGCCGAGTTCGAGTATCTGGTCGACAAGCCCTACGAAGACAGGAAGAAGGTCCGCGTCGCCGGCCCGTTCACGGTCGAGAGCCTGTCGCCGCACCGCGTGCTGGGCGTGGACGAGAACGACGAGCTGATCGACCCGGCCAAGCCGCATGCGGGCGAGCCGGGCTCCGGCTACGGCGAGAAGCAGAGCTTCCCGCAGATCATCCTGGAAAACCTGAAAGCGGCCGGCGTGCAGCAGGCGCACAAGGAAGACCGGATCACCTTCACGTCGCTCAAGCCCTGGCCCGGCGAATTGATCTGCGCCGAAGGCCGCTACGTCGAAGGCGCGTCTTCGGAACCCTCTCCCTCCGGGAGAGGGCAGGGTGAGGGCAGCCGTGTCGAGAAACGCGCCGCAATCTTCATCGGCCCCGAGTTCGGCACCGTGACCCGCCCCGATCTGGTGGCCGCCGCGCGCGAGGCCGGCGACGCCGACTTCGACGTGCTGATCGCCTGCGCCTTCAACTACGAGGCGCACGCCACCGAGTTCAGCAAGCTCGGCCGCATCCCGGTGCTCAAGGCGCGCATGAACGCCGACCTGCACATGGCCGAGGACCTGAAGGCCACCGGCAAAGGCAACCTGTTCGTGATCTTCGGCGAGCCCGACATCACGATCCTGCCGGCTGAGGGCGGCACGATCCGCCGGCCGGACGATGAACGCATTCGCGTCCGGGTCAACGGCGTCGACGTCTTCCACCCGCAAACCGGCGAAGTCCGCAGCGACGGCCCGGAAGGCATCGCCTGCTGGTTCATCGACACCGACTACAACGAAGAAAGCTTCTTCGTCCGCCACGCCTACTTCCTCGGCGCCAACGACCCCTACAGCGCGCTGAAGACCACCCTGAAAGCCGAGATCAACGAAGAAGCCTGGGCGACGCTGAACAGCGACACGTCACGCCCGTTTCCCAAGCCGAAGTCGGGGCGCATTGCAGTCAAGGTCATCAATCACTTGGGGGATGAGGTGATGAAAGTGTTTAGAGTCGCTTAAGCAGAACCACTACGACTGCACCGTAACAAAGGGCCGCTTGCCGATGAGCGTCAGTAGCAAACCGAAGCTACAACTTCAGCTACTTCACGAGCGGCACAGCGGTCTCACGCCCCCACTCGCTGCCGCATTGGCCGAGGCTGCTGCGGTTTGTCTCGCGCGACATCACGAATCACCGTGTGACGTACAGATTGCGTGCAGCAAGGGAATTTCTACGCGATTTGTGGAGTTTAATTCGCCTGACGTGCGCACGCGGAATGCATGGGCGAACGAAATTGATACAACGGAGAACGGCGCATACGGCCTATCTCTGGCCGCCATTGAAGCTGAAGAGAACATGGTTGCCGTGAGGCGTGCTGAGACGCTCACAGGCGCCGATTGGTATGTCGCACCGATCGGCGCACCGATTGAAGACCTCGAGGGATGCTTTCGACTCGAAGTTTCGGGTGTGGGTACCGGCGGCAGTTCGGCTTTGGCAGCGCGTCTCCGACAAAAGGTCGATCAAACCCGACGCGGCAATAGCAACCTTCCGGCGTTCGCCGCGGTCGTCGGCTTTAGAGAGAAATCGATTGCGATTCAAAGAGTGAGTGACGGCGAATGAGCTGGGTCGAACTACACTCCCAGAGCGAGCGGCTTGCAATTGAGGCCGAGACCGAGCGCCGGGCGCAAAATTCCGGTCGGGCCATGGACCTATACAAGCGCGCCGCGGAACTCGAGCGAGCAGCGCTCGACCAGCTTGACCCGACAAAAGAGAGAACAAGGGGAATAACCGCGGTTAGCGCCACTGCTCTGTGGTTCAAGGCCGGCGAGTACGCGGCCGCAGAGCAGTTGGCGTACGCAATGCTGGCGGATTCGAGTATCCCTGACTTTGCACGCGAAGATCTAAGGAACCTTGTCCAAGCAATATGGACCGAGAGCTCGAAGCGCCACGCCGGCATCACCTTCCTCCCGGGTCATGTCCTGGTTTCTGTAAAGGGTGGAGAGGTGATCACTGGCGGAGCGCCACTCGATTTGATCGTCGACAAGGTTCAGACAATACAGTCGATCTTTTACAGAACGGTTGAGTTCTTGAGTGGCTTAGCGCATCGAAAGGCGAGAGTGCCGCCAAAGGAGTTGCAGGATGTCTGTCGCCCCTGGTTGTTCCAGGCTGCACCGGGTAGCTATCAATTTTCAGTAGCGATTCAGAAGCCCCAGCAAGCAGATTTTTTCAAGGAAGATGTCGATCCTGAACGAATTGCGGTGCATTTCCTCGAAATCGTCAGTGCGTCTTCAAGCGAAAGCACGGAAGAACTGACAAAGCTGGTCCCTGACGAGAAGTATCGTGACACTTTCTTGAAGCTCACGCGCAATCTGGCGCCGACCGGCAAGGCGTTCGACCGTATTGAGTTCCGCGCACCGGGAGAGGTGCGACCCGTGTCACTCGGTGTTGCATCTCGGGCCAACATTAACCAGCAGTTGCGTTCGGTGATCGGTCCACAGGCAGGGTCGCATGTTGCGGCCGAGGAGCTTCGAGGTGTACTGCGAGCCGTACACCTGGATAAAGACTGGCTGGATGTTGTCGTAAATGGGCAGTCGATTCACATAGTGGGGCTCCAAGACACAGTCGACGACGTGATTGGCCCTCTCGTCAATAGACAGGTGATCGTCCGCGTCGTGCGGAGTCGGCGCAAGAATCCAAAGTTTGTTGACATAGAACTTGATGAGTGAAGGGGATTCTAGAAAGTGAACTTCTTCATCGCCAACACCTTCACCGACAGCCTTGCCCGGCTGACGGTCGACGAGCAGAATGCCGTCAAGACCACCGCAGTCGATCTGCAACTGGACCCGGCCAATCCGGGCATGCGCTTTCACAAGCTCGACAAGGCGAAGGACAAGAACTTCTGGTCGATGCGCGTGGGAAGCGACATCCGGCTGATCGTGCACAGGACGGCGGGCAGCCTGATACTGTGCTACGTCGATCGCCTCGACCAGGCGTGCGCGTGGGTGGCGAGGGGCAAGCTGGCAACGCATCCGCTTACGAGCGCCGCGCAGTTCGTGGAGATTCGCGAGCACGTCGAGGAGATCGCTGCGCGTTCCGGCCGATGGTGGCGCGGCCCGCGCCGAGCGCATGCGGCGCGCCAGGATCGAACACCTGCACAGGGGTCACCGGGATTGGTCGCCACGCTCGAGCGGGACGACGTGCTGGCGCATCCGTTTGTGGTCGGCGAATTGACTTGCGGGAATCCTGTAGAAGCGAGTCGTGATGCCCAGGTCGTCGCCCCGGCCTGTGCCGGTGCGACGACCTGCGGTTGCTGAGCGATGTCGCTAAACAGGTCTGGGTTTGACCCGGCCCGGCTCCGGCCTTAGCTCGATTTGGCGAAAATTAGGCGATTTATGAAGTTTTTGTAAATCGCAAAAGATCCGCATAAAATCGACCGCATGGATCCTGTCGCCAATCCCTTCTCCCCCGGTGCCGGGACCCCGCCGCCCGAACTCGCCGGTCGCGACGAGTTGCTCGAGTCGATCCGCATCGCGCTGGAAAGGGTGCGGCGGGGGCTGCCATCGAAAAGCGTGCTGATGGTCGGGCTGCGCGGCGTTGGCAAGACCGTGCTACTGGACCGGATGCGCGAGGACGCGGAAGCCGCCGGCTTGCACACGGTGCGCGTGGAAGCGCCGGAAGGGCGCTCGCTGCCTGCGCTACTGGCGCCCCAGTTGCGGGTCGCGCTGCTGCGCCTGTCCCGCCAGGAGCAGGCGAAAGACCTCGCCGCGCGTGCGCTGCGCGGACTGGCCGGCTTCGCCAAGGCCTTGAAGGTCAAGTACCAGGACATCGAAGTCGGCTTCGACTTCGATCCCGAGCCCGGCCTTGCCGACAACGGCGACCTCGAACACGACCTGCAAGCCTTGCTCGAAGTTGCCGGCGCCGCGGCGCAGAAGGCGGGGACCGCGCTGGTGCTGTTCATCGACGAGTTGCAGTACGTCGAGGAAGACCAGCTCGCGGCCCTGATCACGGCGCTGCACCGCTGCGCGCAACGGCGTCTGCCGGTGGTTCTCGTCGGTGCCGGGCTGCCGCAACTGCGCGGCCAGATGGGCCGGGCGAAGTCGTACTCGGAACGCCTGTTCGACTTCCCCGAGATCGGTCCACTGTCCGAAGAGGCCGCGCGCTCCGCCATCGCCAAGCCGGCGCGCGACCAGGGCGTCGAAATCACGCGGGACGCGCTCGATCTGATCGTCGCGCAGACACATTGCTACCCCTACTTCCTTCAGGAGTGGGGCAAGCAGGCCTGGGACATCGCGACCGTCTCTCCGATCACGCGCAAAGACGTCGAAGACGCGTCCAGGGTGGCTGTCGCCGCGCTCGACGAGAGCTTCTTCCGCGTCCGGTTCGACCGACTGACGCCGGCGGAGAAGCGCTACATGCGGGCCATGGCCGAGCTGGGCCCCGGCCCGCACAGGTCGGGCGACATTGCCGACGGCCTCGGCCGCAAGGTCACCTCGCTCGGCCCCATCCGCAACCAGTTGATCGCCAAAGGGATGGTATGGAGTCCGAGCCACGGCGACACCGCCTTCACAGTGCCGCTGTTCGATGCGTTCATGCGCCGGATCATGCCCGGTGACGACTGGCGCGCTTGAGACGAGCCAGTGCGTCGCGCACACTCCACAGCAACGTCAACGCCGCCGGCCGCCCCCCAGCAGCGACCCCAGCACCCCGCGCGTGAGCTCGCGCGCGATCGAGCTGCCGACCGAGCGCGCGGCACTCTTGGCGATCGCATCGACCACGCCTTCGCGTCGGCCGCCGCGCGGCCCGGTCGAGCCGAACAGAAGGTCGCCGAGGCCGCCGACCTTGCCGCCGCCTGCCGCCGGCGCCTGGCGACCCGCGCCTTCCGGCCGGCCGCGCATGCCGCCGGTCTCGGTGGGCTCGACCTCGGCGCGCTGGCGCAGGATCTCGAAGGCGCTTTCGCGGTCGACCGTCTGCTCGTAGACACCGGCGACGAGCGAACTCTTGATCAGGGCGGCGCGCTCCTGCGGCGTGATCGGGCCGATCTGGCTCGCCGGCGGCAGCACAAACGCGCGCTCGGTGATCCCGGGCGTGCCCTTGGCGTCGAGTAGCGAGATCAGCGCCTCGCCGACCGCCAGTTCGAGAATCGCCGCCTTCAGGTCGAGCTTCGGGTTCGGCCGCATCGTCTCGGCGACCGCGTTGACCGCTTTCTGGTCGCGCGGCGTGAAGGCGCGCAGCGCATGCTGGACGCGGTTGCCAAGCTGGCCCAGCACCTTGTCCGGGATGTCGAGCGGGTTCTGGGTGACGAAGTACACGCCGACGCCCTTGGAACGGATCAGCCGCACCACTTTCTCGATCTTCTCCAGCAGCGCGCCCGGCGCCTCGGAGAACAGCAGGTGCGCCTCGTCGAAGAAGAACACGAGCTTGGGCTGGTCGCGGTCGCCGACCTCGGGCAGGTTCTCGAACAGCTCGGCCAGCAGCCACAGCAGGAAGGTGCTGTACAGGCGCGGGTTGTTCATCAGCCGGTCGGCGGCGAGGATGTTGACCACGCCCTTGCCGTCGGCGGTCTGCATCAGGTCGGCGATGTCGAGCATCGGCTCGCCGAAGAACTTGTCGCCGCCCTGGCTTTCGATCTGCAGCAGCCCGCGCTGGATAGCGCCGATGCTGGCGGCGCTGATGTTGCCGTACTGGGTACGCAACTGCGCGGCGTTGTCGCCGACGAACTGCAGCAGTGCACGCAGATCCTTCAGATCGAGCAGCAGCAGACCGTTGTCGTCGGCCACCTTGAACGCCAGGGCCAGCACGCCTTCCTGCGTTTCGTTCAGGTTGAGCAGGCGCGCCAGCAGCAGCGGCCCCATGTCGCTGACGGTGGCGCGCACCGGGTGGCCCTGCTCGCCCCACACGTCCCACAGCGCTACCGGGCAGGCGGCCCACTGCGGTTCGGCGAGCTTCAGGCTTTCGAGGCGCGCCTTCATCCGGTCGCTGAGCTGGCCCGGCTTGGCGATGCCGGTCAGGTCGCCCTTGACGTCGGCCATGAACACCGGCACGCCGATGCGCGAGAACTGCTCGGCCAGCACCTGCAGCGTGATCGTCTTGCCGGTGCCGGTGGCGCCGGTGATGCAGCCGTGGCGGTTGGCGAGCGCCGGCAGCAGCGCCAGTTCATGGTCGCCGGCGCGGGCGATGACTAGGGGCTTGGGCATAGGGGATTCGGGATTCAGGATTCGGGGAGGAGCGGAACGGGGTGCAATGTACCGGCACTCGGCACCGCTTGCCGCCGCCAACAACCACGTGCGCCGCCACGCACCGCGCCACGCAGCCACCGGACCCCGAATCCCGAATCCCGAATCCCGAATCCCGAATCCCGAATCCCGAATCCCGAATCCTCTCCTAACGCTAGACTTTCGCCCCTTCTCCAATCGCAGCCTCGCAGCACGCGCAACGCCATGGCAGGCCACTCCAAGTGGGCGAACATCCAGCACCGCAAGGGGCGGCAGGACGCCAAGCGCGGCACGCTGTGGACCAAGGTGATCCGCGAAGTCCAGATCGCGGCGCGCCTGGGCGGAGGCGACCCGTCGATGAACGCGCGGCTGCGCCTGGCGATGGACAAGGCGCGCCTGGCCAACGTGCCGAAGGACAAGGTGCAGGGCGCGATCGCTCGCGGCTCCGGAACCGCCGAGGGGCAGGCGCTGGAGGAGGTTCGCTACGAGGGCTACGGCATCGGCGGCGCGGCATTGATGATCGATTGCGTGACCGACAACCGCACGCGCACGGTGGCCGAGGTGCGGCACACGCTGGCCAAGCACGGAGGCAACCTCGGCACCGATGGCTCGGTCGCGTTCAACTTCAGGCACTGCGGCCAGTTCCTGTTCGCGCCGGGCACTTCCGAGGAGCGCGTGATGGAAGCGGCGCTGGAGGCCGGCGCCGATGACGTGCTGACCAACGACGACGGCTCAGTCGAGGTGACCTGTGCGCCGGGCGACTTCGCGGCGGTTGCCGCGGCGCTGGAGAAGGCCGGGCTCAAGCCCGAGCTGGCCGAAGTGACGATGAAGCCGCTGGCCGAGACCGTGCTCGCCGGCGAAGACGGCCAGAAGATGCGCAGGCTGCTCGACGCGCTCGACGATCTGGACGACGTGCAGCAGGTCTATACGACGGCGGCGATCAATCAGTAACCGTGAGGAACCGTGAAAAGTGAAATGTGAAAAGTGAAACGTGAGCAGACAGACCCCCTCGGCGGCGAGTCACCTTTCACCTTTCACCTTTCACGTTTCACATTTCACCCTAATCGTCCTCTGACCACTTCATGAAGGTCCTTGTGATCGGCGGCGGCGGCCGCGAGCATGCGATTGCCTGGCGCTGCGCCGCCTCGCCGCGCGTAAAGCGCGTGTACGTGGCGCCGGGCAACGGCGGCACGGCGCGCGATCGGCGGCTGAGCAACGTGCCGCTGGCGCGGCCGCAAGAACTGGCCGAGTTCGCCGCCGCCGAGCGCATCGATCTCACCGTGGTCGGACCGGAGGCGCCGCTCGCCGCTGGCGTGGTCGACCTGTTTCGCACCCGCGGGCTGCGCATCTTCGGGCCGACGCAGGCGGCGGCGCAGCTCGAAAGCTCGAAGGACTTCGCCAAGGCGTTCATGCAGCGGCACGGGATCCCGACCGCCGGCTACCGCAGCTTCACCGCTGCGCCCGAGGCGCGCGCCTACGTCAACCGGCGCGGCGCACCGATCGTGATCAAGGCCGACGGCCTGGCCGCCGGCAAGGGTGTGGTGGTGGCGCAGACCTTGGCGCAGGCGCATGCCGCGATCGACGACATGCTGGTCGGCAACCGCCTCGGCGCCTCGGGCGCGCGCGTGGTGATCGAGGACTTTCTCGCCGGCGAGGAAGCGAGCTTCATCGTCATGAGCGACGGCCGCAATGCGCTCGCGCTCGCCACCAGCCAGGACCACAAGCGGCTGGGCGACGATGACGTCGGCCCGAACACCGGCGGCATGGGCGCGTACTCGCCGGCGCCGGTGGTCACGCCCGAGCTGCACGCGCGCGTGATGCGCGAGATCATCGCGCCGGCGATCCACGGCATGGCCGCCGACGGCATCGTCTACACGGGCTTCCTCTACGCCGGCCTGATGATCGACGCCGACGCCACGCCGAGAACGCTCGAGTTCAACTGCCGCCTCGGCGATCCGGAGACGCAGCCGATCATGCTGCGCATGAAGTCCGACTTCGTCGACCTGCTGGAAGCGGCGATCGACGGCCGGCTCGACAGCGCCGCAGTCGACTGGGACCGCCGGGTCGCGCTCGGCGTGGTGCTCGCCGCCGCCGGCTACCCCGAGGCGCCGCGCCAGGGCGATCCGATCGCGCCGCTGCCCGCCGATGACGACGACTGCGTGATCTTTCATGCCGGCACCGAACTGGCCGACGGCACCCTGCGCACCAGCGGCGGCCGCGTGCTGTGCGTGACCGCGCTCGGCGACAGCGTGCGCGGCGCGCGCGAGCGCGCCTACGACACGGTGGCCCGCATCCGCTTCGACGGCATGCAGTTTCGTACCGACATCGGCCACCGGGCGCTGAAGCCGCGCGCCTGAGGAGGCGCGCCGGCCTTTCGCCTGCCGGGGCCGGCCGCGCCGCGCGCCCGCCTCCGGCGCACAATGCGCGCCTTCGCCCTTCCCGACCGACCCATGACCGCGCCCTATACCGTCGAACAGCACATTGCGCTGAAGCGCGTGACCGCGATCGAGCCCGCGCCCGACGGCACCTGGCTCGCCGTGGTCGTGCAGCGGCTCGATCTCGAGCGAGCCAAGTACGTCTCCGACCTGTGGCGGCTGCCGACCGACGGCGGCGCGGCGGTGCAACTGACGCGCGGCGACTGCAAGGACAGCGCGCCGTGCTTTCGCCACGACGGCGCGCTCGGCTTTCTGTCCAACCGCAAGCCGAACGAAGTCAAGGCGGACGACGAGGCCGACAAGCGCATGCAGGTCTGGCTGCTGCCGGCCGAAGGCGGCGAGCCGCAGCAACTGACCGACGAGCCGCTCGGCGTCGAGGCGTTCCGGTTCGCCGCGCGCGCCGACCGGATGGCGCTGTTCGCGCCGGTGATCGCCGGCGTCGCGCACGACCAGCAGCGCGAGACCGCGGCCGAGCGCGCCAAGAAGGGCCCTAGCGTGCGCCGCTACACGCGCCAGCCGGTGCGCCACTGGGACCACTGGCTGCACCAGAACGCCGAGCGCGAGACCACGCACCTGATCGTCTGCGACGCCGGCGGCAAGAACCGCGTCGATCTGACGCCCGAGGCGACGCGCGAGTTCGCGATCGAGCCACACCTGGATCTGAGCGCCGATGGGCACCGCGTGCTCGCGAGCTGGGCCACGCCGGGCGCCGACCGCGAGGAAGACTCGCACCTGCTGGTGATCGATCTGGCCACCCGGTCGCGCCTGCTCGTGCCGCAGCCGGCCAACAGCAACACCGAGGGGGCGCTGTTCTCGCCCGACGGCGGCACGATCGCCGCGGTGCGCTCGACGCGCTCGCCGAAGTTCGTCGTGCGGCCGACGCTGACGCTGATCGACGCCGCCAGCGGCGGCGCGCGCGAGCTGGCGCGCGACTGGGACCGCTGGCCGAACCTCGACTGCTGGTCGGCCGACGGCCGCCGGCTGATCGTCACCGCCGACGACGGCGGCATCGTGCCGGTGTTCGCTGTCGACGCAGGCTCGGGCGCGGTGACGCCGCTCACCGGCCGCGCCGCCGGCGGCAGCCACAGCGGCGTGCGTTCGCTCGCCGACGGCCGCATTGCCGCCATCCGCTCGACGCTGCTCGATGCGCCCGAGTGCTTCGTGCTCGACCCCCCAGCGTCCATCGTCGCGCCGCTCAAATCACTGGCGCGCCTGTCCGGCTTCACGCCGGCGCACGAGTGGGCCGAGTGCGAAAGCATCGTCACCACGGCCGGCGACGGCGCGTCGATCCAGAGCTGGATCACGCGGCCGAAGGGCGCGACGAAGGCGCCGGCGCTGCTGTGGATCCACGGCGGACCGATCGGCGCCAGCAGCGACGGCTGGCACTGGCGCTGGAACGCGCTGCTCGCGGCGGCGCAGGGCTACGTGGTCGTGCAGCCGAACCCGCGCGGCTCGACCGGCTTCGGCCAGGAATTCGTCCAGGGTATCTGGGGCAACGTCTGGGGCGAGCAGTGCTATCGCGATCTGATGGCGGTGACTGATGCGATCGAGCAGCGCGCCGAAGTGGATCGCGCGCGCCTGATGGCGATGGGCGGCAGCTTCGGCGGCTACATGACCAACTGGATCGGCACGCAGACGCAGCGCTTCCGCTGCCTGATCACGCACGCCAGCATCTGCACGATGGCGCAGTTCACGGGCACCACCGACCATCCGGCCTGGTGGTACCTGGAGATGGGCGGCGAGGATCCCTATGCCGATATGGCGAAATTCGACCGCTACGCGCCGATCCGCCACATCAAGGGCTGGAAGACGCCGGTGCTGATCGTCCACGGCGAGCAGGACTACCGCTGTCCGATCGGCGAAGGACTCAACCTGTTCGAAGCGCTGCAGTACCACGGCGTCGAGAGCGAACTCGTGGTGTTCCCCGACGAGAACCACTGGATCCTGAAACCGCGCAACATCGTCGCCTGGTACGAGGCGGTGCTGGGGTTCCTGGGCAGGCACTTGAAGTCGAGGGTTGAGGATTGAGGATCGAGGATCGAGGAGTGAGGCGAGGGGTGGGAGACGGGTTCGTGGATTCGCAGGGCGTGCGCGAGTACCTGCTGGGGCTGCAGCAGCGGATCGTGTCGGCGTTCGAGGCGCTCGACGGCAAGCCCTTCCGGCGCGACACCTGGGAGAAGCCGGCCGATGCGCCGCTCGGCGGCGGCGGACTGACCTGCATCGTCGAGGACGGCAACCTGCTCGAGCGCGGCGGCGTCGGCTTCTCGCATGTCACCGGAACCAAGCTGCCGCCGTCGGCGAGCGCGCAGCGACCGCAACTGGCCGGCCGCGGCTTCGAAGCGATCGGCGTGTCGCTGGTGTTCCACCCGCGCAATCCCTACGTGCCGACCGTGCACATGAACGTGCGCTTCTTCATCGCCCGCGACGCGCAAAGCGCCGACGCATGGTGGTTTGGCGGCGGCATGGACCTCACTCCCTACTACGCCACCGAGGAAGACGCGCGCCACTTCCACGCCACCTGCAGGCAGGCACTAGAACCCTTCGGCAGCGCATTGCACCCGCGCTTCAAGCGGTGGTGCGACGAGTACTTCTTCCTCAAGCACCGCAACGAGCCGCGCGGCATCGGCGGCGTGTTCTTCGACGACTTCAACGAACTCGGCTTCGAGCGCAGCTTTGCGCTCATGCGCGCGATCGGCGACGCCTTTCTCGCCGCCTACCTGCCGATCGTCGAGCGCAACCGCCAGCGCCACTACGGTCCGCGCGAGCGCGAATTCCAGGCCTACCGGCGCGGCCGCTACGTCGAGTTCAACCTCGTGCACGACCGCGGCACCCTGTTCGGGCTGCAGTCGGGCGGGCGCACCGAGTCGATCCTGATGTCGCTGCCGCCGGTCGTGCACTGGAAGTACGACTGGCATCCCGAGCCGGGCACGCCCGAGGCGCGCCTGTACAGCGACTTCCTGCGGCCGCGAGATTGGGCGTGAGCGAAGGCTCGGATTCGGGATTCAGGATTCGG
>Ga0208610_100334_pt1 | contig 17983 bp, 17 predicted proteins | sample SubbioR11Jul_8A2_FD_184815 | JGI IMG/M metagenome (GOLD analysis project Ga0208610, IMG submission 184815) | Serpentinite rock and fluid subsurface biosphere microbial communities from McLaughlin Reserve, California, USA - CR11Jul_8A2 (SPAdes) | ecosystem: Environmental > Terrestrial > Deep... | reverse complement strand
CACTGGATGCGGTCCGCGACCTGCGCGATCACAGCATCCCCAGCCTCGACCTGAGAATCAATCAGCCTGACAAGGAGGGGCATCAACATGGGTGATCGCTCGAAGGGATCGACTGGCGGGCCCCGCAGCGAACCTGGCGGCCCTTGGCAGCGGGATAATCTGCCGCCCGGCAAGAGAAGGATTCCCACAAGGAATACAGTGGGATAAACTTCTCGCATGCTCGATCAGACCCTGACCTTGCCGGAAGACCCAGAGGAGCTGCGCAGCTTCACCGCGCGCCTCTTGGCCGAGGTCAAGGCGCAGGCGATCCTGATCGAGAAGCTGCGCCATCAGCTTGCCGGGCACCGGGCGCACCGGTTTGGGGCCTCATCTGAGACAGCCGAACAACTGCAACTGGCTCTGGAGACCAGCGAGATCGCGGCGGCGGACATGACGGCACGGATGAAGCTGCCGGACGTCGAGGAGAAGGACAAACCCAAGCGCCGCCCGATCCCGGATCATGTCCCGCGGATGGAGGTGGAGCTGACACCGAGCAAAGATGCCTGTGCCGGTTGCGGCGGTCGTCTGCGCCGGATCGGCGAAGACGTCACCGAGGAACTGGAATATGTCCCCGGCCGCTTCATCTCGTGAACCGGATCGTGCGCCCTCGGCTGACCTGTTCCTGCTGCGAACGCTTCGTCCAGGCGCCGCTGCCGTCGCGCCCCATCGAACGCGGCCGCCCCGGTCCCGGTCTCCCGGCCCATGTTCTGGTCAGCAAATACGCCGATCACTTGCCGCTTTACCGCCAGAGCCAGATCGTCGACCGCGAAGGTCTCGATCTTGATCGGTCCACCCTGGCTGACTGGGTCGGCAAGACGAAGGCCCTGCTGGAACCCATGGCTGACGCCATCGGTCGCAATGTCCTGTCGGCCGAGGCGATCTTCGCCGATGACACGCCCATCAGCATGCTCGCCCCCGGCACCGGAAAGACCCAGACCGCCCGGCTCTGGACCTATGCGCGTGATGACCGCCCCTGGGGCGGCACCGCCCCGCCCGCCGCCTGGTATCGCTTCTCCGGCGATCGCAAGGGCCAGCATCCGAAGGATCACCTCGCCCGATACCGCGGCTGGATGCATGCCGACGGCTATGCCGGGTTCGAGGATATCTGCCGCACCGGCGCCATCCGCGAGGTCGCCTGCCTGGCCCGTGTCAGGCGCAAGTTCGTCGACATCCACCGCTCGCAGGGCTCCCCGATCGCCGAAGATGCCATCGGCAGGATCGCACAATTCTATGCCGTCGAGAAGGAGGCCAGAGGCTCCCCGCCAGACCGCCGCGCTGAACTGCGAAGGGCCCATGCCGCCCCGGTCTTCGATGATCTCGAGACCTGGCTGGCCATGCAACTCACCACGATCTCAGGCAAATCCCCGCTCGCCGGAGCAATCCGATACGCTCTCACCCGCATGGACCGCCTGCGCCCCTACCTCGACCACGGCATCCTGGAGTTGGACACGGATGTTGTTGAACAGCCCCTTTCTCAGCCCTTTTGCGGTTTTGGTGGCCTTTCTCTCCAGGTTGCGACCATGGCCGCGTAGGCTGCCTCTGCCTGTGCGACGAGCTCCATTTCTCGATGGCGTATTTCCTTGATCCAGTAGTCTCGGCCGGGACCCGCTGGCCCATGTGCTCTGGCAGCGCCGGCACGCAGTTCAAGCTTTCGCATCTTCATGGCGACAAAGGCGGGCCGAGCCCATCTGTAGGGTGCCTCCTTGGTCAGCAACTGCCAGATCAGGTTTGCGATCTTGCGCGCGGTGGCGACCGCCGCGACGTTGAGGCCCTTGCGGTCCTTGATCCGGAGAAAGAAGGCTCGCAACGGTCCAGGAACCGACGCTGCCGACCATGCGGCTTCGATCAGCATAGTTCTTGCGACCGCGTTTCCCTGCTTCGAGATGCGGCCATGGATTGCGCCGCGATCGCCGGACTGGCGCACCCGCGGGGTCAAGCCAAAGTAGCTCGCAAGCCTGTCAGGCGTCTGGAACCGGGAGATGTCGCCAATGGCGGCGATCACCGCCGTGGCAACCACGGAACTGATGCCCGCGATGGTCATTAGCTTGCGCGTGCGAGCGTCGTCGAGCGAGATTTGGGCCATGGCACTATCCAGCTTTTCCAGCTTGCCGTTCAGCCAGTCCAGTTCATCAAGATGGCGGGCGAGGAGGTCGCGCTCTGCCTTGGGCAACGGAGCCGTCGAGAGCCAGTCCCGGCCGCCCTTGCCGAACAGATGTCCCGAGTATTTTGGCACGAGATTGGCGTGGAGAACGGCCTGAACCCGGCTCTTCACCCGTCGTACCGATCGAACGAGCGCCGCGCGCTCCGACACGAGACGACGCAGGTTCAGGGTATCGTCATCCGCGGCCCAGACCTCTGGCAAGAAGCCGGCGGCATGAAGCTGCGCCAGGATCTTTGCGTCCACCTTATCCGTCTTCACGCGCGCGTGGGCGATGGCCTTCACCTGAAGTGGGTTCGCGATCACGACCCTGGCCACGAACGGCGTCAGCAACCTTACGATGGCCGAGGTGTTCCCAGTCGCCTCCAGGATGACTTCGTCATCTTTTCGAAGCTTCTGCCCAAAGGCCACCACAGCGTCGTAATCGAGTTCCATCCGGAATTCTGCCGTGACCTTGCCCCGATCAAAAACCGCAACCTGCGCAAAACTTCGATGCACATCCATTCCGATCGACCGCATTCAAAACCCTCCCTGTTGTTGATGGGGGAGTGCGCGGGCTGTGCGACATCTACGGATACGCGCTCGCAGCGCAGACGGGATAGTCGCAGGGGCGGCCAGATAACAACGCGAGCTCGCAGCTCAAAGTCAATTCGGCCTGCCCGTTTCTTCGCACTCCGACGCCCCTGTCCCGACACGGCAACTCTACCATGACAAAGTCAAAGCCGCAGCCCGTTTGAGGAGCGCCGATAACAACATGCCCGATAACAATCCGGCCGAGCGAGCCCTGCGTCCGATTGGAATCGGAAGAAAAAACTGGCTCTTCGCGGGCGCGGACACCGGTGCCGAAACCCTGGCGCGCGCCATGACGGTGATCGAAACCGCCAAGATGAACGGCCTTGATCCGCAGGCCTACCTGACAGACATCCTCAGCCGCATCAACGATCACAAAATCAACCGCCTCGACGAGTTGCTGCCCTGGAACTGGGCGCCCATCGCGGCCCCTTGCGCCAAGGCAGCCTGATGGCAACCGTCACCCATGTCACTACAATCGACCACGTCGCGAAAATGCTCGGCGAAGATCAAGAGCTTCTCGAGGCAATCATCTACAACGACGACAATCTGACCTATGGCAACATCGTCAGCGTCTACACCGGCACGGCCGAGGTGATCACCGCCCTCACCGATGACGGCATCAACGAACTCAAAGACATGCTGGCTCCTGCTCGCCAATCCACCGAGGAATGGCACAGCTTCCTAAGGGACTTCGTGGAAGATCCGAACATCATCGCGCGCGTCAAGGACCAACCCCTGCGGTAACAACCGACCGGTTACGACAGTGACGGAAGCTACGATCTGAAGTCTGCTGGTCTCCAAGCACGAGGAGAACAGAACATGTCGAAACGCAGGAACCATGATGCGGCGTTCAAGGCGCGGGTGGCGCTGGAGGCCGTGAAGGGAGAGCGCACAGTGTCGGAACTGGCTGCCGAATATGGCGTCCATCCGACGATGATCCATCAATGGAAGCGGTCGCTGCTGGAGGGTGCCGCAGGGATCTTTGAGCGCGGTGGCAAGGCTGCGGTGGCGGCCGAGGTTGCCGAGGAGACGGTCCGTGACTTGCACGCCAAGATCGGAGAGCTGGCCGTCGCCAACGATTTTTTGTCCAGAAAGCTCAAGCCCTGGATCGGCAAGTGAGGCGCGGGATGATCGAACGCAACCATGTCAAGCTGTCGGTCGGGGCGCAGTGCCGCCTGCTGTCGATCTCGCGGTCGTCTTTCTACTACGAGCCGCAGGGCGAGACGGCGATGAACCTCGACCTCATGCTGCTGATCGACAAGCAGTTCCTGGAAACCCCGTTCTACGGCGTGCGGCAGATGACGTGGGACCTGCAGAACGAAGGCCATGCCGTGAACGAAAAGCGCGTCCGGCGGCTGATGCGCCTCATGCGCCTGATGCCGATCTACCAGAAGCCCGACACCAGCAGGCCCGCGAAGGGGCACAAGACCTACCCCTATCTGCTCGGTGGGCTGAGGGTGGACCGGCCCAACCAGGTCTGGTGCGCTGACATCACCTATCTTCCGATGAGAAAGGGCTTCCTCTATCTGGTGGCCATCATGGACTGGTTCACCCGCAAGGTGCTGGCCTGGCGCATCTCCAACACGCTGGAGGCGGAGTTCTGCGTCGAGGCGCTGAACGAGGCGATCCACAAGTTCGGCCCGCCCGAGATCATGAACACCGACCAAGGCAGCCAGTTTACGTCCTTCGCCTGGACCGACCAGTTGAAACGCATCGGCACCCGGATCTCGATGGATGGAAAGGGGCGATGCCTGGATAACATCTTCATCGAACGACTGTGGCGGTCCCTGAAGTATGAATGCGTCTACCTGCACGCCTGGGAAACCGGATCGCAAGCAAGAGCGGGCATCGGGCGATGGATCACCTTTTACAACCACCAACGCCCGCACACTGCCCATGGTGGTCAACCGCCCGCCGTGGTCTACTTGAACGCAACCCAAACCGATCAGCAGGTGCAGGCAGTAGCTTAAATCAGCCGGAAATCTGTCCAAAAGTTGGGGAGTAGCTCAGTCCTTCTTCGTGGGTCCTTGCAGATCCGCCTTGGCACACCGATGCCGTCGGAGGGCGATCCGCCCGGCCTGTCCGGTCGTCACGCCTGGGGCAAAGGGCGCATCGTCGCGGGCGGTTTGTGTTTCGGTGCCTCGCTCAGAACTTCGACGCCCGCAGGACCTCGACCTGTTCCAGCCAGACGATGCCGGGCTGTTCGCCCAGATGGTTGGTGACCAGCCGTTCGGCGATGCTTTCGGCGGTGGCGCGGTCGCGGACGATGGCTTCGATCTTGATCAGGGCGAATTCGGGCACGACCTGCGCGATCTCGGAGCGGTGCGTGCCGTGCGAGCCGTGCCCGCCACCCTGGAACACCGACCAGCCGGAGACGCGCGCCTCGGTCAGCAGCTTTTCGACGGTTGGTTGCAGCAGGCGCTCGACGACGAGAACCAGTTTGGTGGCGGAAACAGTCATGGCCGGGCCTCCCTCAGGTAAAGACGATCTGGGCCAGAGCGATCCAGACCGGAATCAGCAGCATGGACACAGGCGTGCCGATTCCGGTGGACGAACCGATATAGGCGGCCGGATTGGCGCTGGGGATCGCCGCGCGCAGCGTGGGCGGACCCGAGATGTCCGAGCTTGACGAAGCCATGACCGCCATCAGCACCACGCCGCCGGGGCTGAACCCGGTCATGAGATGCACGACATAGCCCAGCGCGAAGCCCATCAGCCCGTGCACCACCGGGCCCACCAGCCCATAGATCGCATAGACATGCGCGACCTTGCGCAGTTCGGCAAGTCGCGACCAGGCCTCCATCCCCATGATCAGCATCAGGATGGACAGGAACCCGCGGAAGAGGGGCTCGTAGAAGCTGCTGTAGACCTGTTCGGGCCGCGCCAGCAGGCCCAGCAGCAGACCCAGCAGCAGCGCCGACAGCGCCGCGCCGCGCAGGCTGTCGGCGATCAGGCCGCCCAGGATCTGGCGCACCGGCACGGGCGCCGGAGCCGCGCCGCCCTCTGCCGGCGCCCGCTTGCGCAACAGTTGCGCCAGGACGATGGCGGTCAGCAGGGCGGGAATGTCCATGAACGGGTAAAGCGCGGGCACCCAGGCCTCGAAGGCGATGCTGTCGCTTTCCATCATCACCATCGCCGCCGCCAGGGTCGAGGCCGAGACGGCGCCGAACAGGCCCGCGGTGGCGATCCCGTCTTCGGCTTTCAGGCCGGGCAGGCGGGCCATGGTCAGCCGGCCCAGCAGCACGATGGCAACCCCCAGCACCATCGCCGCCAGCGCCGGCGCCGCCAGGTCGGTGAACGACGCGCCGCGGATCGCGATGCCCGCGCCCAGGCCGATCTTCAGCAGCAGCACCGCGACGATGAACCGGTAGAGCGCGTCGGGGATTTCGAACCTGCTGCCCAGGGCCGCCAGCAGCATCCCGCCCAGCAGGAACGACAAGGTGGGGGTCTGCAACTGTCGGATCAGGGTCGCCAAGAATTCGGCGAGAATTTCCATCGGTCAAAGCTCCGTCTGCGGTCTTGCGGCGATGGTGTCGCAATAGCCGTGAAATCGTCCAGTGAAAATGCCAAGTTTTGCGTGGTTCCGATCGTTTTGGTAGAACATTCCCGTGCCGTGATGCGGCCGACGAAGGCACTGCCCGGCTGAAGGGCCGGATTCCCGGGTGGGAAGGCGCGCAAAAGCCTGGCCGCCGCAAGGCTCTGGCCGTCGAGGGTCCACATCGCGCGGCGTGCGCGAGGACCTATGCGCCGGCTCAAACCTGCAGGACATAGGTGCCGGGTGCAGGCACAATCGCCGTGGTTGCATCCTTGTCCGGGGGCGCGACCAGATCGCCGCTTTGTGCCGACAGCCAGTCGCTCCACTCTGGCCACCATGAGCCGGGCTGCGGGTCCTGAGTGGCCAGCCAGGCGTCGGGCCCGATGTAGTGCGCGCCGGGGGGGCGATGGCCGATGCGATAGTGCCGGTTGCGGTGGCCAGGTTCGGACAATATGCCGCCGTTATGGCCGCCCTTGGTCAGCACGAAGGTAAGGTCGCAGTCGGTGAAGAGCGCGGTCTTGTAGGTCGAACGCCAGGGCGCGATGTGATCGGACTCGGTGCCCACGACGAACATGGGAACCTCGATGTCCTTGAGCGCGATCACTCGGCCCTCGACGGCAAACCGGCCCGCCGTGATCCGGTTCTCCAGGAAGATGCCCCGAAGGTATTCCGAATGCATCCGCGCCGGCATCCGGGTCGTGTCGTTGACCCAGACCGCAATGTCGGTGGGCAAGTCCGGCTCGCCGAGAAAATACCGCCGCACCGCGCGCGACCAGATCAGGTCTTCCGACCGGATCGCGGCAAAGGCGCCAGACATCTGCGGCCGGTCCAGATAGCCTTGCGACCACATCATGTCTTCCAGAAAGGCCACCTGGCTTTCGTCGAGGAAGATCAGAAGCTCCCCCGCCTCGGCGAAATCCACCTGCGCGGCCATCAGCGTGACCGAGGCCAGCCGGTCATCGCCATCGCGCGCCATGGCCGCCGCCGCGATGGCAAGCAGCGTGCCTCCCAGGCAATAGCCGTTGGCATGGACCTTCCGGCCCGGAACGATCCGATTGATCACCTCCAGCGCCTGCAGGATGCCGTCCTTGCGGTAATCCTCCAGCGACAGGTCGGCCTGTTCGGCAGTGGGGTTGCACCACGAGATGCAGAAGACCGTGTAGCCTTCCCCCACCAGCCAGCGGATGAACGAGTTCTCGGGCGAGAGGTCGAGAATGTAATACTTCATGATCCAGGCCGGCACGATCAGCACCGGCTCGGCCCGCACCCTTTCGGTCGTGGGGGAGTACTGGATCAACTCCATCAATTCGTTGCGGTAGATGACGTTGCCGGAAGTGGCGGCCAGCACGCGACCAAGCGCAAAGGCCTCGGGCACGGGCCGGTGTTCCTGCGCCAGGATGTGACGGGCGTCGTCAAGATAGTGCAATGCCCCGTCGACAAGGTTGTGTCCGCCGGTCTGCCGGGTCTTCTCCAGGATCTCGGGGTTGACGAACGGAAAGTTCGATGGCGACACGGTGTCCAGCAATTGCCGCATCATGCTGCCGGTGCGCTGCGCGTTCTGCAGGCGCAGGCCCCGCATGTCCGACGTGGCGGCCTGCCACCAGTCCTGAACCGCAAGGAAGCCCTGTTGCCAAAGCGCGAAGGGTGCCTTGTCCCATCCCGCATGCGACCAGCGCGTGTCATAGGGGCCGGGACGGAAGGGCTTTTCGGGCGCCTGGGCCATGAGGCCGCCGATGGAATACTGCGCCAGCTTCAGCCAGTTGGCCTGCGCCCGTTCCAGAAGCTCCAGCTGCCGCCCCGGAGCGCGTGCGAGATGCATGGTCCAGTCGCTCCACGCCTCGATCATCGCATGCGGCGACAGCCCGCCGGTCAGTCGCGCCAGGCTGGCCATCGCGCTGCGATCAAGGGCGGCATGGTGATGCGGCTCGGTGGCCGGCGGCGTCGGCCGCGGAGGTGCAATCACCGCTGGAAGTTGCGGCGTGCCTTGCACCGCAGGGGACGGCGGACGCGGACAGGACGAACGGACTGGTCTGCGGGTCATGCGGCGGTTGCCTCTTGCGGTTTGAGCGGCGGGAACTCGGCCGGGGTGATCGTCTCGTGCTGCAACAACAGCTTCGCCCCGGCGGCAAGATCGGTGTGGCAGCCCTTGAGCAGCGAGGTGGCCCGTTCAAAGGCCTTGTTCAGAAGGTCGCGCACGGCCAGATCAACCTCGCGCGCCGTGGCTTCGGAATGGTCGCGCGGCGTGAAGGTGACGTGATCCTCGCCAAGATAGCCGCCCCGGTCCTGTTCCAGCACGGCCTGGCCCAGCATCTCGTGCATGCCGAAGCGGGTGACGATCTGGCGCGCGATGTCGGTCGCGCGAACCAGATCGTCGGCCGCCCCGGTAGAGACCTCGGCAAAGCGGATCTGCTCGGCCGCGCGCCCGGCCATGAGCATGACCATGCGATTTTCCAGTTCCGTCCGGGTGATCAGGAAACGGTCCTCGGTCGGTCGGGTCATGGTATAGCCAAGCGCGCCGATGGTGCGCGGAATGATCGACACCTTGTGGACCGGATCGGCACCCGGCAGCCGGGCCGCCGCCAGCGCGTGGCCCATCTCGTGCCAGGCCACGGTCTCGCGTTCGCGGGCGTTCAGCAGGCGCCCTTTGCGTTCCATCCCTGCCACCACCCGCTCCAGCGCCGAGGTGATATCGGACATGTCCACCGCCCTGGCCCCACGTCGCGTGGCGTGAATTGCGGCTTCGTTCACCAGGTTGGCAAGTTCCGCACCGGTGAAGCCCGGCGTCAGCCCGGCCGCCGCATCGACGTCCAGCGCCGGGTCGACCGACACCTTCCGCAGATGCACCCGCAGGATCGCCGCGCGGCCGGTCTTGTCGGGGCGGTCCACAACGACTTGCCGGTCGAAACGCCCGGCCCGCATCAGCGCGGGGTCAAGGATCTCGGGCCGGTTGGTCGCGGCCAGAAGCACGATCCCCTCGCGCGGATCGAACCCGTCAAGCTCGGCCAGCAGCTGGTTCAGCGTCTGTTCCTTCTCGTCATGCCCGCCGCCGAAGCCGCCGATGCCGCGGCGGCGGCCAAGCGCGTCAAGCTCGTCGATGAAGATGATGCAGGGCGCGGCCTTGCGGGCCTGATCGAACAGATCGCGCACCCGCGCCGCGCCAACACCCACGAACATCTCGACGAACTCGCTGCCCGAGATGGAAAAGAACGGCACCCCGGCCTCGCCCGCCACCGCGCGGGCAAAGAGGGTCTTGCCGGTGCCGGGCGGCCCGGTGAGGAGGATGCCCTTGGGGATGCGCGCGCCAAGCCGGCCGAACTTCTTTGGCTCTCTCAGGAAATCGACGATCTCCTTCAGCTCGGCCTTGGCCTCGTCCACCCCGGCCACATCTTCGAAGGTGACCCCGGTGTCGCGTTCCACATAGACCTTGGCGCGGGACTTGCCGACGCTCATCATCCCGCCCATGCCCTGCTTTTCGATCATGCCGCGGATGAAGAAGCTCCACAGCGCGAAGATCAGGAGGACCGGCACCACCCAGGACAAGAGCGTGGCCAGAAAGGTGTTCTGCACCGTGCCGTCGAATTCGGCGTTCGACTGTTCCAGCCGGGCGGTCAGGTCGGGCGGCACGATGTTGGTGATGAAATGGGTGTGGCCGTCGATCGGATTGACATAGCTGCCGTCGATCTGCTCGGCCCGGACCGTGACTGTGGCGATGCGCCCGGCCTCGAGATGTTCCAGAAACGTGCTGTAGGGAATGCGCTGGGTGACCTGGGCCTGTGACAGCCAGGATTGCACCAGCAGAAGCCCCATGAAGGCGGCGAGGAAGTACCACAGGTGGATTTGCTGCTTTCGGTCCATGGTCGGTGTCATCCTTTGACGGTCAGGTCGCCAGCATCTGCGCCAGATAGGCCACGGCCTTTTCCGGCGTGGCCAGCCGGGGGTAGTCGGCTTCCGGGATCGGCAGGCCGAAACGCTTGTGCAGGGCGCTGACCAGGTTCAGGAAATCCATCGAATCAAGGCCGAGGTCATCCTGCAGGTGATCGTTGTCACCGATGGCCGCAGGGTCAAGGTCCGGCGCGATGGCGGTCAGGTCGGCGATGAAGGCGGCGCGGAGGTCGGCTGGGGTCATGGGATTGCGGGCTCCTGCAAGAGGCGGTCAATTTCGGCCAGGAAGATCGCGCCGCGGCGGCCGTCGCTGACCCGGTGGTCGGCCAGGCTGACGGTGACGGCAAGGCGCGGCTGGATGGTTCCGTCGTGGACCATCGGCCTGACGCGCGGCGCACCGAAGCCGACAAGCGCCACCTGTGGCGGGTAGATCACGCCGATCAGCGCATCCACACCGGTTTCGCCGAGCGAGGACACGGTGATGGTGCCCTGGGTGATCTCGCTGTTGCGCAGACGCCCGGTCCGGGTCCGGACGACGATGTCGCGCATCGCCTGCATGATCGCGTCGGGGTCCATGTCCTGCGCATCAAGGATTGCGGGGGCGATCAGCCCGCCGCCGCGCATCGCCACCGCCACCCCGCAGTGGACGGGACCGGAGGCGCGGTAAGGCGTGCCTTCATGGCGGCCATTCAGTTCCGGAACCTTGGCCAGCGCCTTGACTGTCGCGTGGATGAGAAACGCGCCCAGCAAAAGCCGCTGGTCCGGCGTGCGACCGGCGTTGATGGCGGTCAGCCGGTCTTGGGCCGACTGCAGATCGATCGCATGGGTCAGGTAATAGTGCGGAATTTCGCGCTTGGCACGGCTCATGGCGGCGGCGATGGCCCGGCGCATCTCGGCCATGTCGAGGCCGGGCTTGCCCGCCGGGCTGGCCACCGCGACTGGTTCGACGACAGGCGTCAAGGCGACCGGGACATGGTGCTCCACGTCCGAAAGCAGGATCGCGCCGCCCGGACCCGATCCCGCAACCATTTCCAGTGCGATTCCAAGCTCGGCAGCGCGGGAGCGTGCGGCAGGCGAGGCCATGATCGCGCCACCAGGTGCCGGTGGCCTTGCCGTCGGTGGCGGGGCAGGAGCGGGCGGCACCACAGCCTTGGGCGACTCGATGGCAGGTTCAAGAGCCACAACGGGCGCGCCGACGTCCGCCGCGCCAAGCCGGGCCAGCGGCGCGCCAACGGGCAGGGTCTGGCCCGGCTCGGCCAAGAGCGCGCCGATCTGACCCGCCTCGAAGATCTCGATCTCGATGGCTCCCTTCTGGGTCTCGACCACCGCGACGATGTCGCCCTTGGACACATTGTCTCCGGGCTTGACCAGCCATTCGACAAGCTTGCCTTCCTCCATGTCCGCGCCAAGCGAGGGCATCGTGAAGATGCTCATGGCGTCAGCCCCGGAAGGGCCCTCACGGCGGCAACGATATCGGCGACCTGCGGCAGGGCGGCGGTTTCAAGGTGCTTCGGGTAGGGCACCGGCACCTCGGCGGAACAGACCCGGCCGACCGGGGCGTCAAGGTGGAAGAAGCACGCCTCCTGCACCCGTGCGGCGATCTCGGCCGAAAGCGACCCGCTGCGCCAGCCCTCGTCCACCACCACGGCGCGGCGGGTGCGCGAGACCGAGGCCATGATCGTCGCGTCATCCAGGGGGCGCAAGCTGCGCAGGTCGATCACCTCGGCTTCGATCCCGTCCCTGGCCAGCGCCTCGGCGGCGTCGAGCGCCTTCCACAGCGAATAGGACCAGGCGATCAGCGTCACGTCGCGCCCCGGTCGCCGGACGACCGCGCGGTCGATGTCCACCGCGCCCGCGTTCCCGGCGATCTTCCCGGTCATGTTGTAAAGCATGACATGTTCCAGGATGATGACGGGGTCCGGGTCCTGAAGCGCGGTCCAGAGCATCCCGCGCGCGTCTTGCAGCGTGGCGGGGGTCACAACCCGAAGCCCAGGGATATGGGCGAAGAACGCCTCCAGCGAATGCGAATGCTGCGCGGCCAGTTGCCGGCCCGCCCCGGTCGCCATGCGGATCACCAGCGGCACCCCGAACTGCCCGCCCGACATGTGCCGGATCGTGGCGGCGGTGTTCAGGATCTGGTCCAGCGCCAGCAGCGAGAAGTTGACGGTCATGATCTCGACGATGGGCCGCATGCCAACCATGGCCGCACCGATCCCGGCCCCGGTGAAGGCGGATTCCGACAAGGGCGTGTCACGGATGCGGTCGGGCCCGAACTCCTTCAGAAGCCCCATCGAGACGGCATAACAGCCGCCATAGGCCCCGATATCCTCGCCCATCATGAAGACACGGTCGTCGCGCAACAGCGCCTCGGTGATCGCGGCACGGCAGCAGTCGCGGTAGGTGCTGTCGGTCAGGGTGTCGGGGTTCAGCGGGACGGGCGGTTCGGGCCGTGCCTCGGCCACCACATGGCGCAGCAGGTCTTCGACCGGCTCCCAAGGGGCCTGCTCGCAGGCGGCCACGGCGTTCTTCAGCTGGGCCTCGACCTCGGCCTCGATGGCGTCGACCTCGGCCTGATGCATCAGGTTGTTGTCCAGAAGCCAGCTCTGGAACCGTGTGATGGGCGAGCGTTTGCGCCATTCCGCGACCTCGGCCTTGTCACGGTATTTCTCGGCGTCGAACATCGAATGCGGCCGCGTGCGGTAGGTCCGGCATTCCAGAAACTGCGGCCCGCCGCCCGCGCGGATCGCCTCGACCAGTCGCCGGGCGGCGGCTTCCACCGCGACCACGTCGTTTCCATCCACGCTTTCGGCGGGCATCCCGTAGCTGGCGGCGCGGGGCACAAAGTCAGGGTTGGCCTGCACGCGCGCCACCGCCGAACCCATGGCGTAAAGGTTGTTCTCCAGCACGAACAACACCGGCAGTTTCCAAAGCGCGGCAAGGTTCATCGCCTCATGGAACGCGCCTTCCGCCAGCGCGCCGTCCCCGAAGAAGCAGACCGAGACCCGATCCTCGCCCTGCATCTTGTCGCCAAGGCCAAGGCCCACGGCTAAGGGCAGCCCGCCCCCCACGATGGCATTGCCGCCATAGAGATTGGTTTCGGTATCGAAGAGATGCATCGACCCGCCGCGGCCGCCGGCGCAGCCGGTCGCCTTGCCGTACATCTCGGCCAACGCTGATTCCAGGCTCATGCCGCGGGCCAGGGCATGACCATGCTCGCGGTAGGTCGAGACCACGCGGTCGCGCGGCTCCAGCGCGGCGGCGACACCGACGGCCACCGCCTCTTCGCCGTCGTAAAGATGAAGAAAGCCGCGGATCTTTTCCTGGGTGTAAAGCTCATGGCATTTTTCCTCGAAGCGGCGGATGCGGATCATGCCCCGCAGAAGGGCGCTGACATGGGCGTGGTCCAGCTTGACCTTGGTCATTTTGTATCCCCCTCCAGCGTGGACAGATCGCCCTCGGGCAATCCCAGCTCCCGGGCGCGCAGCAGGCGCCGCATGATCTTGCCCGACCGCGTGCGGGGCAGGCTGTCGCGGAAGACGATTTCGCGCGGGGCAACGGCGGGGCCAAGACGTTTCCGGGCATGGCCGCGCAAGTCGCGCTCCAGCGCCTCGTCTGCCGTGAACCCGGCCTTGAGGGTGACGAAAGCCTTGACCACCTCGCCCGCCGTCTCGTCCGGGATGCCGATCACCGCAGCCTCGGCCACTGCCGGATGCTCGATCAGCGCGCTCTCGACCTCGAAGGGGCCGATCAGGTGGCCCGCGGACTTGATCAGATCATCCGCGCGGCCGACGAACCAGAAATAGCCGTCGCTGTCCTTCATCGCCAGATCGCCGGTCAGGTACCAGCCACCGACAAAGCACTTGGCATAGCGGTCCGGCTGACCGAGATAGGCCCGCATCATCGAGGGCCAGCCGGGGCGCAGCGCCAGTTCGCCGATCTGGCCGGGGGCGGCTTCGATCACCGTCCCGTCCTCGCGAAGGACGATCCCCGCCGCGACGCCGGGCAGGGGCTTGCCCATCGCGCCGGGCTTGATGTCCATCTCGGCAGTGTTGGCGATCATGATGCCGCCGGTTTCGGATTGCCACCAATTGTCATGGAACGGCAGGCCAAAGACCCCTTGCCCCCAGATCACGCATTCGGCGTTCAGGGGTTCGCCCACCGATGCCAGGAACCGCAGGGACGAAAAATCGTGGCCCCCGGTGGCTGCGTCCCCCGCCCGCATCATCATGCGGATTGCGGTCGGCGCGGTGTACCAGACCTGCACCTTTTCCCGTTCAAGGATGCCGTACCAGCGTTCAAGGTCGAACTCGGCCTCGTCCACCACCATCGTCACGCGGTTGCACAGGGGCGAGATGATGCCGTAGCTCATCCCCGTCACCCAGCCGGGATCGGCGGTGCACCAGTAGATGTCGCCGGGCCGCAGGTCCAGCGCGATGCGCCCGGTCTCGGAATGGGCGACGACCGCCTGGTGGACGTGGACAACGCCTTTCGGCAGACCTGTGGTGCCCGAGGTGAAGTGCAAAAGCGCCATATCCTCCGGCAGGGTCTTGACCGTCTCGAAACGATCGCAAGCGGCGGCCATGGCGGGGCCAAGCGCCACGCAGTCCTCGGGAGCCTCGTCGCCGATGATCAGCACCAGCTTCAGGCCCGGCATCTCGGCCCGCCACTCGGCCACCTTGCGGCGATACTGCGCCTCGGTCGTGACCAGCACGCTCGCCCCGCCGATCTCCATCCGTGCGCGCACCGGTTCGGGTCCGAAGGCCGCGAAAAGCGGACTTGCAACGACGCCCGCTTTCAACGCGCCCAGGGTGGCCGCATACAGCGCGGGAACCCGGCCCGAGAGAAGGAACATCCGGTCGCCCACCCCGATGCCGTGGGCCCGCAGGACGTTGGCAAACCGCGCGGCGTCTGCGGCAAGATCGGCATAGGTCAGTACCTGCCGCCCGCCGTCCCGCCCCAGCCAGATCAGCGCCGGCTGCTTTCCATGACCTGCAGCGACATGCCGGTCCACGGCTTCATGCGCGATGTTGAGCCCGCCGCCGGGCAAACCCTCCAGCCGCGCGCGGGCCGCTTCCCAGCCAGTGGGGAGCGGGCTGATGTCGGTCTGCCGCAGAGTCTTCCTTATGACTGCGTAGGTCATCATTCCCCCGAAACGATCAGGTCCATGCCGCTGCCGTCGCCTCGAGACGCCGTTTTGCAAGGGCCTCGAATCGCCGCAACCGTTGCAGGTTCGGGCGTGACGCCGCATCTGTCGTTGATGCAGGTCATCCCCGAAGGACCGGCACTGCCGGACCAGGCTTCGTTCGTCCGGTTGCTGGCGGGCTGTGTCGAGTGCAGCCATCCGATCAGCGGCGAGCCCTGCGGCCGAATGATCCGGTGAAGAAACTTGACGCCCGGGATTGGACGGTTGCGGCAGGGGTCTGATCTCTGCAGGCCGAACCTGCGTTGGAAGACCGGCGTCCACTCGCCCATGCGACTGCGGCCTTGAACGGTGATCGGGTCAAGTCCGGTCCCGCGAAGACCGGGCACCAGATCTGACAGGCGCATGGCTGCGGCCAGCCAGACCCGCGCAGATGATCCGGCGCCAGCCTTGCCTGTGTGACCAGCCGGAACGAAGCCCTGTGTGTCACGTCCCGGAAGTTTCATGAGCTGAAAGGGCGTGATGCTGCCCCAAGGCTGACTGGGGAAGCTGCTGATTGACCATGACAGGTTCCGTCACGTGCATCAGTTTCCGACCAGCCGGTAGCTGTTGCGGACCAGACCCGGATTGCGCACGGTGGCCGTGAAGAACCCGTTCCGCGCCGGGGTGAACCGGCAAAGCACCGGGCCTTTTGCGGCGGGTCGGGCACAGACCGGCGCCCCGGTCTCGTCGGCAATGGTCAGGTCCAGGTCGGTGTCGCCGTCGCCAATGAGGCCGATTTCGGCGGCGGATTCCCCGGCCAGGACCAGGGTCCAGCTGTCCGTCTGGCCAGGGTCCAGCGTCGCCGTCGCGTTGATCGCCGTCGGCCGCCGGCCATGCGGCAGTTGTGCGTCAAGGTCGTAGACCAGGTCCTGCAGGTCCGGGTCCTCGCCCGCAAGGCCCTGGGCGATGGCGATCGCCCTGGGCCCGGCCGGGTCCGGCGCGGTCGCCTTTCCCTCGGGCGCGTCGGGAACCGGGTCTCCCGCGGTCGACTTCGCCCATCCGACGGGGGCGCGCAGGGTGACTTCCCGCGCGAGGCGGATCGCGCCGATCAGCACGACCGGGTCGCCGCTTTCCAGAGCTTCTTCATAGGCCTGTTGCGCCTGGATCAGCCGGGACACGGCGCCGGCCTCTCCGACCTGGTTGCGCGACAGGTTCGGGGCTTCCGCCCAGGCGGTGGAAGCCAGGGCAATCAGCAGGGCAACGGGCAGGACAGGCAGGCGCATTGGGGGCTTTCACTCGGACAGCTTGCCGAGTCTGGCAAAGCCCGCCGACGGGAACAAGAGCGGAAAGCTTTCCGCCCGCCCGGTTTCGCGCTAGCAGGGTCGAAACCGGGGAGGGGACAATGCGCGAGATCCTGGACCGCCTGCTGGCCTTTGACACGGTCAGCTCCAAGCCGAACCTGGCGCTGATGGACTATGTCCAGGGTCTGCTGGAAGGCGCGGGGCTGCGAGTGACCTTGATCCCCGACCCTGCGGGGGGGAAGGCGAACCTCTACGCCTCGACCGGACCCGAGGCGGCGGCGGGCGTCATGCTTTCGGGACACACGGACGTCGTGCCGGTCGAGGGCCAGCACTGGACCAGGCCGCCCTTCGCGCTGACCGAGGCCGAGGGGCGCTATTACGGCCGGGGGGCGGCGGACATGAAGGGCTTCGTCGCCTGTGCGATCGAGGCGATGCTGGCCGCCTCGCGCCGTCCGCTGCAAGTGCCGCTGCACCTGGCGCTGTCCTATGACGAGGAGATCGGCTGCATGGGCGTGCGGTCGCTGATCGACGTTCTTGCCGCGGCCCCCGTGAAGCCGCGCTTCTGCATCGTGGGCGAGCCGACCGGGATGCAGGTCGCGACCGGCCACAAGGGAAAGGTGGCCTTGCGGGCGACTTGTGTGGGCCGCGAGGGTCACTCGGCCCTGGCCCCGCTGGCGCTGAACGCGCTGCATCTGGCGGGAGATTTCCTGGGAGCGGTGCGGCGGGTGCAGGCCGAGCTGGCGGCGACGGGCTTGCGGGACGGCGACTATGACGTGCCCTACACGACGCTGCATGTGGGAAAGATGCAGGGCGGCGTGCAGGTCAACATCGTGCCCAATCACGCGACCCTGGATTTCGAGATCCGGTCCCTGGCCGGAGAGGATGTGGCCGGCCTGATCCGGCGATTGGAAGCAGAGGCAGCGGCGATCACCTCTCCGTTGCGGGGGGAATTCCCCGAGGCGGCGATCCGGGTGGAGCGGCTGTGGGACTACCCCGGCCTGGGAACCCCCTCGGACGCCGGGGTGGTGCGGTTCGTCAAGGGGCTGACCGGGGCGAACGGGACGATCAAGGTGGCCTTCGGAACGGAAGGCGGGCTTTTCGATCATCGCCTCGGGGTACCGACGGTGATCTGCGGGCCGGGGTCGATGGCCCAGGGGCACAAACCGGACGAATTCGTCTCGGTCGAGCAGATCGAGAGGTGCCGGGCTATGCTGGCAGCCTTGATGGATCGGCTGGAGGCAGGGCTTTAGCCGCTCTGCCCACGGTGGGCGGAAACTGGAAATGCATCTGAAACAATGTGTTACTCTTTTGCCTTGGGGGAATCGTCACGGAACCGATCGTGCGGCCCCTGGCTGACCCCGGGGGTTTCACAC
>Ga0208610_100333_pt1 | contig 18061 bp, 15 predicted proteins | sample SubbioR11Jul_8A2_FD_184815 | JGI IMG/M metagenome (GOLD analysis project Ga0208610, IMG submission 184815) | Serpentinite rock and fluid subsurface biosphere microbial communities from McLaughlin Reserve, California, USA - CR11Jul_8A2 (SPAdes) | ecosystem: Environmental > Terrestrial > Deep... | reverse complement strand
CGCCGCCGGCGGCGAGGCCGATCCGCTGTACGACCAGGCGGTCGAGATCGTGCTGAAGAACCGACGCGCGTCGATCTCGCTCGTGCAGCGCCACCTGCGCATCGGCTACAACCGCGCCGCGCGCCTGCTCGAGGACATGGAGAAGGCAGGCCTGGTGTCGCCGATGCAAAGCAATGGCAACCGCGAGATCATCGTTCCGAACCGCGAGCAGTGAGGCCGACGCCGGCGGTGACGCGCGGCGCGGAACGCAGCGCCGCCGGCAGCGGTCGAAGCCGGCGTAGATCACCGCACAAGGGTCTGTCTTGACGCAACATCGAATCCGCCGGCGCGGCTTGCTCCATGCGGCACTGGCCGGCGCGGCGCTCGGCGCGATCGGCATCGCCCCGGCGCGCGCCGGCGGCAGCGAGCAGTTGCGCTCTTTCCTCGGGCAGATCCGCAGCGCGCGCGGCGAGTTCACGCAGCGCGTCGGCGGCGGCGATGCGCGCGTGCGAACGTCCAGCGGCAGCTTCGTGTTCCAGCGGCCGGGACGCTTCCGCTGGACCTACAGCCAGCCGTACGAGCAGGTGATCGTCGCCGACGGCGAAACGCTGTATCTGTACGACAAGGACCTGAACCAGGTGACGGTGAAGCGGCTCGCCGGCACGATCCCGGCCAGCCCGGCGTCGATCCTGTTCGGCTCCGACCAGTTCGACCGCGAGTTCGAGGTGCGCGACGCCGGTGCGCGCGACGGCATGCAATGGATCGTCGCCACGCCGCGCGCCCGGGACAGCGCCTTCGAGAGGATCGAGATCGGCTTTCGCGACGGCCTGCCGGCGGCGATGCTGCTGGCCGACGGCTTCGGCCAGGTCTCGCAACTGAGCTTCGCCAAGGTCGAGCGCAACCCGGCGCTCGATCCGCGCACCTTCCGCTTCACCCCGCCGCCGGGTGCCGACGTCCTCGACAGCCGTTGAGCGAGGCCGCCGCACTCAGCGCTTGGGTGTGACGATCGCCAGCAGTTCGACTTCGAACACCAGCACCGAGTGGGCCGGGATCAGCCCGCCGCCGACCTCGCGCTCGCCGTAGGCGAGGCTGGCCGGGCAGGTGAGCTTGGCCTTGCCGCCGACGCGCAGTTGTTGCACGCCCTCGGTCCAGCAAGGGATCACGCGCGCCAGTGGAAACTCGGCCGGCTGGCCGCGCCGGTGGCTGCTGTCGAACTCCCTGCCGTTGAGAAGCGTGCCGCGGTAGTGGACGCGCACGGTGTCGGCCGCGGTCGGGTTCGGCCCGCTGCCCTGGGCGAGGATCCGGTAGACGAGGCCGCTCGCGGTCCTGACTGCGCCCTTTTCCTGCGCCGCCAGAGCGAGCGGATCGGATTGCGCGAGCGCAGCGGCGCTGACGAGCGAAAGCAGCAGAACGAACCAGCGGGACATCGAGGTTCTCCGTCGCGTAAGACGCCCGGGATCGGGCGGCGCGAATGCTAGCCTGTCTGCGAGCAAGCGATGGCGGTGATGAACGATCTGTTTGCGACCGAGCCCGCCGGTGCGCCTCTGGCGCAGCGGCTGCGCCCGCGCGCGCTCGGCGAAGTGATCGGCCAGCGGCATCTGCTGGGCGAGGGCAAGCCGCTGCGCGTGGCCTTCGAGGCGCGCCGGCCGCACTCGATGATCCTCTGGGGTCCGCCCGGTGTCGGCAAGACCACGCTGGCGCGGCTGATGGCCGATGCCTTCGGGCTCGAGTTCATCGCCATCTCGGCCGTGCTCGGCGGCGTCAAGGACATCCGCGACGCGGTCGAGCGCGCGCAGGCGACGCTGGCACGCAGCCGGCAGGCGACGGTCGTGTTCGTCGACGAGGTGCATCGCTTCAACAAGGCGCAGCAGGACGCGTTCCTGCCGCACGTCGAGGCGGGGCTGTTCGTGTTCGTCGGCGCCACCACCGAGAATCCGTCGTTCGAGGTGATCGGCGCGCTGCTGTCGCGCGCCGTCGTCTACGTGCTCGAGCCGCTGGCCGACGAGGACCTGCGCGAGTTGATCGACCGCGCCTGCACGCGTGCGCTCGACGGCCTGCAGGTGCGCGACGACGCGCGCCGGCTGCTGATCGATCTCGCCGACGGCGACGCGCGGCGGCTGCTCAACGCGCTGGAGATCGCCGCCGGCATGGCGCGCGACGTGAACCTGGCTTCGATCGACGCTGACTTTCTGCGCGCGCGCCTGCCGGCGACCCTGCGCCGCTTCGACAAGGGCGGCGAGAACTTCTACGACCAGATCTCAGCACTGCACAAGAGCGTGCGCGGCTCGGATCCGGACGCGGCGCTGTACTGGATGGCGCGCATGCTCGACGGCGGCGTCGACCCGCGCTACCTCGCGCGGCGCATGGTGCGAATGGCGGTCGAGGACATCGGCCTGGCCGACCCGCGCGCGCTGCGGCTGGCGCTCGACGCCGCCGAGACCTACGAGCGGCTCGGTTCGCCCGAGGGCGAGTTGGCGCTGGCCGAGGCGATCGTCTATCTGTCGGTGGCGGCGAAGTCGAACGCCGTCTACACCGCGTTCAACGCGGTGCGCGCGTTCGTCAGGCAAGACGGCTCGCGTGCGGTGCCGCTGCACCTGCGCAACGCGCCGACCGCGCTGATGAAGCAGCTCGACTACGGCAAGGGCTACCGCTACGCGCACGACGAGGCCGGCGGCTACGCGGCCGGCGAGACCTACCTGCCGCCGGGCGTGCCGCGGCAGGCGTGGTACGAGCCGACCGCACACGGACTCGAGCAGCGCATCGGCGAGCGTCTGGCGCAGTTGCGTGCGCTCGATCGCAAGCGAAGCGACGACGGCGGCACGTAGAATTCGCGCTCTCGCGCTTCCCGAGCCGCCATGATCGACATCGCGTTGCTGCGCAAGGACCTCGGCGCCGTTGCCGACCGCCTGCGTACGCGTCCCTACGAGTTTCCGGTCGAGCGCTTCAACGCGCTCGAAGCCGAGCGCAAGTCGGTGCAGGTCGAAACCGAGGCGCTGCAGGCCCGGCGCAATGCGCTGTCCAAGCAGGTCGGCGTCCTGAAGAGCAAGGGCGAGGACGCAGCCGCTGTGATGACTGAGGCGGCGGCGATTCCGGAGCAGGTGAAGGCGCTCGAGGCGAGCCTGGCCGACGTGCAGGCGAGGATGCAGGCGCTGCTGCTCGAGGTGCCCAACCTGCCGCATGCCTCGGTTCCCGCCGGCCGGTCGACCGCTGACAATCTCGAGGTGCGTCGCTGGGGCGCGCCGAGGCAGTTCGACTTCCCCGTGCGCGACCATGTGGATCTGGGCGCGCCGCTCGGCCTGGACTTCGACACCGCGGCCAAGCTGTCGGGCGCACGCTTTGCGCTGATGCGCGGGCCGGTGGCGCGGCTGCACCGCGCGCTCGGCCAGTTCATGCTCGACCTGCAGACCTTGCGGCACGGTTACACCGAGTGCCACACGCCGTACCTGGTGAACCGCGAGACGCTGGTCGGCACCGGCCAGTTGCCGAAGTTCGAACAGGACCTGTTCATCGCTCGCAAGGGCGGTCCGCAGGGCGAAGGCGAGCCGCTGTATCTGATCCCGACCTCGGAAGTCTCGCTGACCAACACCGTGCGCGGCGAGATCCTGAAGGAAGCCGATCTGCCGCTGAAGCTCACCGCGCACACGCCGTGCTTCCGCTCCGAGGCCGGCAGCTACGGCAAGGACACGCGCGGCATGATTCGCCAGCACCAGTTCGACAAGGTCGAGATGGTGCAGATCGCGCATCCGGAGCGCTCGTACGAGGCGCTCGAGGAGATGGTCGGCCATGCCGAGCACGTGCTGCGACTGCTGCAACTGCCGTACCGCGTCGTGCTGCTGTGCACCGGCGACATGGGCTTCGGCGCCGCCAAGACCTACGACCTCGAGGTCTGGCTGCCGGGGCAAAACGCCTACCGCGAGATCTCGTCGTGCTCGAACTGCGAGGCGTTCCAGGCGCGACGCATGCAGACGCGCTTGCGCAGCGCGCAAGGCCGGATCGAATTCGTGCACACGCTCAACGGCTCCGGTCTGGCCGTCGGTCGCACGCTGGTGGCGGTGCTGGAGAACTGCCAGCAGGCCGATGGCAGCATCGTCGTGCCGGAGGCGCTGCGGCCCTACCTGGGCGGCGCTTCGGTGATCGCGCCGGTGCGCTGACCGTGCGCCGCAGGCGCGGCTGCGATCGCGCGCTCGAATCGACGCCGCGGCACGCTTTCGCGAAAGCGACTGGCAACAGCCGAAGCGCGCAGCGAGGAATTTCGCTACACTGCGCGCCCTCGCGCCCGTAGCTCAGTTGGATAGAGTACTTGGCTACGAACCAAGGGGTCGTGGGTTCGAATCCTGCCGGGCGCGCCACATCGAAGTTGGGGCCGGTGATCGGTCGATCACCGGCTCCGTTCTTTTCCACCACCGGCACTCTCGGGTTAGGGCCTTCGTGCCCCGACACCCTGACCAACCTTCCGCAGGTTGGATGCGCGCCAGCCTCATCGCGGCTGGATTGCGACCGGGGAGCCTTCGGCGCTCCCCCGTCCCCATCGCGCAGGGCGGTGACTTCGCTCTCCCCCTGCACCCCCCATCGACCAAGGGCGATGCCGCTCTGCCTTGGAGCCCATCGGGCCAAGGGCGCGGCCCTTGGCGAACTGGCCCTTTCCAGAACCACGACGACCAGAGCTTTGCGGAATTCCGGGGATCACCGGACGTGCGCGAGATGCTTCGGGAGTGACAAGTTTACGCTTGACGTACATCGTCCGAACCGCTATGGTGGCAGTCAATGATTCAGAGCTACCGCGACAAGCGGACGAGAGAGTTTGCCGAGGGCAAACGCGTCCGGGAGTTCGAGGGCTTCCGCCGTCAGGCAGAGAAGCGCCTCGACATTCTGGACGCCGCCACCAGCCTCACAGACCTTCAGGCGCTGCCCTCGAACGCGCTTGAAGGCCTACGAGGAGACCGAAAAGGCCAGTACAGCATCCGCATCAACATGCAATGGCGGATTTGCTTCGAGTGGCCCGACGGACAGTCCGGCCCCTCGAACGTCGAAATCGTGGACTACCACTGAAAGGAGTTTGACCATGGCCCGCACACCCATTCACCCCGGCGAAATCCTCGCCGAAGAGCTTGGTGAACTAGGCGTCAGCCCGACCGAGCTGTCGCGGCAAATTCGTGTGCCTGCGAACCGCATCAGCCAGATCATCAACGGCAAGCGCGCCGTCACGGGCGACACCGCTCTTCGCCTCGCGCACTGGTTCGGCACGAGCCCGCAGTTCTGGATGAACTTGCAGGCGCTCTACGACGTGCGCCTGGCCGAGCAGGAGGCGGGAACGGAGATCAAAGCGCTTCCGACCAAGCCCGCGAAATCCAAGACCGACCATCCGCGTCCGGTGTAAGGCAGGACGCTCATGCCGGGAACAAACGAAGCCTTTTCGCGCGTCAAGATCGACGCCCAGCTCAAAGACAGGGGCTGGGATGTTCTGAATACCAACGCCGTTCGATTCGAATACGTTCTTCCCGACAAGACCAAAGCTGACTACGTCCTTTGCGACCGCCACGGGCGAGCGCTTGCCGTGGTCGAAGCCAAGAAGGCCGCTATCAATCCGGCAGAAGCTGAAGCGCAGGCCAAGGCCTACGCCGTGCAGCTCAAGGTTCCGTACATCTTCCTCGCCAACGGCGACGAAATCCGCTTCTGGGAATGGCAGGGCGAAGCGTTCCCGCGCGCCATCAAGACATTCTTTTCGCAAGGCGACCTCGAACGGCGCGCCGCAACCGGGCAGGTGCGCCGCGATCCGCTCACGGTCGAGATCGACAAGCACATCGTCGAGCGCGACTACCAGACCGAGTGCATCGACGCGCTGTGCCGCGAGATCAAGGCCGGGCGTCGCAAGCTCCTCGTCGAGATGGCAACCGGCACCGGCAAGACCCGCACCGCTGCCGCCTTCATCAAACGCCTGTTCGAGGCGAACGCGATCACCCGCGTTCTCTTTCTCGTTGACCGCATCCCCCTTGCGAAGCAAACGGAAGATGCTTTCGCCGAGCACCTGCCGGATTTTCCGGCCTATGTGCTGCGCGCCGGACGGCGCTTTCAGGACGAGAAGCGCATCACCATCACCACGCTTCAGAGCATGGTCAACATCTATCACGAGTACTCGTCGGGCTACTTCGATCTCGTGATTTCCGATGAATGCCACCGCTCGATCTACGGCAAGTGGAGCGGTGTGCTCAAGCACTTTGATGGTGTGCAGCTGGGCCTCACCGCCACGCCCTGCATCGCCAATCCCGAAGACTTCGGAGACGAGGAAGACAAGCTCACCATCCGCGACACGTTGCGTTTCTTCGAGGTCGATAAGCCGACGTTCAGCTACAAGCTGAAAGACGCCATCCGCGACGGCTTCCTCGTCCCGTACCAGATTTACAAGGCCAAGACCGTCAAGACCGCTGCCGAGGGCGGCTTCGAAGTGAAGCGCGACGAACTCGACTGGAGCGCGATGGACGAGACCACGCGCGCCGAGTTCGAGAAGCTCTTCGGTTCCGAGCAAAGCGTCGTGATCGATCCTGCGGCGCTGGAGCGGCGGTTCACGATCCCCGAGCGCAACCGCGCCATCGTCCGCGAGTTTCGCGACGTGCTGGAGCGCGGCTACACGGATGCGAAGGGAGCGCTGCGGAAGCCCCTTCTTGGCAAGACGATTGTCTTCGCCGTGACCAAGCGCCACGCCGAGACGCTCGCGCAGATGCTCGATGCCGCCTACGCCGACAAGAAACCATCACCGGACATTCGCTACGCCGATCACGTCGTCTCCGGCATGGGCGCGGACGACACCGTGGACGGCATGACCAAGATCAGGCGCTTCAAGAAGGAGCAATTCCCGCAGATTCTTGTCTCCGTGAACATGCTCGACACAGGCTTCGACTGTCCGGAAGTCGTGAACCTGGTCTTCGCCCGGTTCACGCGCTCCGCCATCCTCTATCAGCAGATGCGCGGTCGCGGTACGCGCAAGCTGAAGGGCAAGCCGTGCTTCACGATGTTCGATTTCGTCGGCGTCACCGATTTCCACGGTGATGAAGACGAGGGCGGCGAAGGCGGCGTTGTCGTCGTCAAGCAGCCAAAGAAGAAGTACGAGGCAAGGCGGCTGCTCTCTCTCGACATCAACGATCACATCGACCCGACCACCCGCGAGTGGATCACGGTCGATGAGAACGGAAACATGGTCTTTCCGGAGACCTCGGAAGCCAAGGCCGCCGCGCTGGGCGCGCGCTTCGAGGCATGGCTTCTCGGGATGGAGGACGCGCTCACACCCGATCAGGAGCGCTGGCTCCGGGTGGTGGGCAGCCAGCTTCGGGCCAATGCCGACACCGCCGATGAATTCACCGCCGGGCACTTCGCCTTCCATCCGTTCACGCTAATGGGCGGCTTGCCCGAGGCGCTCCGGGTCTTCGGCGGCGACGAGAGCCTTGACTCCATGCTCGAGTCCCTCAATGGTGAAGTCTTCGGCGCGGACGGTGGAAGTGCGGTCTCCGGACCCAGCCCCGTCGTGCGCCCGTCATAAGGAAGGACACAGAAGTCATGCCGTTAACACCCGAGATGCGCCGCTCCATCGAGCAGATACGCGACTATCTGTTCGGCGGCGGCTATCCCGACCCCGTCAGCAACGCTGAGCAGCTCGCGTTCCTGTTCTTCTTCTACCTGATCGAAGGCATCGACGCCGAGAACGCAGCGCGCGCAAGAGTTCTAAAGCAAAAGCACGAAAGCATCTTCAGCGGATCGTGGACGCTGAAGAACCCGCTCAATGCGCCGACCAAGGGCGAAACGACGATCCCGAAGGATCGCTTCCGCTGGTCGGTGTGGGCCAAGGGCCTGTCGGGTGAACCACTCGTGCGCTTCGTGCGTGATGAGGTGTTTCCGTTCTTCTCCGATGTCGCCGACCGCTCGGCGGTCAATTTCATGCACGGTGCTCGTCTTGTGATCGACGAGCCGACTGTGCTCACGCAAGTCGTGACGCTGGTCGATGGCCTGCGGCTCGACCGCTCGGATGCCGACACCAAAGGCGATCTCTTCGAGCACGTCCTCAAGCAGATCAAACAGGCGGGCGAACTCGGCCAGTTCCGCACCCCGCGCCACATCATCCGTGCCATCGTCGAGATCATCGACCCGAAGATCGGGGACACGATCTACGACCCGGCGGCAGGGACGGCGGGCTTTCTCGTCGCCGCTTACAACCACATTCGCCTCACGAACTCATCTCCGGGTGGCATCCAGAGCGTCGAGATCGACGGCAAGGTGCAAACGCGCGGCCTCGGTGACAAGCTCTCCGCCGCGCATGTCTCGGCCTTGCAAAACCAGACCTTCTACGGCAACGACGTTGATCCGAAGATGATCCGGCTCGCAACGATGAACCTCACGCTGCGCGGCTTGCCGAACGTGCGCATCCTGCTTCGCAACGTGCTCACGACCTCGCTCGATGCCGAGCGCAAGGCGGAGCTTGCGTTGCCGCCGGAGGGCTATCACGTCGTCCTTGCCAACCCGCCCTTCTCGGGCCGCGTGGACAAGGATCGCATCGTAGATGACGTGAAGGTCGGCACGACGACAGCGACCGAGCTTCTGTTCTTGAAGTACATGATGGACAGCCTTCGCTCCGGCGGGCGCTGCGGTGTCATCGTTCCCGAGGGCGTGTTATTCGGCTCGACCGGCGCGCACAAGGAGCTGCGCCGACAGCTCATCGAGAACAACCGCGTCGAGGCTGTCATGAGCCTGCCGGGTGGCGTGTTCCAGCCTTACTCCGGCGTGAAGACTTCGGTGCTCTTCTTCCGCCAAGGCGGCAGGACGGAAAACGTCCTCTTTCTTCATGCCGACAACGACGGCTACAAGATCGACGCCAACCACGACCAGGCAATCGAGGCGGACGACTTACCGGGCCTCATCGCCGCCTATCGCGACCGCGAGGAGGGGCTGAAGACGTGGGACAAGCGCGATCTGAAGACCGATTGGACGGAACAGTGGTGGTTCGCCGATGCTGCTACGCTGCGAGCGAACGACTTCAATCTCTCGGCGGGACGGTATCGCCCCATGAGCCAGCAGCAGGTGCAGCATCGCGATCCGCGCGTGTTGCTTGACGAGCTGGCTGCCGTTGAGACTGAGATCATGGAAGAAGTGGAAGCGCTGCGAGCGGCGCTTGGTGAGGCGGCATGAACTGGCAAGTGAAAGCGCTGACAGAAGTCTGTGAGATTAATCCTCGCTTGTCGCGCGATCACGGCCTTGCGGACGATGCGCTGGTCTCGTTCGTGCCGATGGCGGCGGTTGACGAGGTATCAGGCGTCATCCGGGACAAACAGGAACGTCAACTCGGTCAGGTTAAGAGGGGATACACGGCCTTCTGTGACGACGACGTGCTCTTCGCCAAGATCACGCCCTGCATGGAGAACGGAAAAGCCGCCATCGCGAGCGACTTGCTCGGTGGCGTCGGCTTCGGTTCTACGGAGTTTCACGTCCTGCGACCGAAGCCCGGTGTGTTGCCCGAGTGGATTTACTACTTCGTAAGACGAGAGCCCTTTCGCCATGAAGCAAAGCGCAATTTCACTGGCACCGCTGGGCAGCAGCGAGTTCCGACAACCTTTCTCGCGAGTTGCCGAATTCCCGTACCGCCCATCGACGAGCAGCGACGCATCGTTGATCTGCTTTCTCGCGCCGAGGGAATTGTACGGCTGAGGCACGAGGCGCAAGCCAAAGCCGCCGAGATCATCCCCGCGCTCTTTATCGACATGTTCGGCGACCCGGCAACAAACCCGAAGAGCTGGGATCACGTCGCGATTGGTCAGCTATCGAGCCTCGTGACTAGTGGCTCGACCCCAAGGGGTGGCGCTGAAGTTTACGTTTCAGAGGGACCGTATTTCATCAGAAGCCAAAACGTCTTGATGAACAAGCTCGCGCTCCCTGACGCGGCGCGCATTCCTCAGACCATACATGAGGAGATGTCACGTACAAAGGTCATGACGGGTGATGTCCTTCTGAACATCACCGGGGCATCCATAGGCCGCGTCGCTTGGGTTGAGGCGCTTAGTGCCGAAGCAAATGTCAACCAGCATGTCTGCATCATTCGATTGAATCCTGCCTTGGCTGTACCCGCGTTTCTCTCGGTCTGTCTTTCACTGCCGTTCCATCAAGCAATGATTAACAAGGTGCAAGCTGGCGCTTCGAGGCAAGCCCTGAATCACCAGCAGGTGCGCAACCTGAAAGTTGCACTGCCTCCTCTTTCGAGCCAGAGATTGTTCTCCGACCGCCTCGCCAGCGTTGCGTCGATCCTGGCTCAGCAGGCGGATGCTTTGGCGAGTGCCGAGGCAACCTTTCGAGCTTTGTTGTTCCGTGCGTTCAGTGGCGATCTGAGCACGACACCGCGTGTCGCGGAGGAGGCCGCCGTCGCATGACTCGACTTCTTCTGAATGCCGTTCCTGTCACCGTGTCTCCGGATGCGCGGGTTGCTGTCGGCGTCCTACCGTACGCCAAGGAGACTTTGGACCTACTGCGGCAGAAGCATAGAGGTGACTATCTGTTCCGGCGCAGCGGCGAGGAGGGCAACCTCGTCTACTCGGTGGCATTAAAGGACGGGTTGCCCGTTGTCGGCGACAGAGGCGAGCGGTTCGCTCTGGCCCATGCGTCGTGGTTGCTTGCCCCTCTTGCGCTTGAAGCGCTGCTCCGACGCTTCGTAGAGCTGCAACGGCCTGTTCTCAAGCCGCGCTTTCCGCTTCGGGTGCTTTCGCAAAAGCCCGCAAACCTTCTACCTTCCCACAAGGATTTGCCCGATTGGCTGCAACGCCGCGTGGTTCTTGAGTTCGAGACGAGAACAATCACGGACAGTACCGACGCATCGAGCGTTCTGCTCGCTTGCGGCGTTCGAACCCGCAATCTGATTGAGGCCAACTGCCAGACTTTGATCGAGGCTGACATTCCTCTCATGGGTCGCTACGTCCGGCGACGGCAGCCGTCGGATGATCCCCGTGTGTCAGATTACGCACCACTTGCCGGCCGTGTGGTCCGCGTAACGGGATCGACATTGCTGCTGGATGACTACGGAGACGGCGAATCTTCAATTGGTGCTACTGAAGCGTACCTGGAGGCACGCAAAGAGAACCTAGTGTTATGCGCTCAGCGGCTTATCGGAAATGGCGCGGACCGATTACTTGCAGAGGCCGACAACGCCGCAATGAATCATCTGTCAGGACCCGAGCGCCTGAATATCATCCGTAGGACTTTTGACTACCTTCGGACGCAACAGATGGAGGCCGCACCGGGGGTTCCTATTAGTCTTGGATCACTCATCGGGACCGAGAGGGGCTCGTGGCGATTCAAGACGGAGGTCGTCAAGAAGCCCGTACTTGTCTTTGACCCAAGCGGTACGCGCACCGACACCTGGAATGAACGAGGGTTGGAGAAGCACGGCCCGTACGACCAACGCACGTTTACGCCAAAGCAGCTCCGAATTGCGGTGATCTGCCAATCAGCCTACGAGGGCCAGGTTGACGCCTTCATTGCCAAGTTCCTTGACGGGCTGCCCGATGTGACGACCGGCTCAGGCGACTGGGCCCGCCAGCCTTACGCCAAGGGTTTCATCCGCCGGTATGGCCTTGAGAGACCGAAGGTATCGACGTTCACGACGAAGGGTAGCTCGTCGGCCGATTACGCCGCTGCTTGCCGTGCAGCCATCGAAGCGGCGACCAGCGGCGGTTTCGACTGGAACCTTGCGCTCGTCCAGATCGACAAGGACTTCCGCGAGATGGACGACGCGGCCAACCCGTACTTCGCGACAAAGGCGGTCCTTTTAAAACATCGTATCCCGGTGCAGGAGGTAACGCTGGATACGATGCGATTCGCTGACGAACAGCTTGTGTACGTGCTCAACAACATGAGCGTTGCCACCTACGCAAAGATGGGTGGGACGCCTTGGCTGCTCAAGTCACAGCCGACGGTGGCGCATGAGCTGGTTGTAGGCATCGGGTCTCAGAACTTCTCGCTGAACAGGCTTGGAGGGAAGGAGCGCATCGTGGGTCTGACCACGGTGTTTACCAGCGACGGAAAATATCTACTCGAGGACCGAACCGCCGCCGTTGACTACGAACACTACAGCGAGGAGTTGTTCAAGTCGTTGTCGCGCTCCATTGAGTCGGTCCGCACGAACGACAACTGGCGCAGCACGGATGCGGTTCGCTTGATCTTCCATGTCTTCAAGCAGATGGCAGATCACGAGGCCGACGCCGTGGACAAGTTGATACAAAGGCTCGGACTCTCGGACGTCAAGTACGCGTTTCTGCACATCGTTGAAGACCATCCTTTCGCCTTATTCGACGAAGCGAACGCTGGCACGAAGACCCGGGGCGGCGGGATGAAGGGCGTCTACGCGCCGGAGCGCGGCCTGTCCGTAACACTGAGTCAGACGGAGACCCTTTTGTGCTTCAGAGGCGGTAAGGACCTTAAGCAAGCGCGGGACGGGATGCCTCTGCCGTCGCTGCTCCGGCTACACCACAGGTCCACGTTCCGCGACATGACCTACCTCACACGGCAGGCGTTCGACTTTGCCAACCATACGTGGAGGATGTTTACGCCTGCGCCGCTACCAATCACCATCCACTATTCCGAACTGATGGTTCGGTTGCTGACCGGACTTCGGCAAGTACCGGACTGGGACCCGGACACGATGCTTAGCCCAATCAGCCGGACGCGGTGGTTCCTTTGAACGAGCTGACGCATTGGGAGCTGCGTCGAAGTATCGCGGCGGCAGCAACGGATGATCCGCACCAGCCGCTGCACGTCCGCGCGTTTGCGGCGTGGATTCAGGGCGAAAGTTTGGGCAAGTCGCCGCTGCTCGCGACGCTGGCGACGGAAGCTGCTGCCACCTCCGGCCCTGCAAGAGAGACACTCCACGTGGCGGTGCTTGGGTACGCATTTGATTTTGATGGGTCGTTTGGCAGCTCTTTCTTCGAAGCCCTTTCCTGGCTTCGGGCACGAAAGTACTTCGTGCAAGGGCGACCGCTCACCTTCGAGATCGACGGCCTAGCACTTCTCGGCGTTGCCGTTGGCATCCTCAAACTCGACCCTACCGAAAGAGATCGTGCCCTGCCGTGGCTTCGGGAACTTCTGTCGGAGACCCTCAGGAGGAATCGCCCTTCTGACTGGAACGAGTCGCTGATTCACGCGGCGAGTACCGTTGCTTCGCGCGCTCAGGATTGGACGCTCCAAGGGGTTACGGACGACTTGTCTGTTGCGCTTTCCGCAAGGTGGGGCTTCGCCGTAACGGAGGCAATGCGCTCCAGCGCATGGTCTCTTATTTCCTCATTATCGGGAGAAGACGACGGCATGACCCGGGCGGCAACACAGCTCGCCGCATTGACCCGACTGCTTCGCGACGCATCGACACTGCGGCCCGGATCGACCACCCCGACGGACGTGGCGCGACTGCTGTCCCGCGTCAACCACTCGTTGCGCCGCTGGGCATGGGATGAGGCCCCTCGCACACAGAGGTCGGCAGCCGCGCGCTGGCAAGTGGAGAACGAGTACCACGTGCAAGACATGCTGTGGGTCATTCTCGCGCCGGTATTCCCCGATCTCGACGACGAGGAATGGCTCAAGTCACTTGGTCAGCATCATCCCCGTGCTGATCTTGCGATTCCCTCACTGCGCTTGATCGTCGAAGTCAAGTTCCTTCGTAAGAGCAAGAGCGCTTTCTCCAAAGCAATTCAGGAGGTCTCCGCCGACGCAAGCACGTATCTCCAGGACGGCAGCGGCTACAGCAGCATTGTCGCTTTCGTTTGGGATGATGAGGCCCGCACAGAAGAGCATGCCGAACTACGTCGAGGCCTCATGCAGATTAGAGGCGTTGTTGACGCCATCATTGTGTCGCGGCCATCCAAGATGACGCGTACGCTGCATAGCGAAGACCAAGAAGCGTGACAAATCGCTGCGTGAATCGGAGCGATTCGCTTTTTCGTTTCCAGGGCTTTTTTAAGCATACGCCAGTGGTCAACGGCGTTACTGCCTTGGCGTAGGTTACCGCGTACCCGACGAACTCATCGGGCACTCTCGGTCCGGGAACGCAAACGGCCTCGATCGAGGCCGCTTCGCTGGCGGAGAGGGTGGGATTCGAACCCACGTTACCGGGAACCGGTAAACCGGATTTCGAGTCCGGCGCATTCGACCACTCTGCCACCTCTCCCGCACCCGACCCGCGCGCGGTCGGCTGCGCGTGGGCGCGGATTGTATCGCGATGCGTCGCCTCGACTCGGCGCGGCGGCGCGATCACAGCGGGATGCCGAGCGCGGCGAACAGGTCGTGATGGCGCGCCGCTTGGCTTGCGTAGCGCAGGCGGGTGGCGGTGACGATCGCTGCGAGCTGCTGCAGGGCGAGGTCGAAGTCCTGGTTGATGATCACGTAGTCGGCCTCCGGCGCATGGGCGATCTCGCTGCCGGCGGCCAGCAGCCGGCGGCTGATCACCGCTTCGCTGTCCTGTCCGCGCTGGCGCAGGCGCTCGGCGAGCGCCTCGATCGACGGCGGCAGGATGAAGATGCCGACCGCGCGCGAGAAGACTGCCTTCACCTGTCGCGCCCCCTGCCAGTCGATCTCGAGCAGCACGTCGCCGCCGGCCTCGGTGTGCTGCACGATCCAGGCGCGGCTGGTGGCGTAGAAGTGGCCGTGCACCTCGGCGCTTTCCAGGAACTCGCCGCGCTGGCGGCGCAGCTTGAACTCGTCGACGCCGACGAAGTGGTACTCGCGACCGTCGCGGTCGCCGGGTCGCGGCGCGCGCGTCGTGTAGGAGACCGACAGCGCGATCGCCGGATCGCGCGCCAGCAGCGCGTTGACCAGGGTCGACTTGCCGGCCCCCGAAGGCGCCACCACCATGAACAGGTTGCCGACGGCAGTCGAGTCGTCGGCGGTCGCAGGCTTCGACGGCGGCGTCATTCGAGGTTCTGGATCTGTTCGCGCATCTGCTCGATGGCGATCTTCAGTTCGACCGCCGCCTGGGTGAGGTCGATCGCCGCCGCCTTGGAGCCGAGCGTGTTCGCCTCGCGGTTCAGCTCCTGCATCAGGAAGTCGAGTCGGCGACCGACGGCGCCGCCGGCGGCAAGCACGCGGCGCACTTCGGCGACGTGCGTCGACAGGCGCTTGAGTTCCTCGTCGACGTCGGCACGCAGGCCGTACAGGGTCACTTCCTGGCGGATCCGCTCGGCGATCTCGTCTCTGGTCATCGTGCCGCCGGCCAGCGCCGCCGTCAGCGCCGCCGTCAGGCGTTCGGCAAGTTTTCGTTCGAGTGCGGCGAGGATCTCCGGCACGCGCGGACGCAACTGGGCGACGATGGCGTCGATCGCGTCGCAGCGTTCGAGCAGAACCCGGCACAGCGCTTCGCCCTCGCGCCGGCGCGAGCCCTGCAGCCCGTCGATCGCTTCCCTCAGCGCCGCGGCCAGCGCCTCGGCGCTGGCCTCGCTGTCGACGACCGGCGTCTCGACGATGCCGGGCCAGGCGAGCAGGTCGGCGAGCGCCAGCGGCTGTGCCTGCGGCACGGCGTGATGCAAGCGCTCGGCGAGCGCCACCAGGTGTGCGAGCGCGACCTCGTTGACCTGCGGCGCGACGGCCTGCGCCTGGCGCTGCAGCCAGAGCCGGCAGTCGAGCTTGCCGCGCGCGAAGGCGGCGCCAAGGGATTCGCGCAGCAGCGGCTCGAAGGCGCGCAGTTCGTCGGCTACTCGTAGCGTCAGATCGAGGAAGCGGCCGTTGACCGAGCGCAGTTCGACGTGGAGCAGTCCGAGCGGGATCGGCCGCGACGCGCTCGCGAAACCGGTCATGCTGGCAACTGGGCCGGCGACGGGGCTCTTTTCTTGTGATCGCACGAGTGTCGGGACGATGTTTGGTCCAGGGCCGGTTGGATAGAATCGGCCGCGCTAGAGAAGTTTCCGATCCGACCGGCGCGACCCGAACCCGACCCTGACTCCCCGATGGCGGCGCAGAACAACGCTTCATTGCCCGAAGGGCTCGAGGTCGGCGGCTACCGCATCGTAAAGAAAATATCGAGCGGCGGCTTCTCGATCGTCTACCTGGCCACCGACGAGGCCGGGCAGTCGGTGGCGATCAAGGAGTACATGCCGGCGGCGCTGGCGCAACGCAAGACCGGCGAGTTCTCGCCCTACGTGACGCCCGAGAACCTCAACACCTACCGCATCGGGCTGAAGTGCTTCTTCGAGGAGGGGCGCGCGCTGGCGTCGATCTTCCACCCGAACATCGTGCGCGTGCTGAACTTCTTCCGCGCCAACGACACCGTGTACATGGTGATGAACTACGAGTCGGGGCGCTCGCTGCAGGAGCACGTGATCCGCAACCGCTCGAAGGAGCAGAAGGACGTTCTCTCCGAGCGCTTCGTGCGGCGGGTCTTCAGCCAGGTGATGAACGGCCTGCGCGAGGTGCACAGCAATCGCCTGCTGCACCTCGACGTGAAGCCGGCCAACGTCTACCTGCGCATGGACGGCACGCCGATCCTGCTCGACTTCGGAGCCGCGCGCCAGACCCTGCAGCGCGACATCAGCAAGACCTACCCGATGTACACGCCGGGCTTCGCCGCTCCCGAGCTGTACAAGCGCGACGCCGAGCTCGGTCCCTGGACCGACGTGTACTCGATCGGCGCCTGCATCTACGCCTGCATGTCCGGCATGCCGCCGCAGGAATCCGATCAGCGCCTGAAGGACGACCGCATGCCGCAGGCGTTGCGGTCGTTTCGCGGACTGTATTCGACGCAGATGATCTCGATGGTCGAGCGCTGCCTGCGGCTGAACTCGCTGGAGCGGCCGCAAACCGTCTATGCGGTGCAGAAGGAGCTGCTGAACAACGTGCCCGAGAAGCCGGAGTTCAGCATGATCGAGCGCACCGGCGCGCGCGTGCGCCACATGCAGGAGCGCTTCTCGCGTTTCCTGAAGGAACACAACATCACCTGGTTCTGACCGCGACCACGGCCAGCCGCGCTGCCCGCCGGCGGGCGGCCGGGCGGCGCCGGTGACCACTGGGGTGAGGCAGGAGTCCGACGCGCATGCGCTTTTCCATCTACCAGGAAAGCAAGAAGGGCGGGCGCAAGGTCAATCAGGACCGGATGGGCTACCTGTACACGCGCGACTCGCTGCTGATACTGGTGGCCGACGGCATGGGCGGACACGCGCGCGGCGAGGTGGCGGCGCAGCTGACGATCCAGACCATGGCCTCGATCTACCAGCGGCTGGCGCAACCTCTGCTGGCCGATCCGGCGCGCTACCTGGAAGAGGCGGTGCTGGCGTCGCACCGCGAACTGCACCGCTACCGCGCCGAGCACAGCCTGCCGGAAGCGCCGCGCACGACGCTGGTCGCCTGCGTGATCCAGCACGGCGCGGCGACCTGGGCGCATGTCGGCGACTCGCGGCTGTACCTGCTGCGCGGCGGCCGCATCGTCGAGCGCACCGTCGATCACTCGCGCGTCCATCACCTGGTGTCGGCCGGACTGCTCCGGGCCGAGGACGCCAAGGACCACCCGGAACGCAACCGCATCTTCAACTGCATCGGTGCCTTCGTCGCGCCGACGGTCGAGGTCAGTCGGCCGCTGGCGCTGCGCAACGGCGACACCTTGCTGCTGTGCACGGATGGCCTGTGGGGCACGCTGACCGACCGGCAGATTGCCGAGGCGTTCCAGGGCAGCACCGTGATGCGGGCGGTGCCGGAGCTGACGGAGATGGCGCTCGCCCGCGCCGGTGCCGACGCCGACAACTGCACTTCGGTGGCGATGACCTGGTCCGGGAGCGAATCGGTCGACATGGTGCCGCCGACCGATGCGCCGGTATCGACGCTGGTCATCCCGGAGGGCGCGGTCGCCTCGACGATCCAGATCCCGCGCGGCGTCGATCCGGACGACGTCGGTCTGACCGAAGACCAGATCGACGAGGCGGTGGCCGAGATCAACCGCGCGATCGCGCGCTCGAGCAAACTGATCGACGGCAAGTAGTGCCGCCGCGACGCGCGCGCGCCCGGTAGCATCGGCGCCCCGTGATCGGACTTCCGTCATGAGCTTCGTGCGCGCCGAGGGTCGCGCGGCGGGCGCGCTGCGCCCGGC
>Ga0208610_100332_pt1 | contig 18104 bp, 13 predicted proteins | sample SubbioR11Jul_8A2_FD_184815 | JGI IMG/M metagenome (GOLD analysis project Ga0208610, IMG submission 184815) | Serpentinite rock and fluid subsurface biosphere microbial communities from McLaughlin Reserve, California, USA - CR11Jul_8A2 (SPAdes) | ecosystem: Environmental > Terrestrial > Deep... | reverse complement strand
GCGCGCTGACGCTGGTGCATTTTGTCTATGCCTTTGTGAACATCGGCATGGTCAGCGGCATTTTGCCGGTGGTCGGGCTGCCGCTGCCGTTCATGAGCTTTGGCGGCACGGCCATGCTCACGCTCGGGGCCAGCTTGGGTATCTTGCTGGCGATTGCGCGCGCGCGGCGGCTGAATCAGTCCTGAGCGCCGCCGCAGCCGCAGCCCACTGGCGGCATGCGCTGCACGATCCGGCGCAAGTTCCTACAATGGGGGCCATGACCGCACGCGAACCCACCCTGGCCCGGCTGGCCACTGCCCACAGCCTGTTGCTCGAACCCTACGGGCTCGACGAGACGCATCTGCGCCGCACCCTAAGCCTCATCATGGCGCCCGGGGTCGATGACGCCGACCTGTATTTTCAATACACCCGCTCCGAGGGCTGGAGCCTAGAGGAAGGCATCGTCAAGAGCGGCAGCTTCAGCATCGACCAAGGCGTGGGCGTGCGCGCCGTGAGCGGCGACAAAACCGCCTTCGCCTACTCCGACGACCTTTCCTGGACCGCCCTGCAAGACGCGGCACAAAACGTGCGCGCCATCGCCGCGCAGGGGCAGCAGCGCCAGGTCAAGCTGGGTGCGCGCAAGGTCGCCAAGGCGCGCTCGCTCTACCAAGAGTTTGACCCGATCGCCAGCCTCGATAGCGCCGCCAAGGTGGCGCTGCTCGAGCGCGTAGAGCAGTTGGCCAAGGCGCAAGACCCGCGCATCGTGCAGGTCATGGCCAGCCTGGCCAGCGAGTACGACGTGGTGCTGGTGGCGCGCGCCGACGGCACCTTGGCCGCCGACGTGCGCCCGCTGGTGCGCTTGTCGCTGACCGTGATCGCCGAACAGGGCGGGCGGCGCGAATCGGGTTCCTCTGGCGGTGGCGGCCGCTTTGGGCTGGCGCGCTTTGACGAAGCGCAGATCGCGCAGTATGTGAGCGAGGCGGTGCAGTCGGCCCTGACCAACCTCGAGAGCCGCCCCGCCCCGGCGGGCGAGATGACGGTGGTGCTGGGCCCCGGCTGGCCGGGCGTGCTGTTGCACGAGGCCGTGGGGCACGGGCTCGAGGGTGATTTCAACCGCAAAGGCTCAAGCGCCTTTGCCGGCCGCATCGGCAAGCGCGTGGCGGCCAAGGGCGTGACCGTGCTCGACGACGGCACCCTAGCAGACCGGCGCGGCTCGCTCAACATCGACGACGAAGGCTGCGCCAGCCAGCGCAATGTGCTGATCGAAGACGGCATTTTGCGCGGCTACCTGCAAGACAGCCTGAACGCGCGCCTCATGGGCGCGAGGCCCACCGGCAACGCCCGGCGCGAGAGCTACGCCCACCTGCCCATGCCGCGCATGACCAACACCTACATGCTGGCCGGCGACAAAGAGCCGCAAGAAATCATCGCCAGCATCAAGCGCGGCCTGTATGCCAGCAACTTCGGCGGCGGCCAGGTGGACATCACCAGCGGCAAGTTCGTCTTTAGCGCCAGCCAGGCCTGGTGGGTCGAAGACGGCAAGCTGCAATACCCGGTCAAGGGCGCCACGCTGGTGGGCAGCGGCCCCGAGGCGCTGAAAAAAGTGAGCCTGATCGGCAACGACCTCGCGCTCGACAGCGGCGTGGGCACCTGCGGCAAAGAAGGCCAGAGCCTGCCGGTGGGCGTGGGCCAACCGACGCTGCGCATCGACGGGCTGACGGTGGGCGGCACGGCCTGAGCACGCGCGGCACTTACAAACAAAAAACCCCGCTTGTAAGCGGGGCATGATCTCGCGACACACGGCGCAACACAGTGCTGCGCCGTGCGATACCTTTTAAGGGTTGCGGATACGGCCCTCGATGGCAGCAGTAAAGGGTTGCGGCAGCCTCTGGATATGGTTGAACAAGGCATCAGCATCAGCCACCCCACCGGTGCGCGCGGTGGGTTCTGCAAACACCGAGAACATGTCGCCCCCTGCGGCGATAAAGCTGTTGGCTGCCACCGAACAAGTGGGGTTGCAGGCCGTGTCAAGCGGCACACCACCCACCATGATCGTGTTGGCCAGCACCCGGCTGCCCACTGGCAGCGCCGGGTTCCAGGTGTAGCTCATGCCCGACACGTGCAAGATGCGCGGGAAGGGCTGATCTACCCACTGTTGTTCAAGTAGGCGCCGAATTTGAGCTGGTGTCATGTCCATGCGGATCAGCGTATTGCCAAAGGGTTGCACCGTCAGCAAATGGCCGCGCGTCACGGTGCCAGCCGGAATGTCAGCCCGAATGCCACCCCCATTCATGAAAGCGATTTGAGTACCCATGGCACTACGCTGGGCATCGGCAATCAAGTTGCCCAGCGGGGCCTCTCCGGCGGGGTTGCGGTCACGGACAATCGGTGCCGTGGTTGTGCCCACAGGCGTATTCACAATCGGCGCCACCACAGCCGCAAAACGGGCCACCTCCGCGGCCACAGCCGGAACAGGCGGGAAAGCCGGGTCGTGCAATGTGCGCACCACTTCGGCCTGGCTCGAAATCACATCACCTGTTTGGCGATCGATCGATAGGTTGATTGCGCCAAAGGCGCTTGAGTGGGCAAAGGCCTGCAAAACCAGCCGGTTGCCTACTCGACCCCAATAGCCACGGTGGCTGTCGGCGTTGATGATCACGTCGATGTGCGGCGACATGCGCTCGATCACCGGGACCAAGGTGCCCGTCAGGGGACTGCCAAAAAGATCGCCCGATGCGTCACCACGGTGGTGCAACACAATAATCGTGCGCACGCCCCGGCTTTGCAAATCGTTGGCGATCCGGTTGACGGTTTCCACTTCGTCAAGGAACATGATGTCGGGGATCCCGGCGGCCGACACCACGGTGGGTACGTCGTTTTTGGTGATGCCGATGATGCCAACGCGTACCCCACCACCCAGATCTTGAATCGCATAAGGGGCAAAAATGGGGCCAGTAGCGCCGCCTGGGCCACGGCCATCGCGCCAGACGACGTTGGCAGCCAAGAAGCGGTGCAACCGAGGCGCTTGGAAAACCCCGAGTATGGGCTCCGTAACCGGGTGGCGGCCGCCGTTTTGCATCCGCAGCAACTCGGTCACACCCTCATTGAATTCGTGGTTGCCAACGGTGCCAAAGGCAATCCGCAGGGAATCCATCACCATCATGGTAGGCTCGTCTTGCAGCAAGCCGGATATGGGCGGTGTCGGGCCAATGGCATCACCCGCTTGAACCCGGATGGTGGTGGCACCGCGCGCGGTGGCGCGACGCTCCCATTCGTTCAAGTAGCTGGCCAACACCGCCGCACCGCCGGCAGGGCGTCCATCAACGATGACCGGCTCTAAGCGGCCCTCAAAGTCGTTGATGGACAAGATTTGCAACTGGATTGGCCCAGTCGGTGCAGGTGCAGCCGCAACCGCCAGTGGCTCGTTGCCGTCACCCAAACAACCGGTTAGGGCTGCGACGGCAGCGGTTGCCAAAAAATACTTGACCATCTTCATATTCATTCCCCATTCGTACAACAGTCATGCTCTGGGTTCACAGCGCAATACTGAATAAATCATCGGCGGCTGCACTGCGGCTACGGCCAATTCGCACTGGATTCGATGCAGCGCACCGCGGATTGCAACCATTAGCTTTCAGAGGCAACCGAGAAGGGTTGCACCGCAAGACCAGAAGGTCTGGCGATGCAACAGGAAGCCCATTCGCTTAAGGTGTGCTTTAAAGCCACCTCTGAATAACGGAACGCAACTCAGCGACCAGGTGCCCGGGTTGCCGTCGGGTAGTCGAGCAAGCGTCCATACAAGGTGGCGTGCATCAAGCGATAGACGTCGATGTTGTCAAAGCGCGTGCTGAAGTGCGTGCGCAACATGCCCGCGTTGACACCCGCAGCGCGCGACAAAATGCCGCCGTGGTAATCGCTAGAGCCGGGCCAGATGATGCCAAACTGCGAACGGTTGCCAAACTGATCGGGCTCGGTGACAAACATAGGCGATTGCCGGCCTTCTACGCCATCCACAAAGTTGGTCACTACAGTGGCAGGAGGCAGAGTACCCGTAGTCGGCGCAGCCGAAGGGTTGGACGTGACGGTGCCCGTGATGTTGGGGGCTGTTCCGGGCGGCAAGATGCCGGTTGTTGGGGTGACGCCTGCTGTGGTGCCAGAAACTACTGTCATGCCACCTGCATCGCTATCGGCTGCGGTCAGGATCAGCGTGCGCTCATTGCCAGCGCGCCGCTGGAAGGCCAGTGCGGCACCAATGGCACGGTCGGCGTCTTCCATCGCGTGCAACATGCCTACGGCGTTGGTGTTGTTGCCGAAATTATCGACCGACTCATTTTCTGCCACCAAGAAAAAGCGTTGCCGATCGGGTGTGGGTTGCTGTGCAGCTGCGCGGCTGAGAATGGTGAGTGCCACTTCGGTCATCTCGGTAAAAGTGGGTGGGTTGAAGCCGGGTTCTGTGGCTTCAAAGTCACCCCACAATACCAATCGGCTTTGCTTGTTTGGAGCAGGGCCGACTACGCCAGGTGCCACACCAGCGCGCACGAAGCCGCGGTTGATCAAGTCCTGCTCGTTGCGGTCGTTGAAGGTGTCTTGGAAGGCAAACAAGCCAAGCACGCGCGGGGCATAAGTCGGGTTTGCGGTCAGCGCCCGGCGCAAGGCTTCAAATTCCGCCCGGGTACGCACCACGATGAAGTCATCGCGCTGTGCCGGGTCGTTGCTCATGTTGGAGCTGCCCATGCGGTTCCAGGCATCGATCAAGTTGAGGTTGTCGGCGCGCAAGCTAGCACGCGAATTGACAGGTGCGCCGCGCTCTTGGTTGACGTTGCGGTGCACAGTGGTGGCACCCGCAGGCAAGGCGTCGGCTTCGCCGCCACCCATGATGACCCAAGGCGCGGTGTCGTTCATGCCGGTGCGGCCCAAAATCATCTGGCGCGTGATTTCTTGCCAGTTGTTGCGGTTGCCCACTTCGGCCAAGAAAGCGCCGGTACCCGGCTCCCCGATGTGGCCGTCGTTGACCACACCCACTGGCATACCGCCGTTGGCGGCTTGGCGCATCAATGAGCCGTTGAAGCCCGAGAGGCTGCGGATCGCCCGGTTGGTCGGCGGAGTCAAATTTCCGTCGCCGTCCATACCAAAGGAGCCAAAGGCATCCACCTTGTAGCCAAAGGCGTGCGTGGTGGCACTGCCGTGCGACGTGCCAGCCACCAAGTTTTGCAAATGTCCACGGTAAACGGCCATGTCAGGCAGCTGATCCCAGTTGGAGGCTCCGTCCAGCCCGCGGAAATACATGCGGTGCGCAGCCCAATGGTTCAGACCCGTGCCATCGGGATGGAAGAAAATCACGTTGCCCGTGGAAATGGCTTGCGTGGTGGCGATACGACCGGGGTCGGCGGCGGGCATGGCTGGCGTAGCTGCCGTGGCTGCTGGTGGGGCCGCGAGCACGGTGGCCGTGTCGTTGCCATCGCCCAAACAGCCCGTGAGGGTCAAGGCGGCAGCCACTGCCGCCAAAGAATACTTGAACATTCGCATGTGATTTACTCCGGGACCCGAGGGTGCGCGGGCCTAGCGCAAAGATTTGAAGCAGGCTGACCGCTCTAGAACGCTCAAGCCTGTGGATGATGCTAGCAGCCGAAATCGAGATATTTGTGACAACTGGGCTTGCAGGCGCTGACTTGGCGTTGCAACTTTTCAGCCACTCAACCCTAGTTGGGCGCCCCAAAAAAAACCGCCCGACCCGTTCAGGGCCAGGCGGCATCAAGGCGTGGGCTAGACCCCACGCGCTTTCCCGAAACTAAAACATCAACGCCCTGGTGCTTGGGTGGCGCTGGGGTAGTTGAGCATGCGGCCAAACAGGGTGGCGTGCTTGAGGCGATAGACGTCCACGTTGTCGAAGCGCTGGCTGAAGCGGCTGTTGAGCAGGCCGGCGTTTAGGCCGGCGGCGCGCGACAACACGCCGCCAAAGTAGTCGGCCGTGCCCGGCCAAGCGATGCCAAACTGCATCCGGTTGCCAAACTGATCCGGCTCGGTGACAAACATCGGCGACTGCCGGCCCTCGACGCCGTCGAGGAAGTTGTTGACCACCGCAGCGTCGGGGCCGGTGGCACCCGCAGGGATGGCCGACGACGGGTTGGTGGCCACGGAGGCCACGTTGTCGGGCGCGCGCCCGGCCGGCAGGATGTTGGTCGGGGGCGTGATGCCCGACACTTGGCCCGAAACCACCGTCATGCTGCCGGCGTCGCTGTCGGCAGCGGTGACGATCAGGGTGCGCTCATTGCGGCGCAAAAAGTCTAGCGCTGCACCGATGGCGCGATCGGTGTCTTGCATGGCGTGCAACATGCCGATGGCGTTGGTGTTGTTGCCAAAGTTGTCGATCGACTCTTGCTCGGCCACGAGGAAGAAGCGGCGCTGCGCGGCTTGCGGGCGCTGCGCGGCGGCGCGGCTCAGGATGGTGATGGCGACCTCGGTCATCTCGGCAAAGGTGGGCGGATTGAAGCCCGGCTCGGCGGCGTCGTGGTCGCCCCACAGCACCAGGCGGCTTTGCTTTTGCGGGCCCGCACCGGTGGTGCCAGCCGCCATGCCCGCGCGCACGAAGCCGCGGTTGATCAGGTCTTGCTCGTTGCGGTCGTTGAAGGTGTCCTGGAACGCGAACAGACCGAGCACACGCGGGGCGTAGCGCGGGTGGGCTTGCAGCGCTTGCTGCAGGCGCTCAAACTCGGCGCGCGTGCGCACGACGATGAAGTCGTCGCGCTGCGTTGGGTCGTTGCTCAGGTTGCCGCTGCCCATGGCGTTCCAAGCCGCGACCAGGTTCAGGTCGTCGGTGCGCAGGCTCTGGCGGCTGTTGACGGGCGCACGGCGCTCTTCGTTCACGTTGCGGTGCAGCGTGGTGGTGCCTTGGGGCAGCGCGTCGGCCTCGCCGCCGCCCATGATCACCCATGGGGCGGTGTCGTTCATGCCGGGGCGGCCCAAAATCATCTGGCGCGTGATTTCCTGCCAGTTGTCGCGATTCCCCACTTCGGCCAAAAAGGCCCCGGTGCCGGGCTCGCCAATGTGGCCGTCGTTGACCACACCCACCGGAATGCCGGCGTTGGCGGCTTCGCGCATCACCGAGCCATTAAAGCCCGAGAGGCTGCGGATGTGGCGGTCGCGCCCGACGTTGCCGTCGCCATCACGGCCAAAGGAGCCGAAGGCATCAACCTTGTAGCCAAAGGCGTGCGTGGTGGCCCCGGCGTGCGAGGTGCCGTGAATCAGGTTGCCCATGTGGCCGCGATAGACTGCCATATTGGGCAGCCGATCCCAGTTGGAGATGCCATCAAGCCCATGGAAATACATGCGGTGCGCGGCCCAGTGGTTCAGGCCGGTGCCGTCGGGGTGAAAGAAAATCACGTTGCCGGTGGGCACCGCCTGTGTCATGGCGGCGCGGCCGGGGTCGGCGGCGGGAGCACGGGTGGCGCTGGCGCTGCTGGCGCTGGCCAAACCGACTGCGAGCATGAGGGCACAGGCGGCAGAAACCGCACGAAGGCTCAAATTCATCATCCATTTACTCCAAACTTGGGGAATTGTTCCGTTGTGGAAAAGTGGTGCAGCGCCCACAGCGGAGGCCCCTTGCAGCAGGCAAGGAAAACCCCAAGGGCCCGCTAAAGCGCTACAACCCTTCGACCATAAGCCGCAACAATGAAAGCCCCGTGAAGATATGATGACGAAGCGGTGAAACGGTGGCCAAGGCGGGCCACATCAGGCGGCTCCTGATTGCTTCAGATTGCTTCAGGCCGCCAATCGGCGCGCTTCAGCCTCCAGCAGCAACCGATCGATCCCGGCCAGCGGCAATTGCACCAGCAGCTCCATGCGCAGGTGCAAGGCGTGCAAGGTTTGGCGAAAGGCTTCGAGTTGCTGCTCGTGCCCACCCCCGACCTTAGACGGATCGGGGTAGCTCCAGTGCGCGGTGGCCGGATGGCCGGGCCAAACCGGGCAGGGCTCGCCCGCGGCTTGATCGCAGACGGTGACCACCAAATCCATGGACGGTGCGCCGGCGGCGCTGAACTCGGACCAGTTTTTGCTGCGCAAGCCGGTGGTTGAAATGCTGGCAGTGCGCAGCACCTCGAGCGTCAGCGGGTGCGGCTTCTGGTCGGCGCGCGCATGCGTCCCGGCCGAGTAGGCGCGAAAGCGGTGCCCGCCCAAGTGGTTCAACACCGCCTCGGCCATGATGCTGCGCGCTGCGTTGTGTGTGCACAAAAACAAGACGTTAAGTGGTTTTTGCATGACCCATCCTCCAATCGGTTGAACACGCTGCCAAGCCATTACCAGTATAAGTGGCCCGCTTGGCAGGGTCATGAAGAATGCGCCATAATGACCTTTCTTTATGCACCAAGGAGTATGCAATGCAGACCAACGTAGGCAGTGTAGACAGAATCGTTCGCGTGGTCGGCGGGGTGGCGCTGATCGCGCTGGCCTTCACCGGCACCGTGGGGGCTTGGGGTTATATCGGGATCGTGCCCATCCTCACCGCCGCCATCGGCTGGTGCCCTGCGTATTTGCCGTTTGGCATCAACACCTGCAAAACCAAAAACTGAGCGGCTGATCCTGCATCCCGTAAAGAAAAAGGCCAGTTGTAGGCTGGCCTAAGTTTTGCTTGACGCATTCAGTTCCCGTGTCCAACTTATATCAAGTGCTTCTACCGGGGCGCCTTTCTTGGAGTAGCGGTACCGGCACTTTGGCAACCGACGTGTCGAGCTAGTCCAAGACTCGGAGGCTGAGCAGTTGGATCTGGCCTCGGCATGACACGACCCGGTGTGCGGCCCCCATGACCCCCGCTTGAGCGCGTCCGCATTGAAAAATGCCGCAGCAGCCTACGCCAGCGCCAGCGCCAGAAACGACAAAAGCCTTTGGAAAAAAGGCTTTTGCTTGCTGCAGCTTATACGGATAATTTTGGCTCCCCGACCTGGGCTCGAACCAGGGACCTACGGATTAACAGTCCGGCGCTCTACCGACTGAGCTATCGGGGAAAGACCCGCATTGTAGCACGCTTGCAGCAGAGATTAAGCAGACCACAAACGCGGTGGGCGGTGCCCTTGGGCGGCGCGGCCCTGCACCCATCGCACCCATCGCACCCATCGCACCCATCACAGCCGCCGCGCCGGGCCTGCCAGCAGCCTGTCGGACTGCCCTACACTGCCCCCATGCCCTCCGTGTTCCCCATGACCGCCTGCATCGAGACCCACATTTCGCGCGTGCTGCTGCACGGCGAGCGCGCCTACAAGCTCAAGAAGCCGCTGCGCCTGCCTTTTCTGGACTTTTCCAGCCCCGAGCGGCGGCGCTGGTTTGGCGAGGAAGAACTGCGCCTGAACCGGCGCACGGCCCCCGAGCTGTACCTGGGGCTGCGCCCGCTGAGCGTGGACTGGGCCGCCTTTTGCGCCGACCCCGAAGCCGCGCTCGATGCCAGCCGCGCCGACACGGCGCTGGACTGGGTGCTGTGCATGCGCCGCTTTGGCGCTGAGGCGCTGCTGGCCGAACAGGCCCGCTGCGGCCGCTTGCGCCCGGATCTGATCGACGCCATGGCCGCGCACGTGGCGGCCTTTCACCAGGCGCTGCCGCCGCTGCCGCCCGAGGCGCTGCCGCAGCGCGACACCGCGCATTGGGCGCAGGAGTGCGTGCAGGCGCTGCAACAGCAACCCGAACTGGCCCCGCCGCAACAGGCCCGGGGGCGCGCGCTGGGTGCTGCACTGCGGGCGCAGCTGCAGGCGCTGCAGCCCTGGATGCAGGCACGTGCGGCTGCGGGCTTTGTGCGCGAATGCCACGGTGATCTGCACCTGGGCAACCTGATCGAATGGGAAGGCGGGGTGCGCGCTTTCGATGCAATCGAGTTCGAACCCGATCTGCGCGCCATCGACGTGCTGAGCGACGCCACCTTTGCTTTCATGGACTTGCTCCAATACCGGCTGCCGGTGCTGGCCTGGCGTTTTCTGAATGGCTACCTGGACGCCACGGGCGATTTCGAGGGCCTGCGTGGTGTGCGTGCTTGGGCCGCTTACCGCGCCCTGGTGCGCGCTCGCGTGGCCTGGCTGGCTGAAGGCAGTGGCGTGGCTTCCGATTCAGGTGCCGATGCCGATGCCGATGCTGGTGCAGTTGTGGATATCGATGCGAGCGCTGGCGCTGGCCTAAGCCCGGTCAAAGCCGCGAGCGCGGCTGGTGCCAAGGCACTGACCCAGCACGAAAGTTACTGCGCCTGCGCCCAGGCGCTGCTGTTGCCAGAGCCCGCGCCGCCGGGTCTGTGGCTGCTCATGGGCTTGAGCGGCAGCGGCAAATCGACTGTGGCTCAGTTGCTGCGCGATGCGCTGGTGCAGCAGGGGCGCCCTGCCCTGTGCCTGCGCTCCGACCTCGAGCGCAAGCGCTTGCTGGGTGTCGCCGCCACGGCGCGCCCGAGCGCGGCGCAGCAGGCGCACTGGTACAGCCAAGAGCTGACGCAGCAGACCTACGCCCGGCTGCAACACGCCGCGCAACACGTGCTGCAAGCCGGCTGCTCGGTGCTGATCGACGCCGCCAGCCTGCGCCGCCACGAGCGCCAGGCGTTGCGCGCACTGGCCGCGCAGCAGCAGGTCCCGTTTCACCTGTGGGAGTGCCGTGCGGGCAGCGAGCAGGCGCAACGGCGCCTTGCTGCGCGCCAGGCCGACAACCGCGACCCTTCCGACGCCGACGCCGCCGTGCGCACGCTGCAACAGGGTTTTTTCGAGCCCCTGGACGCCAGCGAACAAGCTGGGCACCGGCTGCTGCACAACGATGGCGATTTGAAGATCCTGCAGGCGCGAGTGCGCGCTGCGCTGCACGAGGATGAAGAAAAATGAGCAGCCCCATCCTGCACTGCCAGGTGGCGATCATTGGGGCCGGGCCGGCCGGGCTCATGGCCGCCGAGGTGCTGAGCGCCGCCGGGCTGGAGGTGCATGTGTTCGACGCCATGCCCTCGGTGGGGCGCAAGTTTCTGCTGGCCGGCATCGGCGGGCTCAACCTCACCCATGCCGAGCCACTGCCCGCCTTCAAGGCGCGCTACGGCCCGCGCGCCGAGGTCTGCGGCCGCTGGCTCGACGCCTTTGGCCCGCAGGCCGTGCGCGACTGGGCCGCCGGGCTGGGCATCGAGACCTTCGTGGGCAGCTCGCAGCGCGTTTTTCCGCTGGAGATGAAGGCCGCTCCCTTGCTGCGCGCCTGGTTGCAGCGGCTGCGCCACCCGGCCAGCGGGGTGCCGGTGCGCTTTCATATGCGCCAGCGCTGGGATGGCCAGATGCAGCCCCTGGCCTCGGCCACAGCAGCGCCCGCCTACCGCCTGCACCTGCACGGCCCGCAAGGCCAGACCGAGGTGCGGGCGCAGGCGCTGCTGCTGGCGCTGGGCGGCGCAAGCTGGCCCAAGCTCGGCTCCGACGGCGCCTGGATGCCGTGGCTGGCGCAGCACGGGGTGCCGCTGCAGCCGCTGCGCCCCAGCAACTGCGGTTTTGATGTGGCTGTGGGCGCACGCCTGGGCTGGAGCGCGCACTTGCGTGAGCGCTGCGCCGGGGCCGCGCTCAAAGGGGTGCTGCTGCGCTTCACAGACGCCAGCGGGCAGGCTTTCGAGCGCCGCGGCGAATGCGTGCTCACCGAAACCGGCCTCGAAGGCAGCCTGATCTACGCCGCTTCGGCGCGCCTGCGCGACACGATCGAAACCACGGGCCGGGTGCGCATCGAGCTCGACCTCAAACCCGACTGGAGCCGCAGCCGCTTGCAAGCCGAGCTGGAGCGGGCGCGTGCGCGGCAGTCGCTGGGCACGCTGCTGCGCCAGCGCATCGGCCTTGGGCCCACGCAAGTGGCGCTGCTGCACGAGGTGCGGCCCCAGGCGCAAGGCACCGACGCGGCCCCATCAGCGGCCGAATTGGCGGCCCTCATCCAAGGCTTGCAGCTCGACCTCGTGGCCACGCGCCCGCTGGCCGAGGCCATCAGCAGCGCGGGCGGGGTGGCGCTGGAAGGCTTGAACGAGGCGCTGATGCTGCACCGGCTCCCCGGCGTGTTCTGCGCCGGCGAGATGCTGGACTGGGAAGCCCCCACGGGCGGATATCTGCTCAGCGCCTGCCTGGCCAGTGGGCGCGTGGCGGGCCTTGGGCTGGCGGCCTGGTTGCAGGCGCACGAGACAGCCCGTGCAGCCACCCTTTCCAGCCCCAACGGCCAAACCGGCACCGGGGCCTGATCCTGCCTGAACCCGTGCCCCACCCGCCCCGCCCTGCCTACAATGCACCCATGCTGCACTACCACACCGTACCCGTCACGCCGTTTCAGCAAAACTGCTCCCTGCTCTGGTGCGACCAGACCCAGGCCGCCGCCGTGATCGACCCCGGCGGCGACCTCGACGAGATTCTGGCCGAAGCCAAGCGGCTCGGGCTCGTTTTACAGCAGATCTGGCTCACGCACGCCCACATCGACCACGCCGGCGCCGCCGGAGAGCTGGCGCAGCGGCTCGGGCTGCCGATCGTCGGGCCGCACCCGGGCGACCAGTTCTGGATCGACGCGCTGGCGCAGCAGAGCCAGATGTTTGGCTTCCCGGCCGCGCAAGCCTTCACGCCCACGCGCTGGCTGCACGACGGCGACACCGTCACACTCGGCCACAGCACGCTGCAAGTGCGCCACTGCCCCGGCCACACCCCCGGGCACGTGGTGTTTTACGCGCCCGAAATCCGGCGCGCGTTTGTGGGCGATGTGTTGTTTGCGGGCAGCATCGGGCGCACCGATTTTCCGCAAGGCGACCACGCGCAACTGGTGGCCAGCATCCGTGAGCGCCTCTGGCCCATGGGCGACGAGACCGTGTTCATCCCCGGCCACGGGCCCGAGAGCAGCTTTGGGCGCGAGCGCCGCAGCAACCCCTACGTGGGGGATGGTGCCTGAGTGTGGGTCAGCCGCGCCGCCGCGCCTGCTCAAACAGGCCCATCACGGCCGGGATATTGGCCTGCAGTTGCGCGATGCGCTCCGGCCCGGCCGGGTGGGTGGACAAAAAGTTGATGCCCGCGCTGCGGTTGCGCGCGATCATTTTCTCCCACAGCGTCACGCTGGCCTGCGGGTGATGCCCGGCGCGGGCGGCGATTTCCAGCCCGACCAGATCGGCGTCGGACTCGTCCTCGCGGCTAAAACGCAGGCTCAGCAACTGGGTGCCGAGGTTGGCCGCCACGTTGCCCAAGTCGCCCAAGCCCAGCAACTGCGCCCCGAGCGACAGACCCAAGCTGGTGGCCTGCGTTCTGGCCAGGCGCGCGCGCGCGTGGTCGCGCACCGCATGCGCCGCTTCGTGCCCCATGATCATGCCGATTTCGTCGTTGCTCAGGCGCAACTGATCCAAAATCCCGGTGTAAAAAGCAATTTTGCCGCCGGGCATGACGAAGGCGTTGATCTGCTCGCTGCGGATCAGGTTCACCTCCCACTGCCACTGGCGCGAGCGCGGGTTCCACGGGTGCGCAAAGGGGATTTGGCGCTGGGCGATGGCACGCAGGTTGCGCAACTGGCGATCCGAGTCGGGGGCCAGCGCCCCTTGCTGGCGCGCTTGCTCCATCATCTGGCGGTACTGCTGGGCGGCGGCGGCTTCGATCTGCGCGGCCGGCACCAGGTGGCGCAAGCGCGATGTCTGACCCACCGCGACCTGCGCCTGTGCGCTGCTGGGCAGCAAGGCCCCCGCTCCGAGCGTGGCCGCCGTGGTGCCGGTGGCCGCAGCAGCGAGCAAAAAACCGCGGCGCGACGACCAGCGCTGCGGCAGCACCGCCTCGTCGGCAGAAGCGACCAAGGGCGCGAGAGGAGTTTTTAAGTCACATAGCCAGCACATGACCCAATCATAGGCAAAATCGCACCATGCGTGTGTCAACATCTGTAACAAATTCGGCGGTGGGTGCTGCGCCATTGGGCGTCCCGGTAGGCGTCCCTGCTGGCGACCCTTTTGAGGCCCCCGAGGCCCGCCCTCAAGCCCTGCACACCTGGCGCGAGACCCTTCAAGCGTTGTGGGATTGGCGCATTTTGAGCCTGCTGATGCTGGGGTTTTCGGCCGGGCTGCCGCTGCTGCTCATCTTTTCCTCGCTCTCGCTCTGGCTGATGGAGGCCGGGGTGGAGCGCCGCGCCGTCACCTTTTTTAGCTGGGCGGCGCTGGGCTATTCGTTCAAGTTCGTCTGGGCGCCGCTGGTGGACCGGCTGCCGCTGCCGTGGCTCACCGGGCGTCTGGGGCGGCGCCGCGCCTACATGCTGCTGGCGCAGATTGGGGTGGCGGGGGCGATCGTCGGCATGGCCCTCACCGACCCGGCCTCGGGCGGCTGGGCGCTGACGCAGATGGCGCTGTTTGCGGTGCTGCTGGGCTTCATGTCGGCGACGCAAGACATCGTCATCGACGCCTACCGCATCGAAATCGCCCGCCCCGAGCAGCAGGGGCTGCTGTCGGCGGCCTACATCGCGGGCTACCGCGTGGGCATGATCGTGGCCGGGGCCGGGGTGCTGTTTCTGGCGGCGCACTGGGGTACGTCGCGCGGCAACTACCAGTTCGAGGCCTGGCAGTCGGCCTACCTGATCATGGCTTGCGTGATGGGCATCGGCATGCTGACCACGCTGCTCACGCCCGAGCCCGACTCCTCCAAGCAGCAAGCCCAGCTCGCCCCGGCCGGGCAGCATCTGCGCCTGCTGGCGGTGTTTTTGTGCAGCGTGCTGGGCTTGGTGTTTGTGTTCTGGGGCGTGGGGCGGGTGGGCGCACCGCTTCTGGCTGGGAACGGGCCGCTGTGGAGCCTGCTGTTCGAGGCCAGCCGCATGGCGCTGGCGCTGGGTGCCGCCTTCGCCCTCGGCTGGGCGCTGATCCGGATCGGGCTGGCCAGCGCCGAGCAAGCGCGCATCACCTGGGTCGAGCCGGTGCACGATTTTTGGCAGCGCTACGGCTGGCGCACCGCCGTGTTGCTGCTGGCGCTGGTGGGGCTGTACCGCATCTCCGACATCGTGCTGGGCGTGATCTCCAACATTTTTTACCAGGACATGGGCTTTACCAAGCCCGAGATCGCCACCGCCGTCAAGACCTACGGGCTGGTGATCACCATCGCCGGCGGTTTTCTGGGCGGCATTTTGGCCTACCGCATCGGCATCATGCGCGCGCTGATGTGGGGCGCGATCCTGTCGGCTGCCACCAACCTGGCTTTCATCGGCCTGGCCCTGGTGGGGCGCGACCTCACCTGGCTGTACTGGGTGGTGTCGATCGACAACCTGGCGGCCGGTTTTGCCAGCGCCGCCTTTGTGGCTTTTTTGTCCAGCCTGACCAACATCCAGTTCACGGCGGTGCAGTACGCGATCTTTAGCTCGCTTATGACGCTGCTGCCCAAAACCTTGGGCGGCTACTCGGGCGCGATGGTCGATGGCTTGGGTTACCCGGGCTTTTTCATGCTCACGGCGCTGCTCGGGGTGCCGGTGATCGCGCTGGTCTGGCTGGCCGGTAGGCGGCTGCAGATCGCCGAGCGCCCACCTTGAAGCCCCGAACCCAAGCGGGCCGTGCGCCTCCCCTAAACAGGGGATAGGCAAAACCTTGCTGCACCTGCACAATCGAACCCAGTCGCTGTCAACACAGTCAGATCAAGGGCGCAGACGACAGCCCGCAGGGTGTGGCGGCCGCCAAACGGACCAGCCACTTTGGATACAGTTTCCCAACGACGTCCTGATGGACTTCATTGCCGCCCTCGGGCGGCTTTTTTTTGGCCTTTGGCAGCCCTTGGCCGCCGTTTTGCAGCTCTGGGCAGTCAAGCCGCCTTGGGCACCTGGCGCGGCCGGCCTTGCTCGTCGATGGCCACGTAGGTGAGCGATGCCTCGGTGACTTTCACGTAGCGGCCTTGGGCCGCAAAGCGCTCGGCGTACACCTCGACCTGCACCGTGATCGAGGTCTTGCCGATGCGCGTCAAGGTGGCGTAAAAGCTCAGGATGTCGCCCACCCGCACCGGCTGCTTGAAAATAAACTGATTCACCGCCACGGTAGCGAGGCGCCCCTGGGCCAGCCGCGCCGGCAGCACCGAACCGGCCAAATCGACTTGCGCCATGACCCAGCCGCCAAAAATATCGCCGTTCTGGTTGCAGTCGGCCGGCATGGGGATCACCTTGAGCACCAACTCGTGCTCGGAGGCGCGCCGGTGGCTGGGCTCGGGGCTGGTTAAGGGCGCGGCGGGGGCTGCTGTGGGGTCTGCGTTTGTGCTCATGGGGCTCAATTGTGGGGCATTGCAGTCAAGCCACTGCCCGCTTGGAATGCCGTCGGCAGCGAGGCACGCAAGTGCTCGATCCAGGCGCTGGCGGCCAGCGGCAGGCGGCGGTCGCGCCGCCACACCAGTTGCCATGCCCGGCAAATCGGAAATCCGCTCATGGGCAGCAGCGCCAGCCCCTCTTGCGCCGGGTCGGGGTCGAGCGCGTGGCGCGACAGCACCGCCAGCCCCAGCCCGGCGGCCACCGCATGCTTGATCGCCTCGTTGCTGCCCAAGGTCAGGCGCTCGTCGGGCTCTAGGCCGTTGGCGCGCAGGTGCTCCAGCACCACCTGGCGCGTGCCCGAGCCGCTTTCGCGCCACAGCAGCGTTTGGCCTTTGAGCGCGCTTAGCGGCAGGCGGCGCCGTTGCGCCCACGGGTGCCCGGCCGGGCCGATCAACACCAGCGGATTGTCCAGCACCGGCAGCGTGTGCAGCGGCGGGAAGCTGGGCGGGCGCATCATCAGCGCCAGATCGACGCGCTCGCTGCGCAGCAGTTCCACCACGGCGTCGCGGTTGTGCACGGCCAGCTCGATGTCGATGCCTGGATGCGCGCGCGCAAAGGCACTGATCCACTGGGCAATGAAGTACTCGGTGGTGGTGACTCCAGCGATGCGCAGCGTGCCGCGCTTGAGCCCCTGCAACGCCAGCAGCTCCTCTTCCAGCGCCTGCCAGCGCTTGAACACATCCAGCACTGCCTCGCGCAGCAGCGCCCCGCTCTCGGTGATGCAAATGCCGCGCCCGGCCGGTGCCAGCAGCGCCTGCCCCAGCGCGGCCTGCATCTCGTGCACCTGCGACGACACCGTGGGCTGCGCCAGGTGCAGCTCGCGCGCTGCGGCGGTGATCGAGCCCAGCCGCGCCACCGCCTCCCATGTGCGCATCTGGGCAAAGCTGACTCGGGGTGGGCGCAGTTTATTCATTGGTATTAATCTATGGGTTGCATGCCGAATCATAATTTGTTTGCAATGCGATTTCGCGTCATACTCCGCAGCGGCCTACCGCCCAAACCCCACCGCCACCGCCTACGCGCACCGGCGGCCCTGCGACACTGCAACCACCCCCAAGAGGAGCATCCCCCCATGAGCAACCTGGTCCCCATCACCGTCGCCCCCGGCGACGGCATCGGCCCCGAGATCACCGAAGCCACACTACGCGTGCTGCGCGCCGCCGGAGCGCAAATCGCGCCCGAGACCATCAGCGTGGGCGAAGCGCAGTATCTTGCCGGCCACAGCTCGGGCATCGCGCCCGAGAGCTGGGACAGCCTGCGCCGCACCCGCGTGCTGCTCAAGGGCCCCATCACCACCCCGCAAGGCGGCGGCTTCAAGAGCCTGAACGTGACCATCCGCAAAACGCTGGGTCTTTATGCCAACGTGCGCCCCTGCGTCACCTACCACCCCTTCGTGAAAACGCTGCACCCCACCATGGACCTGGTGATCGTGCGCGAAAACGAGGAAGACCTCTACGCCGGCATCGAGCACCGCCAGACCGATCAGGTCTATCAGTGCCTCAAGCTCGTCACCCGCCCTGGCTGCGAGAAGATCATCCGCTACGCCTTCGAGTACGCGGTCAAGAATGCGCGACGCAAGGTCACGTGCATGACCAAAGACAACATCATGAAGATGACCGACGGCCTGTTCCACAAGGTCTTCGATGAAATCTCCAAAGAGTACCCGCAGATCGAGGTCGAGCACATGATCATCGACATCGGCGCCGCGCGGCTGGCCACGCGGCCCGAGCGCTTCGACGTCATCGTCACGCTTAACCTCTACGGCGACATCATCAGCGACATCGCGGCCGAGATCACCGGCTCGGTCGGGCTGGCCCCGAGCGCCAACATCGGCGAGCGCATCGCCATGTTCGAGGCCATCCACGGCAGCGCCCCCGACATCGCCGGCA